>JGI26084J50262_1000958_pt1 | contig 16476 bp, 19 predicted proteins | sample SaaInl6LU_22_DNA_FD_50262 | JGI IMG/M metagenome (IMG submission 50262) | reverse complement strand
AAAATTTAAATCTGAATTTGCCTGCCAATTTGCTGGTCTAAAGAAATAAATGTTTCTGTTCTAGAAACTCCTTTTATATTTTGAATATCTTTATTTAAAAGGTGCATTAAATCTTCATTATTTTTACAAAGGATTTTAATAAAAATTGCATAGTTCCCAGTTGTATAATGACTTTCTACAATTTCTGGAATGGCATTAAGTTTTTTAATTGCAGAAGAGTATAAGCTAGAAGCTTCTAAAAATATACCAACAAAAGCTGTGGTTGTATATCCTAAAGATTTAGGATTAATAACCATTTTGTAGCCTTCTATTAGTGCTGACTTTTCTAATTTTTTTAATCTTTGGTGAATAGCTGCACCAGAAATACCTACTTCTCTAGCAATACTTAAAATGGGAGTTCTGGCATCTTTTACCAATCTTTTAATGATAATTTTATCTATACCATCGATTTTCATAATAATGAATATTTGAGTTAAAGATAAAAAAAAAGAGCATACCTATTGGGTTGCTCTTTTTATAATAAATGATGGNAATTGTAATATGATTACTTCATTTCAAAATCTTCCATAAATTTGGTAGTATAATTTCCAGCAATATAATCTGGATGATCCATTAATTGTCTGTGAAAAGGAACTGTTGTTTTTACGCCTTCTATAACAAATTCNTCTAATGCTCTCTTCATTTTATTAATTGCTTCCTCTCTTGTTTGTGCAGTTACAATTAATTTTGCAATCATAGAGTCATAATTTGGGGGTATCATATACCCTGCATAAACATGGGTATCTAAACGGATACCATGACCTCCTGGTGTGTGTAAAACCGTTATTTTACCTGGTGCTGGTCTAAAATTATTATATGGNTCTTCTGCATTAATTCTACATTCTATAGAATGCAATTGTGGATAGTAATTTTTCCCAGAAATTGGAACTCCTGCTGCTACTAAAATTTGCTCTCTAATCAAATCATAGTTCACAACTTCTTCTGTTATTGGATGTTCTACTTGAATTCTAGTATTCATTTCCATAAAATAGAAGTTTCTATGTTTGTCTACTAAAAACTCTACAGTACCAGCCCCTTCATAACCAATATATTCTGCAGCTTTTACTGCAGCTTCGCCCATTTTCTCTCTCAAATCATCTGTCATAAATGGAGAAGGGGTTTCTTCGGTTAGTTTTTGGTGGCGTCTCTGCACAGAGCAGTCTCTTTCAGATAAGTGGCATGCTTTACCAAAAGAATCTCCTACAATCTGAATTTCGATATGTCTTGGCTCTTCTATTAATTTCTCCATATACATATCATTATTCCCAAAAGCCGCTTTACTTTCTTGTCTAGCAGAATCCCAAGCATCTTTTAAATCTTCTGCTTTCCACACCGCTCGCATTCCTTTACCTCCACCTCCAGCTGAGGCTTTTAACATTACTGGGTATCCTACTTCTACTGCTAATTTTTCACAATGTTCAAAATTTTCAATAATCCCTTCAGAACCAGGAACGCAAGGCACACCTGCAGCAATCATCGTAGATTTTGCGTTGGCTTTATCGCCCATTTGATCTATCATTTTACCAGAAGCTCCAATAAATTTAATATGGTGCTCTTCGCATAAATTAGAAAACTTAGCATTTTCTGACAAAAACCCATACCCTGGATGAATAGCATCAGCATTCGTAATTTCTGCAGCTGCTATAATGTTAGACATTTTTAAATAGGATTCACTACTAGGTGCAGGACCAATACAAACAGCTTCGTCTGCAAATCTAACGTGCAAACTTTCTGCATCTGCTTTGGAATAAACTGCAACCGTTTTAATCCCCATTTCTTTACAGGTTCTAATAACACGTAAGGCTATTTCTCCTCTGTTTGCAATTAATATTTTTTTAAACATCGTATAAAAATTTTAAATGATGATTTTTTGGTGTTCAAACTAGATGTAACACCTAAAAATAAATTCAATATTAAGAAGGATCAACTAAAAATAATGGCTGATCAAATTCTACTGGAGTAGAATCATCTACTAAAACTTTAACGATTTTACCTGATACCTCAGATTCTATTTCATTAAATAATTTCATTGCTTCAATTACACAAACAGTATCTCCTGTGTTAATCTCAGAGCCTACCTCTACAAAGTTTGGTTTATCTGGCGCTGGTTTTCTGTAAAATGTTCCAATGATAGGAGATTTTACAACGATATAATTATCTTCTTCGTTGCTAGTTGCTGGCGAAGGTGCAGCTATTTCTGCCACTGGCGCAGCTGGCGAAGGTGCAGCTACTNGTGCTTGTGGCATACTTGCCAAAGGTGCTGCTTGTACGATTGTAGTTTCCGTTTTACCAGAACCTGTTTTAATTGTAATTTTTACATCTTCCATTTCTAACTTTACCTCGCTTGCGCCAGATTTAGCTACAAATTTTATAAGATTTTGAATCTCTTTAATATCCATACTTCTTACTTGTTTAGTTGTTGTATTTAAGCATTATACGCCCATTTTAGGTAAATAGCTCCCCAAGTGAAACCACCACCAAAAGCGGCAAAAATTAAGTTATCTCCTTTTTTTAATTGATTTTCATAATCTGCTAATAATAATGGTAACGTTGCAGATGTTGTATTCCCATATTTATGGATATTCATCATTACTTTATCTGAACCTACACCTACTCTGTTAGCAGTAGCTTCTATTATTCTTTTATTTGCTTGATGCGCCACCAGCCATTGTATGTCTTTTTCTGTAAGGTTATTTCTAGTTAANATTTTCGCTGAAACGTCTGCCATATTTGAAACTGCATATTTAAATACTGTTTTACCTTCTTGATATACAAAATGCTTTTTATTTTTAACAGTATCTGCTGTAGTTGGCATCATAGATCCACCTGCTTCAATTCTTAAGAAATCTCTACCTATTCCATCACTTCGTAAATATTCATCCTGTAAACCAAGNCCATCGTTATTGGGCTCAAATAGGGCAGCACCTGCACCATCACCAAAAATTATACACGTTGCTCTATCTGTATAATCTATAATTGAAGACATTTTATCTGCCCCAATTAGTAATACCCTTTTATAACGACCACTTTCTATATAACTTGCTGCTGTAGACATTCCATATAAAAAACTAGAACAAGCAGCTTGTAAATCATACGCAAATGCATTTGTGGCTCCAATACTAGTTGCCACATAAGCTGCAGTTGCNGCAACAGGTAAATCTGGTGTAGCTGTAGCTACAATAACCATATCGATATCTTCAGGGTTGGCATTAGATTTTTGTAGTAAATCTTCTGCAGCTTTTATAGCCATATAAGAAGTTCCTAGACCTTCTCCTTTTAAAATTCTTCTTTCTTTAATTCCAGTTCTTGAAGTAATCCATTCGTCATTGGTCTCTACATAAGATTCTAACTCTTTATTGGTTAGAATATATTCAGGAACATATTTTCCTACTGCTGTAATTGCTGCAGTTGTTTTTGTCATCATTAAGATATATTTCTTAAAATTAGATTAATCAAAAGTAGTAAAAATAATTACACAGTTTTAGGTAAAAACCACCAAAAAAGATAGTTTTTACCTAAATAACCAAAAAAAACCCTCAAAATTGAGAGTTTTTGGAAATTGTAAAAGGCTTGTTTCTAAGCCTCTGCTGATGCAGATGCAGATTCTAAAACAACTTGGCCTCTGTAATATAATTTACCTTCGTGCCAGTGAGCTCTATGATATAAATGTGCTTCTCCAGTTGTTGGATCTGTAGCTATTTGTTGAGCAGATGCTTTATAATGTGTTCTCCTCTTATCTCTTCTAGTTTTAGATATTTTTCTTTTAGGATGTGCCATTTTATGTCTTTTTTTCTGTTATTAAATTTCTTAATTTATCCCATCTGGGGTCTGTAGTTTCTACAGTTTTTTCTTCTTTTATTTCTAGCTCTTTTAATTTATTTAATGCTTCAGACTCCATAGTACCATCTACCACTTTAGGATGCACTCTTTTATTGGGAACCGCCAAAACAATCATTTCATANATAAACTGCGCTACATTTAACTCATAAGCCTCATGAGGTAAGATTAAAATCTCTTCATTATCATTATTAAACTCAGGCCCAAATTTTACAACCAATGGTAATTCTGAATCTATTTCTTGATCATACATTTCGTTGGTAACATCACAAGGNACTTCTACGGTTCCTTNAGCAACAAATGTAAGCTCAAATAATGTGCTTTTTTTTATAAAATGTAACGAAACTTTTATAGACGTACTGTTGTAATCATCAAAATTAAAAGCTTCAAAGAACTTATTGTCAATAGCGTAATTGAACTCATGCTTTCCTTCTTTTAATCCTACAAACTGTATGTTGAATTNTCTTAAGTCTTTCATTGTCAAACATCAATTGAGCGTGCAAAGATACAAAAAAATGTATTTCTGCCATATTTTTATTGAAAANTTAAAAACCTTTTTAATTACTTTAATTTTAAAGGGTTGTCTGTTAATTCTTTATATTCTTTTCGGGACTTATATACCTGAATTGCAGTAAATAATGCTTCTTTAAATGATGAAGGATTGGCTTTGTTTTTACCTGCTATATCATAGCCTGTTCCATGATCTGGCGATGTTCTAATCTGACTTAAACCTGCTGTAAAGTTTACTCCTTTACCAAAAGACAAGGCTTTAAAAGGCGCTAAACCTTGATCGTGATAGGTGGCCAAAACCCCATCAAAATTTTTGTAGTTTTCCGAACCAAAAAATCCATCTGCGGCATAAGGGCCAAATACTAACTTGCCAGAATCAGCAATTTCTTTAAGTGTTGGTTTTAAAACAAGATCATCTTCATCGCCTATAATTCCGTTATCTCCACAATGTGGGTTTAAAGAAAGTACTGCAATTTTTGGTTTATAAATTCCAAAATCTTGTTGTAAAGAACTATGCATTGTTTCTACTTTGCTTTTTATCAATTCTGGTGTTAATGTTTCTGCAACCTTAGCAATAGGAATATGCCCAGTGATTAATCCAATTTTTAACTCATTTGTCATTAAAATCATTAAACTTTTCCCTGCTAGTTTTTCTTCTAGATATTCTGTATGCCCAGGTGCTTTAAATGCTTCTGACTGAATATTCTCTTTATTAATTGGCGAAGTTACCAATACATCAATCTTGTTCTCTTTTAAATGCTGTACAGCTGCCTCTAAAGACTTAAATGCAAAATTCCCAGCTTCTTTCGTTGCTGTTCCTAGGGCTATTTTCACCTCTTCTTTCCAAACCGTTAAAACATTTATTTTATTATGATTTACTTGTGCAATAGAAGCTATTCCGTGAACGGGTGTTTCTAGATTTAATGCTTTTTTATGATACGATATGGGTTTTGTGGCCCCAAAAAGAACTGGTGTACAAAAATCTAACATCCTTTTGTCTTCAAAAGTCTTTAAAATAACCTCTACCCCTATTCCATTTAAATCTCCAATTGAGATTCCAACAATTATTTTATCAGTTTTATCCATAGTAAACCTTGTAATATGCTTATTTTTGCTACTACAAAAGTAACTAATTTTTAATGATATGTTTACAGGAATAATTGAAACACTTGGTACCGTGAAAAATGTTGTTAAAGAACAAGAGAATGTTCATTTAACAATAGAAAGTGCTATAACTTCTGAATTAAAGGTAGACCAAAGTGTGGCTCATAATGGAGTTTGTTTAACGGTAGTTGACATAAATAATAATGAATACACTGTAACTGCAATTAAAGAAACATTAGACAAAACAACAATTGGTAATCTTAAAGCTTCAAATATTGTAAATCTAGAACGTGCCATGAAACTGGGCGATAGATTAGATGGACATATCGTACAAGGCCATGTAGATGAAACTGGTATTTGCAAGCATATTAAAGATGAAAATGGAAGTACAGTTTACACTTTTGAATATAATTCTGATAAAAATAATGTAACCATTGAAAAAGGGTCTATAACCATAAATGGTGTTAGTTTAACAGTAATAGATGCTACCAATTCTGGATTTTCTGTCGCGATAATTCCATATACTTGGGAAAACACAACCTTTAAAACACTACAAATTGGCGATACCGTTAATCTAGAATTTGATGTAATTGGCAAGTACGTAGCCCGTTTAACAACTCTTTCTTAACTTCTACTTTTCGTGGTAAAATCTAGAATTAAATATTGCGAAATTTGTAAAAAAGATTTTTCTACCATGTTTAGAATACAATACAAACAACCCAAAAAATGGGTGTTTACTTGCGAACAATGTTTGTTAGATGTTAAAAAGGGGAATCCTAATTACGTCTATGGAGGTACTTGGAAAAAGTAATACTACACCTTCTCCTCTTTTTTGTGTAAAAATCTTGTTAGCTTCATAGAAAGGTCTAATAAAATAATTTTAGCATTACCATTTCTTTCTATGTGATATATAGCCTCACTAAGCTCTTTCTCTATATCTAAAATATTTTCTGAATGAACAAAAGGAGCAAACTTAGACAACTGAAAATTAGTTTTTGTTTCCATAAACACCAATGCATCAGACTTATAATTTAGAAGTAATGCTTGTCTAAAAAATTGCAAACAATATTCTAAAAATCTTTTTTGAGTTTCTCTTCCTGTCTTAGAAATGGTTTCTGACCAAGAAACTAATTGCTGCACTACTGTTGCATTTCCTTTAGCCTTAAATGCGGTTCTAATCCATGCAATAAACCATTCTTCAAAAACCAAGTCAGAAGCATCATTATGTAATAAATGCAACGCTTTATTTAAATTGCCTTCTGATTGATGTGCAATATTTGCTGCTTTTTTGTCTTCTACTTGATGATTTACGACTAAAGTATTTGCAATATCTTGCTCTGATAATGCAGGAAAATGTAGTGCTTGACATCGAGATTTAATTGTATTGATAATTTGTCCTTCGTTTTCGGTAATTAGCAAAAAAACTGTTTTCTCTGGCGGTTCTTCTATTAATTTTAATAGTTTATTTGCTGCAGCAATATTCATTTTTTCTGCCATCCAAATAATCATTACTTTAAATCCCCCGTCAAAACTTTTTAATTTAAGCTTCTTAACAATATCTTCGGCTTCATCTACATTAATTAATCCCTGTTTATTTTCAACTCCAATATGCTGCAACCAATTAAATAGACTACCATAAGGTTGATCTTGAATAAATTGCCTCCACTCTTCTAAAAACAAATTACTAACGGGGTGTTTTTTTACAGTATCATTAGTAGTAACCGGAAAAGCAAAATGCAAATCTGGATGCTGTAACTTATTGCATTTTAAATGACATATTTCTGAATCTTTAGAAAAATTACATAACAAAAACTGTGCGTATGCAATTGCCATGGGCAACATTCCAGAACCTTCTTTACCTACAAATAGTTGAGCATGAGGAATTCTTCCATTTTCAGCTGATTTCTGTAGATGGCTTTTTATATGTTCTTGACCTATAATTTGGTTGAAAAGCATACAGCAAATATATGATTTTAGATGCTTTTAATTTTAGATTACGTATTTTTAATCTTGCTAATACAAAGTATACTATGGTTAAGAAATCACTTCAAATTTTAAACGGATTCGCATTTGGGGCTACAATTTTTATCAATTACCTATCAAACTCTGGGTTTATGGGTGGTAAAACCATTGGGAGTGTTTCTAATACTATAAAGTCACTTTTTACACCAGCTAGTTACGCCTTTTCTATTTGGGGTTTTATTTATGTATTACTTCTAGCTTTTGTTATTTACCAGAGTAAAAGTCTTTTTACTACTGTAAAAGATGACAGTTTTGTAGAAAAAATTGGCAGTTGGTTTTTTATTTCTTGCCTAGCAAATAGCGTTTGGGTTTTTGCTTGGGTCTATGAATACACAGGCTTGTCTTGTATTTTTATTTTTGTGTTGCTATTTTCTTTATTAAAAATAGTTTTAAAACTACAAAAAGAAGATTCCCCTAAGCCCTATTGTGTTTTAGTGTGGTTGCCTTTTGCGGTTTATAGTGGTTGGGTTGCAGTGGCCAGTATTGCTAATGTGTCTTCTTATTTAGTGAAAATAAATTGGAGTGGATTTGGGCTTTCTAACGAAGCTTGGACCATCATTATGCTTATCATAGCAACGCTAATTAACCTCATCGTTTTATGGATTAAAAATATAAAGACATTTGTAATGGTAGGTGTTTGGGCTTTAATTGCAATTGCTGTAGCTAACAAAGGCATGGGAAATACTATTGAAAATGCGTCCTATTTATGTGCTACTATTCTATTTGCAAATGTAGTATTTCACTTCTTTAAACAAAGAACTATTCGTGTAGATTAATTACGCAAACGTTAACTTAGATTTTTACCATCAAAGCTAAATTTCCTCAAATAAATCGGTATTTTTGTTCAAAATAGAATCCATAAAAACATGAAAACACTAAAAGATTTTAACTTCAAAAATAAAAAAGCATTAATACGAGTAGATTTTAATGTTCCTTTAAATGACAATTTAGAAGTTACTGATGCAACTAGAATACAAGCTGCAAAATCTACTATTATTGATATTTTAGAGCAAAATGGAAGCTGTGTTTTAATGTCTCATTTAGGACGTCCAAAAGGATTTCAAAATGAATTTTCTTTACGTAATATTGTAAAAAAAGCAACAGANATTTTAGGTGTTCAAGTTAAATTTGTAGCCGATTGTATCGGTGATAAAGTAGATGAAGCTATTGCAAACCTAGAAGCTGGTGAAATTTTATTATTAGAAAATTTACGTTTTTATGATGAAGAAAAGAATGGGGATGTTGCTTTTGCAGAAAAACTATCAAAATTCGGAGATATTTATGTAAATGATGCTTTTGGTACTGCCCATAGAGCACATGCATCTACGACAATAGTTGCACAGTTTTTTAAGGAAAACAAGTGTTTTGGAAATTTATTGGCTAGAGAAATAGAAAGTATCGATAAGGTTTTAAATAATTCTGAAAAACCAGTGTTAGCTATATTNGGGGGTGCAAAGGTATCTTCAAAAATAACAGTAATNGAAAATATTTTAGATAAAGTAGATCATTTAATTATAGGTGGGGGTATGAGTTTTACTTTCATTAAAGCTCAAGGAGGTAAAATTGGAAACTCTATTTGTGAAGATGATAAAATGGAATTGGCTTTAGNTATTTTAAATAAAGCTGCAACAAAAGGGGTGCAGGTTCATATTCCTGTAGATGTTATTGCTGCTGATGATTTTAGTAATGATGCAAATACTCAAATTTGTAATATTAATGAAATACCAGAGGGCTGGGAAGGTGTTGATGCAGGACCAAAATCAAGAGAAAATTTTGATACAATTGTAAATCAATGTAAAACCATTTTATGGAATGGTCCTTTAGGTGTTTTTGAAATGGAATCTTTTGCTGGAGGTACAATTGCATTAGGAAACGCTATTGATAAAGCTACACAAAACGGAACGTTTTCTTTAGTAGGTGGTGGTGATTCTGTTGCTGCAGTGAAGCAATTTGGTTTTGCAGACAAAGTAAGCTATGTTTCTACAGGAGGTGGTGCTATGTTAGAAATGTTAGAAGGTAAATCTCTACCAGGCATAACAGCAATTTTAAAATAGTTGAAGATAGTTAATACTATAAAAAAATTCTTCTTGTACACTTTAATGAGATGGTGTGGGTTTTAAATCATAAAAATTCTAGTAGTACCCTTAATAATATAGAAAATAGAAAGTAACCAGTTGTTTTTTTATCCAATAAAAAGGTTTATTTAAAAGTGAAAACTAAAAAAACTTTTGTAAAAACTTAAAATCAACATAAAATTCTTTAACTTTAGAATGTACTAAAACTAGAACTATGGGAATTAAGAGCTTTCAAGGAAAAAGAGAAGAGGTTAAAAAAAAGAATGAAGAACTCATTTTAGTTTCTGATTATATGAGCACTAAGTTAATCACATTTAAAGCAACAGACTCATTAGATCATGTAATTTCTTTACTTATTCAAAATAAAATATCTGGAGGTCCAGTGGTTAATGATGCTAACGAATTAATTGGAATAATATCAGAAACCGATTGTATCAAACATATTTCAGAAAGTAAATACTACAATATGCCTTCTGACATTAACAACACAGTTGGTAAATACATGGTTACAGATGTGGATACTATAGATAAAAACATGAATATATTTGATGCAGCATTTAAGTTTTTAAGCGCTAGAAGGAGACGATTTCCTGTTTGTGAAAACGGGAAATTAATAGGACAGCTTAGTCAAAAAGATGTTTTAAAAGCTACGATGAGCGTAAAGGGAAATACTTGGAAATAAAGGTTAAGCTTCTCTCTTTATAAGTAAAAAAACCTCATTTTCTAATGCCAAATAGCCTTCGTTATATACATAATAATAAGTGTTCCCTGTTTTTGTTTTGTAGATAGAAGTAAAAAACTGAAAGTCAAACCCTTTGTCATACAACTTGGTTCTAGTTACTTTTGTTTTACCAGAAATGTTTAACTCAGATAATATTTTATAGTTTTTTCGCAATCTATTGTTAATATTTCTAATCAGATTTTTACTGTGTTTATTTACCTTATTGTTATAGGNATTTCTACAGTAATCCGAGCAGTATTTTTTATCTACCCTTCCTTTAATAACCTCACTACACTCTAAACATTTCTTTGTCTCCATAAAACAAATATACAGTTATTTACTCGTTTACAAACGACTACAAACAATTACAACCGAAAGTAATTACTTTACAACCGAATAAAACTATTCTTGTGTCGCAACTTTGCAGTGTCTTTAGTACTCGAGAATATCTGAGTAGGAAGGCAGAATAATTTTTTTATAAATCAGCATTTAAAATAAAAAATGCACAAAACTTATCTTATGAATACGTTAAGAAACAAAGTACAGTTAATTGGAAACTTAGGAAAAAATCCAGAAATTATTACCTTAGAAAGTGGTAAAAAGTTAGCAAAATTTTCTATTGCTACAAATGAAAGTTATAAAGACTCTAGTGGTGAAAAAGTAACAGATACTCAGTGGCATAATATTGTGGCTTGGAACAAGACTGCAGAAATTATAGAGAAATATTTACAAAAAGGGAATGAAGTGGCTATTGAAGGTAAGTTAACATCTCGTTCTTATGAAACCAAAGAAGGCGACAAAAGATATGTTACAGAAATAGTTTGTAATGAGTTGTTGATGTTGGGAAGTAAATAATTTTAGAAAGCCTGGGTATTACAACTCAGGCTTTTATTGTGTTTTTTTTAAAGATGATTCTCTAATAATTAACTCTGCTTTTAAAATATGTTTTTGTAAACTTTGTTGTATTGTATTTTGTTTTGTGTATTCTAAGAATTTTTCTGCAGCTATTTTTCCTATTTGATAACTGTGTTGATTTACACTAGTCATTTTTGGAGTAACCATATTAGCAAAAGGTTCATCACCAAAACCAACTAAAGCAATTTGCTCTGGTATTTTAATTTTTTTTTCATTTAGAACTTGTAAAGCCCCAAGTGCTGCATAATCTCCTGCAACATAAACAGCATCCGGTTTGTTGTCTAATGCTAATAGCTCTTCCATTTTGTTTCTTCCGTCTTCTATAGATAAATCACTCTCTAATAATAGCTCTTTTTCTAATGACAAATCATATTTTTTTAAAGCATCCAAATAACCTCTAATTCTATTATTGTATATTCTAGTATGTTTAAAACCTCCTATNTGAGCAATCCGTTTACANCCTTGTGCAACCAGATGATCTATGATTATATGGCTACTTTGATAATCATCTATCCCTATATAGTCTACATTTAGGTCATTTTCTCCTCTATCAAAAGTAATTAAAGGAATACCTGCAGCTTTAATTTTTTCAAAATGATCTAACTTAACTGTTTCATTTGCCATTGATGCGATGATGCCATCTACTTGTGTGTAGAGAAGGGTATCTATATTTGCACACTCTTTTTTATAAGATTCGTTAGATTGTGTAATAATAATATTATATCCTTCTTTATTTAGTACTTCTTCTATATTGTGGATGGTCGCAGAGAAAAAGTTACTATTGGTTTTTGGAACGATAACNCCAACTAATTTGCTTTTCCCACTTCTTAAAGCACTAGCAAGATGATTAGGCTGGTAGTTTAAATTTTCTGCAACTTGTCTTACCGCTTTTTTAGTTTTTTCACTAATTCTGGAATCATTATGGAGTGCTTTAGATACAGCTGCAGCAGATATATTTAAAACATTTGCAATATCTTTTATAGTTGTTTTGTTTTTTTTTGCCAATTTTTTATATATTTGCTTAATCGTTTAAACAAAAGTACGGTTTGAAAGATTAGAATCAAAACAAATTATAAAATATAGGTTTTGATTTTATTTTAAAACANTGGTTAAACGTTTAACCAAATTAATTTTTATAACATTTTATGGGAAAAGTAGTAACATTCGGAGAAATCATGTTAAGATTAGCTCCACAAGGATTTTTAAGATTTTCACAAGCAAATAATTTTGATGTAGTTTATGGAGGAGGAGAATCTAACGTAGCAGTTTCGTTAGCAAATTATGGAGTTGATGTTGATTTTGTAACTCGTTTACCAAAGAATGATATTGGTGAGTGTGCAATGATGGAAATGAGAAAGCGTGGTGTTGGAGTAGATAAAATTGTTTATGGTGGAGATCGTTTAGGGATTTATTTTTTAGAAACTGGAGCAGTATCAAGAGGCTCTAAAGTAGTTTATGATAGAGCACATTCTGCAATTTCAGAAATTGAATCTGGAATGATAGATTGGGATGCCGTTTTTGAAGGTGTTGAATGGTTTCATTGGACTGGTATTACCCCTGCAATTTCTCAAGGGGCAGCAGACGTTTGTTTAGAAGCAGTAAAAGCTGCTAGCGCAAAAGGAGTTACAATTTCTACAGATTTAAATTATAGAGCAAAATTATGGACCTATTGTGATGATGCTCATAGAGAAAAAATAATGACAGAAATTACTTCTTACTGTGACATAATTTTAGGGAATGAAGAAGATGCAGAAAAACATTTTGGGATTCATCCAGAAGGTTTAGATGTACATAAACACGGGCATGATGTAAAGGCTGAAGCTTTTTTATCTGTTTGTAAGCAAATGATGGAAAAATTTCCAAGAGCTAAAAAAGTAATTACAACTTTAAGAGGTTCTATTTCCGCTTCTCACAATACTTGGGCTGGTGTTTTATATGATGGTTCTAAAATGTACGAAACTCGCCAATACCAAATTACAGATATTGTAGATAGAGTTGGTGGTGGAGATTCGTTCATGGGTGGTTTAATCTACGGATTATTAAAATACCCAGAAGATGATCAAAATGCACTAGATTTTGCAGTTGCAGCTTCATGTTTAAAACACACAATTAAAGGAGATGCTAACTTAGTAACTGTAGCTGAAGTAGAAAAACTAATGGGGGGTGATGCTTCTGGACGTGTAGCAAGATAAATTTTAAATTATGGCACAATATACAAGATTAGAAGTAGCACAAGTAATGAAAGATACAGGTTTNGTNCCTTTATTTTTTAACAGTGATNTAGAAACAAGTAAAAANGTTTTAAAAGCANGTTATGATGGTGGAGCAAGATTATTAGAATTTACTGCNCGTGGTGATTTTGCTTTAGAAGTTTTTACAGCACTTACCAAATATGCAATTGCAGAATTACCAGGTATGATTATGGGAGTTGGTTCTGTAACAGATGCAGCAGCAGCGTCTTTATACATGCAAAATGGNGCTAACTTTATTGTAACACCCGTTTTAAGAGAAGATATTGCTTTGGTTTGTAATAGACGTAAAGTATTATGGTCTCCAGGTTGTGGTTCTTTAACAGAAATTGCGAGAGCAGAAGAATTAGGATGCGAAATCGTAAAGTTATTTCCAGGTGGAATTTACGGTCCAGACTTTGTAAAAGCAATTAAAGGGCCTTGTCAATGGACAAGTATTATGCCAACAGGTGGTGTCTCTCCAACCAGAGAGAATTTAGAAGGATGGTTCAATGCAGGAGTTACTGTGTTGGAATGGGATCAAAATTAATAGCAAAAGATGCTAATGGTAATTTTGACTTAAATAAAATTGAAAGTATGACAAAGCAAGCCTTAGAAATTATTAAAGATTTAAGGAGCTAGTCAGTTATTTGATTATTTAAAACGTGAAAAACTCTAGAGAGATCTAGAGTTTTTTTAGGTTTTTATTAAAAATAACTATAAATTTATTTAAAATTAGAAGTATGAAAATCAAACTATTTTCTTTCCAATTAATACTAATTTTCATCAGTAACTCTTATGCTCAGGTTGTTTTAGAAGCAGACGGTGTAGGAGATACTTATGAATTAATTAACTCAGTTTTAGCAAATCCAGGTAGAAGCATTATAGAGGTTCCAGATTGTAATCATAGTGATTTTAGTAGACATATTGATGAAGTTTTTGATCAAGATTTAAATAAATATGTTTTTAGATTTCATATTCATGTATCTCCAGATAATGATAGATGTCAAAAATTTGATAGACAAAGAAATGAAATTAAATCTTTTGANGATTCTCCAGAAAATGTAAAAGCTAATATTGGTGAAACTATAGAATATAATTGGAAGTTTAAATTAGATATTGATTTTAAACCTTCTTCTAGTTTTACACATATTCATCAAATAAAATCTGTAGGAGGCTCTTTTGCATCTATGCCTATGATAACCTTAACTTTAAGGAAATCAAATCCAGACAGAATGGAGTTAAGATACACCCCAACAGATGATCAAAATACTTTAAAAACACTTAACTTAAATNCTTTAAGAGGTCTTTGGGTCTCTGTAAAAGAGATCATTAAGTTTGGTGATAATGGTTCTTACTTCATAGAAATTAGAAAAATAAATGACAATAGTTTGTTATTTAATTATAGTAATAATTCTATAGATATGTGGCAGGATGGAGCAGAATTTGCAAGGCCNAAATGGGGTATATATAGAAGTTTAAATAATCAACAAGATTTAAGAGATGAAGAAGTAAGATTTGCAGATTTTAGTATAGAAGAAAATCCAGGTTCATTATCAATAGAAGATATAAAATTAAAAGCAGATAAAATACAACTTATACCAAACCCTGTAACATCTATAGTTAAATTTAAATATGCAAACCCTTCTAACTTTAATAAAGTAGAACTATATAATAGTTTAGGTAAAAAACTTTCTTTAAAAAATAGAGTATCTAATAATTCTATGAATGTCTCTGGATTTGCTAAAGGATTATATTTTATAGTTTTTAAAAAAGATACAGTAACTACAAAAATATTAAAGTGTTACATAAATTAAAAAGCGTTATAATTCAATCTTTTTAATTTCAGTTTTAAAAATAATAAACACTTCAAAAAAAATCATATCCTTATAATTTACATTCTTTTATTCCAACTTTNGTTTCTATTAATTCCGAACTTTATATAGCCAATAAAAGAGTGACAGTAAATATTTATAGATCTTAGAAACAACATTAGAGACCAATAATACTATTCNAAAATAGTTTAATTTACTCAATATCAGTATTNTTTGTTAAAATAAATTTTGATANCTCATTTTTATTTGTATTTTTGGAATCAAAACTGGTTTACCAGTTTGGNTTTCCAATTAACAATTTAAANANACTTTTTATGAAAAAAACATTACTTTTTTTAAGNTTTATAATAATAAGCGCTCTATCNTNTGGCCAAACAAACTTGGTTTTAAATGGAACTGGTGATGAACATGGAACAGGTTCCGATAGTTCTAATACAAGTGACAATGCCGATGCATTTGATATGACCCCAAATAGCACTTTAAATGGTGATATTGTAAGTCCTTACAGATATAATGAAGATAATAATCCAAACGGATGGTACAATTCAGATTTAGCAGATTGGCTAGAAGCAAACTGTGGAGATTCTGATGAACAACCAGGTAGTACTAGTGATGGAAGCTGGGATTATTCTGCAGGTGCAGACCAAGGCGTGANAACCAGAGGACTAAAAATAAATGAATCTTGTAGGCGTTTATACCAACTTGTAACTGTAGAAGCAGGAAAAGAATATACTTTTTCTATAGAATCACGTTCTGAGGCAGAAAACGTTCCTTCAGATATATTTATGTTAAATACAGAAATTACTTCAGAGGATGGATTGACTAGTACAAGTGCTTCAGTAGATCATTATTTCGAAATTACAAATGATTTCAATTCAAGTAAATCCAATGCAACAACTAATAACTTTACATTAACTACTTTTGACTTTACGGCTTCAACAAATAAAATTGTAATTTATGTAAGGGCCTCTGCAGCTGTTGATAGCTCAAATGAGGTTTTTTATGATAACATTAGCTTGGTTGAAAAAGCTACTTCAACTGCTGTAAACTTAACTGTATCTATAGATGTTTCTGCAGATCCAGGAGGTGTTAATATTGTTACTCCTAGTGTATCTGGAAGTTGGGCAGAATATGCTGCAACTGTAGATCCTAATGATGCAAATAAATATAGTTATACTTTTCCAGATGAT
>JGI26084J50262_1000953_pt1 | contig 16507 bp, 13 predicted proteins | sample SaaInl6LU_22_DNA_FD_50262 | JGI IMG/M metagenome (IMG submission 50262) | reverse complement strand
TTTTTTATGTATTCTTATTTCCCTAATGGAATAACAATGGCGCTTTCGTATTTTCTTTTTAACTCTAATAACGCTTTATCAGCTTCGAGTTTTGTTTTGTAAAATCCAACTTGAATTTTCCATTCTGGCTGCCTGTAAACAATAAAAGTTTCAATCTCAGGAAAATCAATTTTAAATTTAGCCCTTAACTTTTTTGATTCAGTTTCAAAACCGTTATAAAGTTGAATTCTATATCCAAAACTGTATTCTTTATTAAACGCTCTTTTTTTAGATATAAGATCATTAATTAGCTCATTATCAGACTTCTCTGATTGAGAAAAAACAGCTTGAGAAGCGAGGATACTTATTGTTAAAAAGTAAAATAATAGGATCGGTTTTTTCATAAAAAAATATTCACTACAAAGTTAACGACTTGAACAGAAATAAATTGAAAAATAATCTTATTTAGAACTAATATAAATTAGTATTTAACACGCCATTAGCATTTCAAAATTTAGTTATATGTACTACTTTTGTGCAACTAATTAGGTGGGGTATTTTAACCCAAATTTAGTTAGATTTTAGAGTTATAAGATACTAAACTAATAGTTTGTGAATATGAAAAGTGTAGATCTACACAATCGACTAACCAGCGTACTTCTTAAGAGTTTTACATTCCTATTATTATTTTCTATGAGCTTTTCTGCTCTGGCACAAGATGCTGTAGATGAAACTCGTCAGAAAGAAGGAAGAAAGTTATTCAAACAATTATGTGCTTCTTGTCATAAGTTAGACAGAAAGCTAATTGGTCCAGCACTTGGTGCTGTTGAGGAAAGAAGAGAAAATGATTGGTTAAAAGCATGGATTAAAAATAATTCAGCATTAAGAGCCTCTGGTGATAAAGATGCTATTGCAGTTTTTAATGAATACAATGGATCTGTCATGTCAGCTTTTCCACAATTATCGGATACTCAAATTGATGATATTTTGTATTACACAACTGTTGGTGATCCAAAGAAAGCAGTTGTTGCTGGTACACTAGAAAATTCAGGTGTTTCGCAAGAAGCCCCAGAATGGTTAATGCTAGTTTTAGGAGCCATCATCATTTCTGCATTTTTAATTATTGCAGCTTTATTAAAAACCATTAGTGAGTTAAAAGGAGCTCCAAAAACCCCAGGTTCTTTAGGAGCTCTTAAAGAAGTTTGGGCAGGAATCAAACAAAATACTTTCTTACACGTTGTTGGAACGATATTTTTATTACTTGTAGGAGCCTATTTTATATTTGGTACACTCTTTAGTGTTGGTGTAGATCAAGGATATCAACCAGTACAACCTATTGCGTTTTCTCACAAGATTCACGCTGGTGAAAATAAGATCGACTGTCAATACTGTCACTCTTCAGCAAAACATAGTAAGCATTCGGGAATTCCATCTGTAAACGTTTGTATGAACTGTCATAAAAACATTGCGGAAGTTGCTGAGGGGACCGAAGTTGAATACAACGGAATCACGTTAAGAAAAGCAGATTTAGACAAAGAAATCCAAAAGATTTATGATGCCGCAGGATGGGACTCTGAAAACCTCGAATACACGGGTGTTACAAAACCTATCAAATGGATTCGTTTACATAACTTGCCAGATCACGTTAACTTTGTGCACGCACAACACGTTACTGTTGCAGGTGTAGATTGTAAGCAATGTCATGGTCCTGTAGATACTATGGATGAAATGTATCAATACTCACCATTAACAATGGGTTGGTGTATTGACTGTCATAGAGAGACGAACGTAGATTTAAAAGGAAATCCTTATTACGAGAAGATCCACAAACAATTAGCAGAGAAATATGGAACTAAAGAAGTTACTATTGCTCAGTTAGGTGGAATCGAATGTGGTAAGTGTCATCATTAATCAATTTAAGAAGATAAATTCTATATAAATGGCTTCAAACAAAAAATACTGGCAAAGTGTTGAGGAACTAAAAGATAGTTCTATTGTTGAAACGCTAAGTAAAAACGAATTTGTAGAAGAAATTCCTACAGACGAATTTTTAGGAGATAAAGAAACGTTAGAAAACTCATCTACTTCAAGAAGAGATTTCTTAAAATACGTTGGATTTACGACAGCAGCAGCTACATTAGCAGCTTGTGAAGGACCAGTTAAAAAATCGATTCCTTATGTTGTAAAGCCAGATGATACTATCTTAGGTGTTGCAGATTGGTACGCAAGTACAATTGCCGATGGATTTGATTTTGCGAATGTTTTAGTAAAAACTCGTGAAGGTCGTCCAATCTTAATTATGCCAAACAAAGATGCTAACGGAACAACCAATGCAAGAGTTCAAGCATCAGTTTTGTCATTATATGATGAACAACTTAGATTAAAAGAACCAAGAAAAGGAGCAACTGCTATTTCTTGGGATACAGCACATAGTGAAATAGGAGCAAAATTAGCGCAACTAAAAGAAGCCAATGAAACTGTTGTTTTACTAACAGGAACTTTAGCAAGTCCGTCTACAGATCAAATCATTTTAGAATTTACTGCAGCTTATCCTAATGTAAAGCATGTTGCATATGATGCAATTTCTGAAAGTGGAACAGCGGATGCATTTGAAGCAATGTTTGGAACAAGAGCTGTGCCAAATTATCATTTTGATAAAGCACACACCATTGTTTCTTTTGGGGCAGATATCTTAGGAGATTGGCAAGGTGGTTTTGATAAAGGTTATGCAGCAAGCAGAAAACCAGATTCAGGTCATATGTCTTACCATGTTCAGTTTGAAGCGAACATGTCTTTAACAGGAGCAAATGCTGATAAACGTGTGGTTGCAAAACCATCAGATCAAATATTTGCTTTAATTAACTTATACAATACAATTACTGGTGCTAGTTTGCCTTCAAAAGCAACTCCAGTAGATGCACATATCAAAGAAGTTGCAGCAGCGTTGAAAAAATCAGGTTCCCACGGAGTTGTGGTAACAGGTTCTTCAGACAAAAATGCGCAACTCATTGCTTTTGCTATCAATGATGCTTTACAAAGTGAAGTGTTTGATGCAGCAAACCCATTACATATTAGAAAAGGAAACGATGCTGAGTTAGCTCAGGTAGTTGCAGATATGAAAGCGGGTAAGGTAAAAGGATTACTTACTTATAATGTAGACCCAGTTTATAACTTATCTGTAGGTACTGATTTTGCTGAAGCAATCAAAAAATTAGATTTATCTGTAGCAATGTCAGTTCAAAATGATGATACGGCAAATGCGACTCAGTTTACATTACCGATGACTCACTTCTTAGAGTCTTGGGGAGATGTAATGATGACCGAAGGAAACTACGGATTAATTCAGCCTACCATTCAAAAATTATTTAATACCGCTCAATTTCAAGAAGTATTACTAAAATGGTCTGGTAACACTACATCATATCACGATTATCTAAAAGGATATTGGTCAACAAACGTTTTAGGAGGAAAATCGTGGAATCAAGCATTACATGATGGTTTCTTTACAAAAGAAACTTCTAATACTGTTTCAAAAAATTCAATAGATGTTGCTTCAGTTGCAAGTGTTTTAGTAGGTGTTACTAAATCTTCAGATTTTGAATTAGTATTATATTCTTCTACCGCTTTAGGTGATGGAAAACAAGCGAATAACCCTTGGTTACAAGAGTTTCCAGATCCATTAACAAGAGCATCTTGGGATAATTACTTAACAGTTTCTATGGCTGATGCCAGAGTGTTAGGTTTTACAAATCCAGTAAAAGATAACGGAGCTATCAATGGAAATTATGCAAAAGTGACCGTAAATGGTGTAACTCTTGAGAATATTCCAGTAATGATTCAACCAGGTCAGGCACCCGGTTCTATTGGATTAGCTTTAGGATATGGTAGAAAAACCAATCTAAAAGAAGACATGCAAGTAGGTGTAAATGCCTATACTTTATATGCAAACGGACACAATGTTCAGTATGGGGTTTCTGTAGAGAGAACTTCAGGAGCTATTCATGAGTTTGCTTGTACTCAGGTACAAAAAACGATTGCAGGAAGACATGATATCTTAAAAGAAACTACCTTAAAAGATTACTTAACGGTAGACCCTAAAGATCATAAAAATGGTTGGAATGTGCCAGCAATGGTATCCTACGATCATCAAGAAGTTGAAGCGAAATCCATCGATTTATGGGAAGAGCACAACAGAGAAATTGGTCACCACTTTAACCTATCAATAGATTTAACATCTTGTACCGGATGTGGAGCCTGTGTTGTTGCATGTCATGCAGAAAACAATGTTCCTGTAGTTGGTAAAAAAGAAGTTCGTGTCGGTAGAGATATGCACTGGTTACGTATTGATCGTTATTATTCTTCAGGTGTTGAAGCTAAGTTTAACGAAAAATACAATAAAGAACCAAATTCGCAATCAATTAGAGAATTTGCTAAAGATGAATTAGGTCTTGGTGACGGAGCAATGTATGCTGCTCTTGAAACTGAAGCTGAAAATCCACAAGTAGCTTTTCAACCAATGATGTGTCAGCACTGTAACCACGCTCCATGTGAGACGGTATGTCCAGTTGCCGCAACAACTCATGGTCGTCAAGGTCAGAATCAAATGACTTATAACAGATGTGTTGGTACAAGATATTGTGCAAACAACTGTCCTTACAGAGTTCGTCGTTTTAACTGGTTTAGTTACTCAGATAATAATGAATTCGATTTCAACATGAATAATGACTTCGGAAAAATGGTATTAAATCCAGATGTAGTTGTTCGTTCTAGAGGAGTGATGGAAAAATGTTCTATGTGTATTCAAATGACACAGGCAACTATTTTGAAAGCTAAAAAAGAAGGAAGAAAAGTTGAAAAAGGAGAATTCTCAACAGCTTGTTCAAATGCATGTACTACAGGAGCTTTAGCTTTTGGAGATGTAAACAATAAAGAAGAAGATGTTGTAGCATTAGCGGCAGATAAAAGAGCTTATCACGTATTAGATTATCTACAAACTAAACCGAATGTAGTATATCAAGTGAAGGTTAGAAATACAAACGAAGCGTAATTAAAATTTAAGATATAAACATATGTCTCATTACGAAGCACCCATTAGAGAACCTTTAATATTAGGTCACAAAAGTTACCATGATATTACGGAGGACATTGCGAGACCTATAGAAGGGAAAGCAAATAAAAATTGGTATATAGCATTCTATATCGCTTTAGCAGCTATGCTATGGGGATTTGGATGTATATTTTATACTGTTGGAACTGGTATTGGAGTTTGGGGATTAAGCAAGAACATTGGATGGGCTTGGGATATTACCAACTTTGTATGGTGGGTAGGTATCGGTCACGCTGGAACATTAATTTCTGCAGTACTTTTATTATTCCGTCAAAAATGGAGAATGGCCATTAACCGTTCTGCAGAGGCAATGACAATCTTTGCCGTTTTTCAAGCAGGATTGTTTCCAATCATTCACATGGGACGTCCTTGGAATGCTTATTGGGTATTACCTATTCCAAATCAATTTGGATCTTTATGGGTAAACTTTAACTCACCATTATTATGGGATGTATTTGCAATCTCAACGTATTTATCTGTATCATTAGTTTTTTGGTGGACAGGTTTATTACCAGATTTTGCAATGATTAGAGATAGAGCTGTGAAGCCATTTCAAAAGAAGATTTATTCTTTATTATCTTTTGGATGGTCTGGAAGAGCAAAAGATTGGCAACGTTTTGAAGAAGTATCGTTGGTTTTAGCTGGTTTAGCAACGCCACTTGTACTTTCTGTACATACGATTGTATCCATGGACTTTGCTACATCGATTAATCCAGGATGGCACTCAACAATTTTCCCTCCTTATTTCGTAGCTGGAGCAATATTTTCAGGATTTGCAATGGTACAAACCTTATTAGGAATTATGCGTAAAGTGACAAATCTTGAAGCATATATTACACGTTTACACGTAGAGTATATGAATATTGTAATCATTTTAACAGGTGGAATAGTAGCTGTCGCTTATGCAACAGAATTCTTTATCGCTTGGTATACTGGTTCTCAATATGAAGATTACACATACTTATCTATAGGGTCTGCAACAGGTCCATATGCATGGGCATTTTGGTCATTGATTATCTTCAATATCATTACACCTCAATTATTATGGATTAAGAAATTTAGAAGAAGTTTTATTATTTCATTTTTAATTTCAATTGCCATTAATATTGGTATGTGGTTTGAACGTTTTGATATCATTGCCATAGTATTAAGTAAAGGACATTTACCATCAACATGGTGGCGTTTTGAGCCAACATTTGTGGATGTAGGAATATTTATAGGAACCATAGGATTCTTCTTTGTTTTATTTTTATTGTATGCAAGAACATTCCCTGTTATTGCACAAGCAGAAGTAAAAACAATCTTGAAATCTTCAGGTGAGAGTTATAAAAAATTAAGAGACGATAATCATGAGTAGTAGTAAAGTAATTCACGCATTTTACAATGATGATGAAGTTGTACTAGAAGCTGTTAAGAAAGTAAAAGCAGCAAATCATCATATCGAAGAAGTATTTTGTCCATTTCCAGTTCATGGATTAGACAAAGCCATGGGATTAGCTCCTACCAGAATAGCCATTGCATCTTTTATGTTTGGTATTACTGGATTAGGTGTTGCTATCTGGTTAACGTATTATACAATGATTGCAGATTGGCCACAAGATATTGGTGGAAAACCAAGTTTTAGCTGGGCAGAAAACATGCCAGCATTTGTGCCAATTATGTTTGAATTGACGGTNTTTTTTGCAGCGCATTTAATGGTAATTACATTTTACATGAGAAGTAGAATTTGGCCATTTAAAAAAGCTGAAAACCCAGATCCAAGAACAACTGATGATCATTTTTTAATGGAAATTGAAGTTCATGATAATCAAGAAGAATTAACTTCTTTATTAAATGAAACTGGAGCGGTAGAAATTAACGTAGTAGATAAGCACTAATTCATGAGAAAGTATATAAAATTTAGTATAGCACTTCTTGTCTTAGCAACAATCGTTTCTTGTTCAGACAAAAGAGAAAGACAATTACAATACATGCCAGACATGTATGTAGCGGTTCCTTATGAAGCTGACGCTGAAAAAGGTAATACAGGAGCTTCTTCTAACTTGAAACCAGTTGCTGGAACAATAGCAAGAGGAAATGTTCCTTATGAATATGCAGATACAAATGCAGATTATGAGAAAGCAAAAACTGTCTTAAAATCTCCATTAGTTCAAGATGATGCGAATTTAGAACAAGGAAAAAAAATGTATACTATTTACTGTGTTTCTTGTCACGGTAAAAAAGGAGATGGTAATGGATATTTATCACAAGCTGATAAGTTTGCAGGTATTCCAAGTTACAAAGACAGAGATATAACTGAAGGAAGTATTTATCATGTAATTATGTACGGTAAAAACTTAATGGGATCTCATTCATCACAACTCACAAATAAAGAACGTTGGCAAATTGTACAATATGTTGGACAGTTGCGTAACGATTTATTGAAATAAGTACAAAAGAAGAATCCGAAAGATATGTATCAATTCTCAGGTAAATTAAAAACGTTCTCAATAGCACTAATTATTTTAGGAGCATTGGGTATTGGTCTTAGTTTTTATAATGCACCATCAACTGCAGAAGAAGCTATGGCATTAGTATCAAGTAATGATCACGGCGATGGTCATGGAACTTCTCATGATACTGTTAAAAAAGACGACCATTCAACTAAAGAAGCTCATCATAAAGATGAAATTTCTAAAGATGATCATAAAACAGAAACACATTCAACTGTAGCAGTAGATGCTCATGATACAGGACATGATGCTGCTCACGCAGAACATGTTCTACATCAAATGCAAAACAGACCTTGGTCTGCAGTCTACGTTTCATTGCTGTTTTTCTTAGGGATATCATTATTAGTATTAGCTTTTTATGCTGCTCAAAGAGTTGCGCAAGCCGGCTGGTCTATTGTTCTATTTAGAGTGATGGAAGCAATTACAGCTAATTTAGTACCTACATCAATTATTATGTTAGTATTAGTTGTGTTAACAGCAATGCATTCTAACCACTTGTTTGCTTGGATGGGCGAAGGTGTTTTTGATAAAACTAGTGAAAACTTCGATCCAATTGTATACGGAAAGAAAATGTGGCTTAACGTTCCTGGATGGGTTATGAGAAGTATATTCTACCTATTAGTGTGGAATGCTTATAGATGGTTTATTAGAAAAAACTCTATCAAAGAAGATACAGCTAATGACGGTTATAAAACATACAAGAGAAATTATAATGTTTCAGTAGGATTCTTGTTCTTATTTATGTTAACAGAATCAATGGCTGTTTGGGATTGGATTATGGGATTAGATCCGCACTGGTTCTCTACCTTATTTGGATGGTATGTATTAGCTACCTTATTAGTAAGTGCTTTAACAGTAATTGCATTTGTAACTATCTACTTACGTTCAAAAGGATATTTGCCAAAAGTAAACGATAGTCATATTCACGATTTAGCAAAATTCATGTTTGGTTTTTCAGTATTCTGGACGTATCTATGGTTTTCTCAATTCATGTTAATATGGTATGCAGATATTCCAGAAGAAACAACTTATTTTGTAATGAGATTTACAGAATATAAAACATTGTTTTTATCAATGTTAGTAATGAACTTCGTATTCCCAATCTTGTTATTAATTAACAGTGATTTTAAGAGCAGACCTTGGTTTGTTGTTATAGGAGGTTTGGTAATCTTAGCAGGACATTATGTTGATTTATTCGTCATGATTATGCCAGGAACAGTTGGAGCAAGTTGGAGTTTCGGAATTCCAGAAATAAGTGCAACATTTTTATTCTTAGGGATATTTATCTATACAGTATTTAGTGCGTTTGCAAAAGCAGATCCTGTACCGAAAGGAAATCCTTTCTTACATGAAAGTGAGCACTTTCACTACTTCAATATAGAACATCACTCAGAAGAAGACAATCGACATTAATCAATACAATTAATAAAGACAAAATACTATGCTAGCTCTATTTTATATTTTTATAGGTGTCGCAATCGGAGTAAGTTTCTGGCAGATTACCAGAATCATGAATTTAAGAGGTGTAATTGCTACTGATAAAGACAATGACAGACAAGGTAAATATTTTATTCTTTTTGGAGTATTTATTTATGCTTTGATGATTTATTGCCTTATTGGAATGAATGTTTTAATGCTTCCAGAATCAGCTTCTTTTGAAGGTGAGAATGATGATCTATTATTTGATATTTCATTCTGGATGATCGGTATTGTTCAATTTATCATGCAATTTTTAATCTTCTTTTTCACTTACAAATACAGAGGAAAAAAAGAGAAAAAAGCTAAATTCTACGCAGATAGTCATAAGTTAGAATTGATTTGGACAGTAATTCCAGGGATTGTAATTATTGTATTAATCGGATTTGGTATTTTCCAATGGACAGAAGTCATGAACATTGATGAAAACGAAGAAACAATCGTTATTGAAGTGTATGCAAAACAATTTGCTTGGCAAGCTCGTTACGCTGGAGCAGACAATACTTTAGGTTTAGGAAATGTTAATTTTATTGACGAAAGTACTAACCCTATGGGTGTAGATATGTCTGATACTGCTTCTCAAGATGATAAGCAAGTAACAGAGTTACACTTACCAAAAGGAAAAAAAGTATTATTTAAATTTAGATCTCAAGACGTTTTACACTCAGCTTATATGCCTCACTTTAGAGCGCAAATGAACTGTGTTCCTGGAATGGTAACTCAATTTGGTTTTACTCCTAAGTATACTACAGAGGAAATGAGACAACAATCAGAAGTGATTGCAAAAACACAAGGAATTAATAAAATTCGCTCAGAAAAAGGTGAAGATTTATATGAGTTTGATTACGTTTTACTTTGTAACAAAATATGTGGAGCATCACATTATAGCATGCAAATGAAAATAGTAGTAGAAGAAGAAGAAGATTACAAAAAGTGGTTAGCAGAACAGCCAACACTTGCAGAAACATCAAAACAATAAATAGAATACAAAAAAAATTTAGATTATGTCAGAGCATCATCATAAAGAAACATTTGTAACAAAATATATTTTTAGTACGGATCATAAAATGATCTCGAAACAATTCTTGATAACAGGAATGATTATGGGGGTTATTGGAATCTTCATGTCAATGTTATTCCGTTTGCAATTAGCATGGCCAGAAAAATCGTTCACAATTATTGAAGCTTTTCTTGGACCACACCAAACAGATGGTATAATGAGTCCAGATATCTACTTGGCTCTAGTTACTATTCATGGTACCATCATGGTATTCTTTGTACTAACAGCTGGTTTAAGTGGAACATTCTCAAACCTATTAATTCCATTACAGATTGGAGCACGTGATATGGCATCAGGTTTCTTAAACATGATTTCTTATTGGTTGTTCTTTATCTCTAGTATAGTAATGGTAATTTCCTTATTTGTAGAAGCTGGACCAGCATCTGCAGGTTGGACAATCTACCCACCTTTAAGTGCATTGCCACAAGCAATACCAGGTTCTGGATTAGGAATGACTTTATGGTTAGTTTCAATGGCAATTTTTATTGCATCGTCTCTAATAGGATCGTTGAATTATATCGTAACTGTTTTAAACCTTCGTACAAAAGGAATGAAAATGACAAGATTACCATTAACAATGTGGGCTTTCTTTATCACAGCAATTATTGGTGTTGTTTCTTTCCCAGTATTATTATCAGCAGCATTGTTGTTAATTTTTGATAGAAGCTTCGGAACATCATTTTACCTTTCAGATATTTTTATCAGTGGAGAAGTATTACACTACCAAGGTGGATCACCAGTGCTATTTGAACACTTATTTTGGTTCTTAGGTCACCCAGAAGTATATATTGTATTATTACCAGCATTAGGTATTACCTCAGAAATTATATCTACGCATTCTCGTAAACCAATTTTTGGATATAGAGCAATGGTGGGATCTATCATGGCAATTGCATTCTTATCTACAATTGTTTGGGGTCACCACATGTTTATCTCAGGAATGAACCCATTCTTAGGATCTGTATTTACATTTACAACTGTATTAATTGCGATTCCTTCAGCGGTAAAAGCATTTAACTATATCACTACACTATGGAAAGGGAACTTACAACTCAATCCAGCCATGTTATTCTCTATCGGATTAGTTTCTACATTCGTAACAGGAGGTTTAACCGGATTAGTGTTGGGAGATTCAGCATTAGATATCAACATTCATGATACTTATTTTGTAGTAGCGCATTTTCACCTTGTAATGGGGGTTTCTGCAATCTTCGGAATGTACGCAGGAATCTATCATTGGTTTCCTAAAATGTATGGTAGAATGATGAATAAAGTGATGGGATATTGGCACTTCTGGATTACAATTATATGTGCCTACGGAGTTTTCTTCCCAATGCACTTTATTGGATTAGCAGGTTTACCAAGAAGATATTATTCAAACACAGCATTCCCAATGTTTGATGACGTAGCGGATACCAATGTAGTGATCACAATTTTTGCCTTAGTTGGTGGAATTGCTCAAATCATTTTCTTAGCAAACTTCTTTATTTCTATTTATAGAGGTCAAAAAGCTTCTCAAAATCCTTGGAATTCAAATACCATCGAATGGACTACACCAGTTGAACATATTCACGGAAACTGGCCAGGAAAAATCCCCGAAGTTCACAGATGGGCTTATGATTATAGTAAGAAAGTTGATGCAGATGATGATGATAGTGACTACTTACATGGTCAAGATTGGGTCTCTCAGATAACACCATTATTACCAGGAGAAGAAGAATCTTAAAGAATAATAAATAAAATTAAAACCTTTCCAAACTGGAAAGGTTTTTGTTTTCTTCTAGTACGTAAATCAATCTTCAAATTCTAGTATATTTGTAGGATGAACGAAAATCTAAATCCTGAAAACGAACATTACACAAATGAAGAGCTCGATGTAGAAAAAAAGTTGAGACCGCTTTCATTTGATGATTTTACAGGACAAGAGCAAGCAATTGAGAATTTAAAAATCTTTGTTGAAGCCGCTAATCAAAGAGATGAAGCCTTAGATCATACCTTATTTCACGGACCTCCAGGTTTAGGAAAAACAACCTTAGCTCACATTTTAGCAAATGAGTTGCAAGTCGGAATAAAAGTTACATCAGGACCCGTTTTAGACAAGCCAGGTGATTTAGCAGGACTTTTAACTAACTTAGACGAAAGAGATGTCTTGTTTATTGATGAGATTCATCGTTTAAGTCCCATTGTAGAAGAGTATTTATACTCGGCAATGGAAGACTACAAAATTGATATTATGATAGAATCTGGTCCTAATGCCAGAACTGTTCAAATCAACTTAGAACCTTTTACTTTAATTGGCGCTACTACGCGTTCAGGATTACTTACAGCTCCAATGAGAGCACGTTTTGGAATTAGCAGTCGATTAAATTATTATAAGAAAGAACTATTAACGACCATCATACAAAGAAGTGCGCAAATTTTACAAGTACCGATTTCTATGGAAGCAGCAATTGAAATTGCCGGTAGAAGTAGAGGAACACCTAGAATTGCGAACGCATTATTGCGTAGGGTAAGAGATTTTGCACAGATTAAAGGAAATGGTAATATTACTATAGAGATTGCTCAATATGCCTTAAAAGCGCTAAATGTAGATGCGTACGGTTTGGATGAAATGGATAATAAAATTTTAACAACCATCATCGATAAGTTTAAAGGTGGTCCAGTTGGAATAAGCACACTAGCTACAGCAGTTGGGGAAAATGGAGAAACCATAGAAGAAGTATACGAGCCATTTCTAATTCAGGAAGGGTTTATTATGCGAACTCCAAGAGGAAGAGAAGTGACAGAATTAGCATACGCACATTTAAACAGAACAAAAGGAAGAAGTCAAGGAGAATTATTTTAATGAAAAACCTAAAAAGACTCATACCAATTTTAGAATGGTTACCCAACTATAATAAATCTCGTTTTCGAGGTGATTTTATTGCGGGTATCACGGTAGCAATTATCTTAATTCCACAAGGAATTGCGTATGCGTTAATTGCGGGTTTGCCACCAATCTATGGTTTGTATTGTGCTTTAATACCTCAGATTGTGTATGCAATTTTTGGGTCTTCTAGACAAGTAGCAATAGGTCCCGTAGCTATGGACTCTTTAATAGTAGCAGCAGGTGTTTCAACTTTAGCATTAGCGGGTTCAGAAAGTTATATTGCCATAGCAATTCTTTTGGCATTTATGGTGGGTGGAATTCAATTTCTCTTAGGAGTTTTTAGATTAGGTTTTGTGGTTAACTTTTTATCAAAACCAGTTATCACCGGATTTACTTCTGCCGTGGCTTTAACCATTGGAATGAATCAGTTTAGAAATTTACTGGGTGTTGATTTTATGCAAAGTGATCAAATTCAATACGTATTGGAAGATATGTGGTATAATATCATTGATTATAATCCACATACAGCCATCATCGGAATCATATCTGTGGTTGTAATTATCATCTTAAGAAAAGTCAATAAAAAAATACCAAATGCATTAATTGTAGTTGTATTTGGAATTTTAGTGATGCGTTATTTTGGAAAAGATTTTAACGATGTTTCTATCGTCAAAGATATTCCTTCTGGTTTGCCCTCTTTTTCTTTCCCAGAGTTTGATATTAGTCAAATTAGAGAATTACTTCCAATCGCCTTAACATTAGTAATGGTTGGATATTTAGAAACCATTTCTATTGGAAAATCACTAGAAGCTAAACAAGACGAATACAAAATAAGGCCTAATCAAGAATTGGTTGCTTTAGGATTAAGTAATATGATAGGATCTTGGTTTAAAGCTTATCCATCAACATCAAGTTTTTCAAGATCGGCGATTAATCAAGAATCAGGTGCAACCACAGGAATGTCATCCTTAGTTTCTGTTGTAATGGTAATTATTACTTTGTTGTTTCTTACACCATTATTTTATCATTTACCTAAAACAGTTTTAGCAGCTATTATTATTGTTGCTGTTTTTGGATTGGTCAATATTAAAGAAGCCGTGTTTCTCTGGAAAGCTAATAACTTAGATTTTTGGTTGATGATTGCTACCTTTTTTTCCACCTTATTATTTGGAATAGAATACGGAATAATGATTGGAGTAGGATTATCATTAATCATCCTAATTTATAGAACTTCTAGACCCTATGTAGCCGAATTAGGAAAAGTTCCAGATTCAGACTTTTACAGAAACAGAGAACGATTTTCTGAGGTCATTATTGATGAAGAAGTGCTTGTTTTTAGATTTGATGCGCAATTATTTTATGCAAATTCAAGTTATTTTATAGAGACCTTAGAATTAATGGCAGAAAAAAGAGGTGATAAGCTAAAACTAATAGTTTTAGATGCAGAAAGTATCAATAGAGTCGATAGTACCGGAGTAGAAATGCTAAAAGAAAGAATTCGATACTATCAAAAAAGAGGNATTTTATTTTATTTCGCAGGAGTGAAAGGACCTGTGAGAGATCATTTATTTAGAGGNAAAATACTAGATTTAATTACGCTAGATCATTTTTATATGAGAGTAAACGGAGCNGTTAACTATTATAAAACTGGCGAAAAAGAATATCAGAATAAATACGCAAATTACATACATCAAGCATACGAATAGCATAAAGAAAAGATCATGATTATAGAACAAATTTATACAGGTTGTTTAGCTCAAGGAGCTTATTATATTGAAAGTAATGGAGAAGTTGCCATTATAGATCCGTTACGTGAAGTACAAGATTATCTAGACAGAGCAGCAAAGAAAAATGCAAAGATTAAATACATTTTTGAAACTCATTTTCATGCAGATTTTGTGAGCGGACACGTTACACTAGCAGAAAAAACAGGAGGAAAAATTGTATTTGGACCGAATGCAAAAACAAAATTTGATTCACATATTGCAAAAGATGGTGAGGTTTTTAAATTAGGAAATATTACCATTACGGTACTTCATACGCCAGGTCACACCATGGAAAGCACAACGTATTTGTTAAAAGATGAAAACGGAAAAGATCATGCAATCTTTACAGGTGATACTTTATTTTTAGGCGATGTCGGAAGACCAGATTTAGCTCAAAAAAGTGACGTAACCCAAGATGATTTAGCTGCTATTTTATTTGACAGTCTTCGTAATAAAATAATGACTTTAGCGGATGATGTAGTAGTTTATCCTGCACACGGAGCTGGTTCTGCTTGTGGAAAAAATTTAAGTAAAGAAACNATTGGAACTTTAGGAGAACAAAAAGCAACGAATTATGCTTTACGTCNAGATATGACCAAAGAAGAGTTTGTAAAAGAAGTAACNGNNGGATTATTGCCTCCGCCTGCATATTTTCCTTTAAATGTAATGTTAAACAAAGAAGGATANCAATCGATAGATGATGTAATCGAAACNGGTACAAGAGCACTATCAGTTAAAGATTTTGAATTAATAGCAAACGAAACNGATGCGTTAATTTTAGATGTCCGTCATCAATCTAAATTTATCAAAGGATTTATTCCGCAATCTATTTTTATCGGATTAGGAGGAACATTTGCCCCTTGGGTAGGTGCTTTAGTAAAAGACATCAAACAGCCAATTTTATTGGTCGTTCCAGAAGGAAAAGCAGAAGAAACTATTACGCGTTTATCTCGTGTAGGTTTTGATAATGTCTTAGGATATTTAGAAGGTGGTTTTGATGCTTGGAAAGCTTCAGGAAAAGATATAGACACATTAACTTCAGTTTCTGCAGATGTTTTAGAACAAAAAATCAATGAAGAGGCCTTAGTTTTTGATGTAAGAAAACCAGGAGAATATGCTGCTGAGCATATAGAAAATGTATCAAGCACACCTTTGGATTTTTTAAATGATTATATTTCAGAATTCCCTACAAACAAAGATTTTTATGTGCATTGTGCCGGTGGATATCGTTCTGTAATTGCTTCATCAATCTTAAAAGCAAGAGGTTTTAATAAAGTGATTGATGTGGCTGGAGGATATGCTGCAATTAGAGAAACAGGTATAAAAAGAACGGATGTCGTTTCATGTTCATCTTCAAAATAAAATAAATGAAAAAAATAATTATTGTATTAATCATTAGTATTTCCTTCCTTTCTTGTAAAAAAGGACACTATTCTGTTACACCAATAACTCAAGAAGAATTCTTAAAGTTAGATACTAAAAACATTCAGTTATTAGATGTTAGAACTCCAGAAGAAATTAATGCAGGATTTATTGAGGGTTCAATAGCTATTAATTATTTTGAAGACGATTTTATAAATAAAGTCAAATCTCAATTTGACGAAAGTAAACCTATTTATCTTTATTGTGCTTCAAGTACAAGAAGTGCTGAAGCTTCTTCTAAACTGATTCTTGATAAAATTTTCACAGAAATCTATTACCTTCAAGGAGGCTATAATCAATGGAAAACAAATCAAGAATAATGATGACAATAATTCT
>JGI26084J50262_1000952_pt1 | contig 16515 bp, 9 predicted proteins | sample SaaInl6LU_22_DNA_FD_50262 | JGI IMG/M metagenome (IMG submission 50262) | reverse complement strand
GACAGCGATGAAGATCGTGAGATCGGTGACACTCAGGCCGCCTTCGACTCCGCAGCCGACGTGATTGAGGCTAGCTACCGTGTGCCGTACCTCGCCCACGCCGCGATGGAGCCGATGAACTGCACAGTGCACTTAAAAGATGGGCGCGCCGATATTTGGACGAGCACGCAGGACGCGCTCGGCATCAAGAGCCGCATCGCCTCGATCTTAGGCATTGCTGCCGAAAATGCGACCTTCCATCACAGCTACGTCGGCGGCGGATTTGGCCGGCGCCTGCCGTTCACGTGGAACGTGATCGACCACGCCGCGTTAATCGCGAAAGAATTCGATGTGCCCGTAAAAACGGTACTAAGCCGTGAAGACGATATGCAGCAAGACTACTATCGCCCGGCCGTTGCTTCCAACTTCAAGGCGGCATTCGACTCCTCGGGTCTGGTTCGAGGATGGCACAACCGCTTCACCGGCCCCATACAAACGCCCGGCGCCGCTCACATTCCCTATGCTATCGACAACCAATCCATACGCGTAGTGGATGGAACGACTCACATTCCGATCGCCGCATGGCGCAGTGTTGACCATTCGCAGCAAACCTTCTTCACCGAGTCGTTTATCGATGAGATTGCGCATCGCGCGGGTAAAAATCCGTATCAGTTCCGCCTCGATCTATTGAGCGGGCATCCGCGCCATCGCCGCGTGCTCGAGACGGCGGCAGAGGCAGCGGGATATGGTCGCAACCTGCCCGAGGGCCACGCACTAGGCATCGCGGTTCAGGAAAGCTTTGGCAGTGTGGTAGCAGAGATAGCGGAGGTGTCGATGGACGAGAATATGCGTCCTGTCGTTCACAAAGTCACCTGTGCGATCGACTGCGGTTTTGCAGTGAATCCCGATACCGCTGCTTCGCAGATCGAAAGCGGTATTATCTTCGGCCTCACCGCAGCGATGTACGGCGAAATCACGATTGAAGGTGGGCGCGTCGCGCAGAATAACTTCCCCGACTACGAGATGGTGCGCATGGCAACAAGCCCCGAGATTGACGTGCATATCCTCGAATCGGATAACACGCTCGGCGGTTTTGGCGAACCGGCGACGCCGCCGATTGCTGCCGCGGTCACCAATGCGATCTATATCTTAACCGGTCAGCGCGTACGCGAACTGCCGATTAAGAATCACGACTTTGGCAAGCCCTCGCTTGCCAAAGTGTAGCGCGTTGAAGAAGGCAGCGACGCGTTAGATTTCAGCAGCCGATTTGACGATACGGCTAACGATGCCGTATTCAATCGCCTCATCGGCGCTCATCCAATAATCTCGGTCGGTATCTTGGGCAACGCGCTCAAGAGGCTGACCGGTTTCATCGGCAATGAGCTTGTTAATACGCGCGCGCATTTTAACAATCTCCTGCGCCTGAATCGCAATGTCACTTGCCGAGCCTCGCGAGCCTCCTGAGGGCTGATGAACGAGGAAACGCGTGTTCGGCAATGAGAAGCGATTCTCTTTTTCCGCGGCAAGATAAATAGTTGTTGCAGCACTTGCTACCCAGCCAGTACCAATTACCCGGACAACGGGCTTGATGAACTTGATGATGTCGTAAACGACGTCGCCGGATTCTACGTGACCACCGGGTGAGCTTATGTAAATCGAAATAGGCTCGTCATTTTCGGCAGCTAGTGCCAACAGACGTTCGGTGACCGAACGCGCGAGTTTGTCGTTAATCTCACCAAAAATAGTGATCGCGCGAGAATTGAATAATTTCTCATCGATTAGCCCGCCGCGCGCTGGTTTCGCATCGTCTTTGGCTTCCTTGTCTTTCCCATCCAGCGCCGACTGCGCGTGGGTCTTTAGGTCATTCTGTCTGGCTAGATTCATTACTTTCCTCGTTATTTTAGGCCGGTTCTCTGTCCGGTTTTCCATTCGGTTTTCTATCCGGTTTTATTAGGTCGTTAATTGATCGGAGGCTCGCTGCTATAGGACTGCGTCTCGCAGGCCGAGGCCATGCGCAGATAGCCGATGAGCGCTGCATGATCGCGCTTCCCTTCGGGAAAATTCGATCCGAAGCCTACCATGCGGGTGTTGGGTATGCCCGCAATGATCACTTGTTCAATCTCGGAGTCACTTTTCGTCGCAAGCCATGCGCAGTCAAAAAGATCGGGGGCGTCACTCGGGGCATTCCGTGCGAAAGGCTCAAACGCAACCGAGGAAGAGGCGATCGCTGAAGCCACGTCGCTGGCGCTGGGGCCTCTGCCGTGACAAAAGTCACTGCAGCTGCCGGCATACAGCGCTGCGCCGCGGACAAGGACTGACGAAGGCGCTTGCAGTCCAGTTGCGGCAGTGACCTGCTCTTCCTCCGCACAGCTCGTCAGTGCCAGAACAATGGCCAGAACAATGACCAGAGCCCAGAGGGTTCTCCCCCTCGGAGCCGTTACAGCCGAATAAGACCCTTCAGTTGCTGCCATCGCCTATGCTCTGCTAACCCAGTAGGGCCCCGTCGGCCTGCGTCTCAGGTCCAAGTGGTTTAAACACGATTAAGAGTTGAGGGAGCAGCGTGAGCGACCCAACGAGTGCGACGAGCATAGCAAGGCTTGTAAGAAGGCCAAACACAATCGTCGGAATAAAATTAGAGAGCGCGAGTATCGAGAAGCCTGCGACTATGGTCATCGACGTAAAATACATCGCGCGCCCGATACTGTTATGACAGAAAAACATCGTCTGACGGTAGTTGCCAAAACGCGGGTATTCTCGCCGAAAGCGATGCATATAGTGAATCGTATTGTCGACGCCGATGCCAACTGAAATCGCCGCAATGGTGATGGTCATAATGTCGAGTGGAATACCGAGCCAGCCCATAATGCCCAGCACGAAGGCCGCGGCAATGGCGTTGGGAATGATGCAGATTAGCGCGATGGCCAACGAACGGAACAACAGCAAAAACATAAGCATGATCACGAACATCACTACGCCCAGGGTGAGTATCTGCGACTCGTAAAGGCTCTGTAGGACATTGTTGTAAAGCACGAGAACGCCCGTGACGTTAACCTGCTCGTCACTAAACCCAAACTCTTCTTCGATGCCTCGCTCGATCCTTTGCAATAATTCNTTGCGCTTGAGATTCGGGTCGGACTCGATCACGCGGACATTGAAGCGCAGCTGGTTTTCCTCGATCGAGATAAACGGTTTTAGCACGGTGTCTTTTAATGTCTCAGGAATGCGCGAATAGAGCACTGCCCACAGCACGCCGTCTATTGGCTCGCCGCCATTGAGTTGCCGCGCTAGCTGCACGACAGCGCCAAAGGAAAGCACTTTTCCCGTCTGCGGGTCATCATCTAGGTACCGGTGAATTTCTTCCACCAAGTCCATTTTCGGCGCTGTGAAATAATAGGCGTCGTCATCGCCGCTATCGCCGAATCCATCATCGAAACCATCGCCAAAGCCATCGTCGAATCCGTCAACACCCTCGGGTTCATCCGGCAGGTCGACAATAACGTCGAAGGACAGCGTGCCTCCCAACTTCTCGTCGAACAAGGTCATCCCTTGGAAAATTTCTGTCTTCTCGCGGAAATAATCGATGAAGCTATTCTCGACCTTGAGCTGGGCAAGCCCGACGATACTGAGCAGCGTGATCACTGCATAAATCGCCAGCACTCGGTTGTTCAATCGGGCAGTGAGTTGCGCAAGCCCGGTGGTAACACCGAGGCGAAGATCTGCAGAGAGTTTCGTTTGGTCTTGCGGCAGCAAACTGAGCACCGCAGGAAACACGCCAAAGACCACAACGAGCGCTGCGAACACACCGATCACCATCATCCATCCAAAGGAGATAATGGGCGAGATGCCGCTGACGATAAGCGAACCGAACGCGACGGCGGTGGTTAGTCCAGTATAAAGGCAGGGTTTAAACATGCTCAGAATGGCATGGCGCATGAGCTTGTCATGATTGCTCGACCGCCGAGTCGCACGAAGTTCGCGATAGCGCACGGTTAAGTGCACGGTCAGCGAAATAGTGATGATGAGAAGCAGCGAAATAAAATTAGACGACACCACCGTCACGCGCCAATCCATTAAACCTAAAATACCTACCATGGTCACGCCNGCAATCGCGCAGCAGGCGAGCGGCAGNGCNATCCAGCGCAGTTTGCGGAAGATTAGCCCGAGGGCAAGAATAATGAACGCGAGCACACCAAAGCTAAAACTGGACAGGTCGCCGCGCACAAAGGTGACGAGGTCATCGGCGATCATCGGCGCACCGCCGAGATAGATTTGTGCCTCGCCGCGGTAGTTATCGAGAAGCGTGCGAATTTCCGCGATCGTGGCAGATTGNCGCGCACCGGTCATCACCGTATACGCCGAGTACTCGTCTTCAANNGCGGCGAGCTCAGCGAGCTGNACTGCATCGAGCGCACCTAACGCCTCTGCCTCGCGCAGCTCGGAGCGACGCGCGAGCAGGGTTTGCGCTTTCAGGTCTAGCTCAAAGCTCACTAGCATGCCTGCGGTCCGCCCATCTGGACTCACAACCGCATTGCTGAAGACCGGACTGCCCATCAGCTCGGCTTTCGCCGCAGCAAGGTCGATGTCCTGCTCGACGGTCAGATAGTCTTCGGAGATACCCGTAAGCGGCGTATCTTCGAAAATGGGCACATTCAGAATGCTGTCTACCGACTCGACTCGAGGCAGTGTCAAGAGATCGGCGCGAAGCGATTGCAGACGCGAGAGTACCGGGCGCGAAAAGAGTTCGCCCTCGAGAGGTGTGTACGCGACTATGACCGATTCCCTGATACCGTAGCGCACATTGACCTGTCGGGAATACTCCAGTTCGGCGTCGCCCTCGAGCAGCAACGAGTCGGCAGAGGCATCGAGTCGAAAGAACTGCGTGTAATACCCGAAACCCGCGGCGATGAGGATCAACAAAGAGAGCGTCAGCCAAGGCCGGTCGAAGACGAGGCTCGAATACAGCCGAGTGAGGTTCTTCTGAAATGACATGCTTTCTCTCGTGCGAGTTGCTCAGTTGGATTCGACTGCTACCAACTGGCTGTGGTGGCAGCTGACAGGCAGGGTTGAACCTTTATATGTACGCGAACTATACGCCGATTAGTTGCCTAATTCGATCCCAGAGAGAATCGAAATCACTTCGCGCAAACCCCTGAGCAGTGCGCCAGCGAGTGCTGCGCGAGGTATCGGAGCGGCTTGAAAACCGTGCAACTTATTGTGTCTAATCAATAAAAAGGGCTAGGCGTAGGTCTGCCCAGTTGTTACCCTCGTACNCATTATTNTANATGTTTGTTCTAAGTTTTAAGGAGAAGCCTCAACCATGCGTAGTTCACGAACGTTTAAGTGCAGCTCGCTGACGCATCGGCTTGGCCGCAGTGTAGCGCTTGCGGTGAGCCTGCTCGGCACACTGCTCGCCTTTTCTTCACAGGCAGTTGCCGAGGACGATTGGCTGCGATCTATCCCCGAGTTTGAACTTAGCGATCAGGCCGGCAAGACACACACGCTCGCCGACTACGCCGATCGCGACCTTATCGTGTTCTATGTGCAAGGCGTCGGTTGTCCGATCGCTCGCATAGCCGTGCCAAGCTATCGCGAAGTCCGCGCCGAATTCGAGTCTAGGAATGTCGCATTCATGATGTTTAATTCCAACATTCAAGACAACATCCCGCGCATCGCGCGCGAGGTTGACGAGTTTGGCATCGATTTCACCGTGTTAAAAGACGAAGGACAAAGCCTTGCCAAAGCGCTGGGCGTCGAGCGTACTGCGGAGGTCTTCGTGATTGACCCCAAGTCACGCGAGGTGTTTTACCGCGGTCCGATCAACGACAAGCTCGGATACGAAACCCAGAAAAATACGGCGAGTGCGCATTATTTAAAGGATGCACTTAACACTGTCCTGGCCGGCGGCAAGGTGAATATGGATGACGTGCCAGACTCGAAGGGCTGCCTCGTCGCGATCTTNTAGCCTGTCTTTGCCCTNTGCCTCGCGCCCTGTGGCCCTTAATCGCGAAGTCAGCGCGCAAGTAACGACGCCAATCTCATCAGCGAAGTTGGCGTTGTTACTTGTGTTATTCGATTTTACTGCTAGATTGCGCGCATGACAGATTCCCTTAAGCCCGCGGCAGCAAAACGCCGCAGCAGTTCGCGCTTGCTCGCGAGCACCTCGGTTTTCCTCAAACCTTACCTTACGCAGATCACAATCGCCTCTGTGGCGCTGGTGTTCACAGCCGCGCTCACCCTTGGCCTCGTGCAGTATGTGCGATTAATCGTCGATCGCGGCTTCGTGGAAGGCTCAACGGAGTCATTGAATACGGCAATCCTCGGTTTTTTGATCGTCGCGGTGCTGCAGGCCATCGGTACCTTCGCACGCTTCTATTGGGTTTCTTGGCTGGGCGAACGGGTAACCGCCGACATTCGCAAAGCGGTCTATAAGCACATCATCAATCTGCACCCGGGCTATTTCGAGGACAATCTCAGCGGCGAAATTCAATCGCGGATCACCACCGACACAACCTTGATTCAATCTGTGATTGGCTCCTCGGCATCGATCGCGCTGCGCAATCTGCTAATGATGATTGGTGGCACGCTGTTTCTGTTTATCACCAACCCTAAGCTAACGAGCGTCGTGCTGCTGTGCATTCCCCTCGTCATAGGGCCCATCCTATTTTTTGGCCGTAAGGTGCGCAGACTCTCGCGCGACAGCCAAGACGAGATTGCGAACGTGGGAGCCTATGTCGGTGAGAGTATCCAGCAAATAAAGACGGTGCAGGCCTATAACCAGCAGGCACACAATGACGGCGTTTTTTCGCGCTACGTCGAGACCGCCTTTAACGTCGCTAAGGACCGCATTCTCATGCGCTCGGTACTCATTACCGTAGTAATGACCCTCGTCTTTGCAGCCTTAGCTGTAATGATCTGGGTCGGTGGCCAAGACGTGATTAATGGTCGCATGAGCGCAGGCGAGCTCACCGCTTTCGTCGCCTACGCCGTTATCGTCGCGACTGCGGTCGGCGCGATAAGTCAGGTAATCAGTGAGCTTCAACGCGCGGCGGGAGCGATGGAAAGGCTGATTGAGCTGCTCGAAGCCGAAAGCCTGATTCAGGCGCCCGCGGTTCCTGCCAAGCTCGTTGATGCATTCACCGGTCAACTCGACTTCAAGTCGGTGAGCTTTGCGTATCCGTCCCGCCCCGACACTTTGGCGCTAGACGAGGTAACACTCACAGTGCGCCCTGGCGAGAGCCTTGCGCTCGTCGGCCCCTCTGGCGCCGGTAAGTCAACGCTTCTGGACCTCGTGCTGCGCTTTTATGACCCACTTAAGGGGAATCTCACGCTAGATGGCGTAGATGTCCGCGACCTCACCCCCACAGAGCTACGCAGTCATATCGCGATTGTCTCGCAGCAGCCTGCGCTGTTTACCGGCAGCGTCATAGATAACATCCGCTTTGGTCGCCCCGATGCCTCGCTCGACGAGGTTCGCGCCGCAGCCGAATCGGCTTTCGCGAGCGAATTCATCGAGTTACTACCCCAAGGCTATGACAGCTTTTTAGGCGAAGCGGGCGTTCGCCTCTCCGGTGGGCAGCGGCAGCGCCTCGCGATTGCCCGGGCCATACTCAACGACCCCGAAATTTTGCTCTTAGACGAGGCGACGAGCGCGTTAGATGCCGAAAGCGAGCGCAAGGTGCAAATCGCCCTCGAAAAGCTCATGAAGGGCCGCACCTCGCTGGTAATTGCACACCGTCTCGCAACCGTAATGAATGTCGACCGCATCGCGGTGCTCGAAAACGGCAGGCTAATTGCAACGGGGACCCACGGCTCGTTGCTGAAAGACTGTGAGCTGTATGCTAACTTAGCGAAGCTTCAGTTTGGCGGAGACACTTAGGTGCAATCAGTTGTAACTCGTTACAACTAGCCGCATCACAACGAAACCACGGCCACGACGCGGCCCAAAGCCTGAATGACCGCAAACCTGCGAGGTGAATCCAGTCCACTTCGCCACGCGTTAATACAGGCACTAACCAAGGGAATAATTCACCACCCAAATCGCCCTTTTCATCATCAACACGCTTATTCAACGCCCTTGCCCTGCACAGCGACCATCCTGTGGCTCCCTTGGCATTGTTTACCCGCAGAGAGGATCGCTCAGCAATGAACGCCCCCGAACGGCTCGACCCGCTTGTCACAAAAACCTGCTATCTAGACGGCAGTGACCCAGAGAAGAAACGCGAAGAGATTCGCCGTTATTTCCACCAAACCTTTAGCCTCTACGAGAGTCTTTTCGACTGCCTCGCCTGTGATGACGCCTATTACACGAAGGCGACGCCGCTGCGACACCCGCTCATTTTTTACTATGGCCACACCGCCGTATTTTTTATTAACAAGCTGCATGTCGCCAAATTGATTCCGGAGCGGCTCGATCCGCGCATCGAGTCGATGCTTGCGATCGGTGTCGATGAGATGTCATGGGATGACCTTAACGACGCCCACTATGATTGGCCGACGCCTGCGGAGGTATTGGACTACCGCAACAAGACGCGTGACATAGTCGACGACCTGATTTCTTCCGTTCAGATTACGCTGCCAATTGGTTGGGATGATCCCCTCTGGATTGTCATGATGGGCATAGAGCACGAGCGCATCCACCTCGAAACGTCATCCGTGTTAATGCGGCAACTACCTCTGTCGCTAGTAAAACCCTCTCCTCTGTTTAGAGACTGCAGCGATTCGGGCGACGCACCAATCAATGCGCTGCTGCCAGTTAGCGGACGCCGCATCGAACAGGGTTGCAGCAGGCGCGACACGCTATACCGATGGGATAATGAATACGGCTATCTCGAGACGCCGGTCGCAAACTTCAATGCGAGCAAATACCTCACGAGCAACGGCGAGTTTCTCGCGTTCGTCGAAGACGGCGGTTACACCACTCGCGATAACTGGGACGACGAGGGCTGGGGCTGGCTACAGCATAGCCAGGCGCGTCACCCAAGCTTCTGGCTAAAGACAGAAACCGGCTATCGCTACCGCACCATTGCGCGCGAGATCGACATGCCTTGGAACTGGCCGGTCGATGTCAACGCCCTCGAGGCCGCCGCGTTCTGCCGCTGGAAGTCGGCTCAAACGGGCAAGAACGTTCGCCTTCCGACAGAAGCAGAATGGTTTTGCCTCCGCGAGGAGATCCCGAGCGACCAACCCAGCTGGAAGTCTGCGCCCGGCAACATAAATCTCGAACACGGCGCGTCCGCTTGTCCTGTCGATCGCTTTGGTACGGTCACAAAACGCGGCGAGGAGTTTTTCGATATCATCGGCAATGTCTGGCAATGGACTCAGACGCCAATCGATGGTCTGCCGGGTTTCGAAGTTCACGAGGTCTACGACGACTTCTCAACGCCGACCTTCGACGGGCAGCACAANCTCATNAAGGGTGGCAGCTATTTCTCAACAGGAAATAGCGCACTTAAAGATTCACGTTATGCCTTCAGGCGACANTTTTTCCAACATGCCGGATTTCGCTATGTCGAAGGCGAGGAGCCAATTATCACCACAAGCAATCCTTACGAAACTGACGAGCAGGTCTCTCAATACATCGAATTTCACTTTGGCAGTGATTATCACGGCGTGCCAAATTTCGCGGGCACCTGCGGCCAGCTTTGCCTAAAGTACTTCGCCGAGGCGACTGAGAAAAAGCAGTCGCGCCGCGCGTTGGATCTCGGCTGTGCGATTGGTCGCACCAGTTTCGAACTCGCACGCGAATTCGATCACGTCGACGGCATCGATTTTTCTGCGCGCTTTGTATCGGCAGCGACTCAGCTAAAAGAAAACGACAGCAAGCGTTATACGATACGCGACGAAGGTGACCTATTTAGCTTCAAAGAAACGTCGCTCGCCGAGCACGGGCTGTCAGATACCGCGCATAAGTGTGACTTCTGGCAGGGAGATGCTTGCAATCTAAGCGACAAATTCAGTAATTACGATCTCGTGTTCGCAGGGAATCTCATCGATAGACTCTACGAGCCGGAGAAGTTTGTTAGCCGAATTCATGAACTCATCAACGAGGATGGATTACTCGTGATCACTTCACCCTACACTTGGCTGAGCGAGTTTACAGAGCCGGAAAACTGGATTGGGGGATACAAACGTGACGGCGAAAACTTCACGACCCTCGACGGTCTGAAAGAACTTCTCGCGCCGCATTTCGATCTTGTAGATGAACCACGCGATGTGCCGTTCGTTATCCGTGAGACCGCGCGTAAGTTCCAACACTCGATCGCGCAAATGAGTGTCTGGCATAAGCGCGCAAAGTAGAGAACGCTATGCGGTTCCCAAGCTACGCGCTTAGCGAGTATCAAGCACAAAACAACCCTAGAGCGTCCGCACGCCTCGGCGCAGCTACGCTCGAATTGATGAGTTTGAGCCAAGCGCTCGCGCTCGCGACCCCAGAGCAGCGCTCGGAGTGGCACAACCTCACGCTAAACTACGTGTCCGACCGCGGCGGAGTCGAACTGCGTGCCGAGATTGCGGCTAATTACTCGGGTCTCTCTGCGGACAACGTGGTCGTTTTCTCCAGTGCCACGGAGGCGCTATTTTGCTGCATCCACGCCGCAATTAAAGAATCCGATAACTGCACGGTGATCACACCCTGCTATGAGCCGCTAGCAAAAATTCCCGAATCGATAGGCGCGTCGGTGCAGGCTGTCCCGCTTCGGCGCCAGCCGGACGAGACCGCAGGGGCGCGCTGGGTCCTCGACGGCGATGAGGCTCGAGAAGCGATTGCTAAGAGCGATCAGCTTTTCATTAATTTCCCACACAACCCTACCGGCGCGCTGATCGATCACGCTGAGCTTGCCGACCTCGTTACTCACTGCGAGACACATGGCACGCGCCTTATTGCAGACGAGGTGTTCCGCGGTTTAGAACACGCAGAAGGCGCGATGCTCGCGCCCGTCGCGACGCTGACGCCGCGCGGCGTAAGTATCGGTTCTCTCGCGAAGCCGCATGGCGCTGGCGGTGTCAGGATCGGATGGATGGTGAGTCAAGATGCTGAGCTGCTGACACGGGCAGTAACCATTCGCCGCACTCTGTCAGTCTGTTCGGGCACCACAGACGAGTGGCTCGCGCGATTGATACTCGCGCATTCTCAAACGCTGCGCGCCGCATCGCTGCACACCCTAAGGCGCCACATAGAGATAATCGAAGAATCACTGCCTCTGCTCGGCGGCAGACTCACTTGGACAAAACCCGCGGCAGGCTGTGTCGCATTTCCGCTCATCGCCCTCGAGGAGGGATTCGATCAGCGCTGTATCGAAGAGACTGGAATCATGTTGATTCCCCAGCGCTGCTTCGTGGGCAGCGCTGAGGAGGATGGCAGGGAGAGAACAAAAACACTCACCGGCGGCATTCGGCTCGGCTATGGCCTCGCGGACTTTCCNGCNGTATGGGCACGCTTTGTAGANTTCNTAGCGCGCCACTGAGTGGAAGCTGCTTACTCGACGAAGGCGCGCTCGATAACATAGTGCGCCTGAATACCATGACGCGACTCTTTAAAGCCCCAAGCTTCGATGATGGCGCAGGTATCTTTTAGCATGGACGGACTGCCGCAAATCATGAAGCGATCGTCGTCGAGAGTAGGCATTGGCAATCCTATTTCGTCGAAAAGCTTCCCGCTAGACATCGCATCGGTAAGTCTGCCCTGCGTGCGAAATTCTTCTCGCGTGACGGTGGGATAGTAGATAAGTTTTTCGCGCACTTCCTCGCCGAAAAACTCATTGTTTGGCAGAGTCGAGGTAATAAATTCTTCGTAGGCAAGCTCAGAGACCTCGCGCACGCCGTGCGTAAGAATAATTTTATCAAAGCGCTCGTAGACCTCGGGGTCTTGGATGATGCTCATAAACGGCGCAAGACCCGTGCCGGTGCTAACGAGATACAAATTGCGTCCGGGGAGAAGATGGTCGACCACGAGGGTGCCAGTGGGTTTGCTACTCACGAGAAGTTCGTCGCCCACCTGAATATTCTGAAGGCGCGAGGTCAGCGGACCGTCTGGCACTTTGATGCTAAAGAACTCGAGTTCCTCTTCGTAATTAGGGCTTGCGATGCTGTAGGCCCGCATGAGCGGTTTACCCTCGACGTGCATGCCGATCATGACAAAATGGCCGTTCTCGAACTTGAGCCCCGCGTCGCGGGTGGTCTTAAAACTGAAAAGCGTGTCGTTCCAGTGATTCACGGCGGTGACGCGTTGCGTGGTAATAGCGGCCAACTGTCTAGCTCCTACAAGGGGTTTTAGATCGGATAATTCGGATACGCGCGTTAGTACTTGTGAGATTCAAACCAAATAGCGATCATGCACTGTTTTACGTCGGCAGCACCTGACGCTCGAAAGAGTGCGGATTATAGGGACTATCTTCTAGTCCTGCAAAAACCAATAGTGAGGGTTCTTATAACCTATCGGAATATGAGCGCCGGGCTCGTGGCCGATCGGCAGGGAACCCTTNAGAAGTGACGAGAAGGAAAAACATGATTGCTCCAAATGAGCGCAGCTCACAGTCGCGCCGACTTCGCCTCGCCGAGTTTTTAGTCACTTGGCGCCTGTTACTTGCCTTGGTTTCGGTTGCAGCCTGCAGCCTGCTCGCTACCGTCATCCCGCAAAGTCAGTTCGATACCTCGCTTGATGCCCTTTTGACCAAAAGCGATCCTTTCCTGCCTGAAGTGGAGGCGCTAGAGGCGCAATTCCCCACCACGCTCGAAGTGCGATTTGCGCTGACGTCGCCGCCGGACGCAACTGTCTTCGATCGCCGCATGATCGATGCGCTCGGCGATCTGAAAGCACGCTACACCCAAATTCCCTATGCCGAGCGCCTCAGTTCACTTCTGGACTTTTATTCGCCCGAAAGCCAAACCCGTCTGTTCCAATTTCCACTAGACCGCTACAGCCAAGATGAGCTCGATGCGCTACTCGAACCTGCGCTCGCTGACCGTCTGCTCACCAACAGCCTGCTCGCAGGCGAGGGTCAGCTCACCTTTGCGGTTATCTCGCTGTGGGTTGATCAACTCGAGGGGGAGGACCGAACGCGCACGGCGCTGGCCATAGAAGAGCTTCGTGATTCGCTCCGCGCCGAGCATCCGGACATCGGTATCTATGCGATGAGCGATGTGATTCTCCAGCAGTCGAGTCAGCAAGCGATGCTTGATGATCTCTCGCAGCTCCTCCCTTTCGTCATCATTCTCTGCGTGCTGGTTATCTGTTTTTGCTTCCGCTCTATCCGTTTCGGCGCCGGCATTCTCACNCATACCCTCGCGACNTGCCTCTGCACACTCGGCTTTCTCGCCTACAGCGGCTTCAGTTTCAATAGCATTTCGGTGATCGCGCCGCTGATCGTCGTTATTATCGCCGTTGCCAACAGCGTGCACATCATCTCGCTCTTTCGCCAAAGCCTCGAGCACGGCGCCAAGAAAACCGACGCAATGGTGGCCAGCCTTGCACACAACGTCGTCCCTATCACACTCGCTGCGCTCACGACGGCAATCGGCTTCGTGTCGCTGCTGCTCTGCTCTTCTCCTGCGATCAAAGGCTTTGGCGTTATAGTTGGCATCGGCATCGGGTTTGGCTTCGTTCTCACTCTCACCTTTCTGCCTGCCTTACTCATGCTGCTCGCGCCGAAGGTCGAGGTGATTTCTCATGACGGCGAGCGCGCATCCTCGCTTCTCACTGGCGTTGTCGCGTTGGGAAAACGCTTCGATCGCCCGGTATTCTGGGGCTGCACTCTGCTCGCGGTCGTGACGCTTGCGCTTCTGCCGCTCAATGAATCGGATTTCAACCGCCTCGATTTTCTGGGAAGCGATCCAGAACTTACGGCCTACTACGACATCGTAGGTGCAAGCATCAATCGCGGCCCGCTTCTCACCTACGGCGTGCAAACGGGAAAGGCAGACGGCGCCATAGACCCCGAATTCCTCACGCGCCTAGATGCGTATTTCATCTGGGCGAGCGAGCAAGAGGGCGTAGAGTCCGTCGCGAGCATTGTCGACATCGCGCGCGCCGTTAACCGCGCCCAGCACCAGGACAAACCTGAGTTTTATCGCATTCCTGAGGACACCGACGCGGTGGCAAATTCACTCCTCGCCTACGCGGTGGTGCAGAGCGACGATTTTCCTCTCAGCGACTTCATCACCGAAGATTTTGCACTCACGCGATTCTTCCTCAACGCCACGCCCTCGACCAATAAAGAGTTGCTCGCGACCGATTCGCTGTTGAGTGAGGAATTTGCTCGCCGCTTTCCCGAGGCGCAGCTTATGCACGGATCAACACTGCTTCTCTTCTCGCGCATGGACGAGCTCGTCACTGTCGAACTGCTACAAGGCTATTCGCTTAGCCTGCTGCTCATAACGCTCTGCCTCGTAGTCGGTTTGCGCAGTGTTAAGTTCGGCCTTTTGAGCATCATCCCCAATCTGCTCCCTGCAACAATCGTCTTCGGCATCTGGGCTATTACCGTAGGCCAGATAAATCCGTTCGTCATGATGTTGTTTAGCATCAGCATTGGACTTGTTGTCGATGACAGTGTGCATCTGCTTAGTCACTACCTGCAGAGGCGGCGCGAGGGTGTCGAAGGCGAGGCTGCAATGAACGAAGCGATTCTGACGGCTGGCCCCGCCCTGAGTATCACCACGCTCGTTTTAGCGCTTGGGGCGACGATTCTGATTTGGGCTAACACGCTTTATTTTCAGCAGGCAGCGCAGCTGCTCGTGCCGATCGTCGTGCTCGCACTGCTGCTGGATCTCTTCTATCTGCCGGCGATTCTTCGCAGGTTCGCGCCCAGCGTGGCCTAACTATCTTGCGGCAGCGCTAAGTTACGCGCCGCAGCAGACAAAAAAAAGCCCGACGCTCTCACGAGGGTCGGGCTTTTCTCACACTAGGATGATCGAGGCCTAGTCGCCGCCTTGATCGATATACTTCCAATTAACTGCGCCGAAGAACATCTCGTCCCAGCTCTGCTGACCCCAAGGCACATCGCGCTCAGGATCTGGGTTCGCAGGATTCTGTGCCGAATTATCAAAGGCGCCGACTGCGGTGATTCTGGTACCCGCGGGCACGAACTTAGGCTCGGCATAGGTGTAGCTTAGTTGCCAGGCATAGTTGTACTGCGCGATGTTGATCAGCTCCTCCTGCGTACCGTCAGGATAGTCGGCATAAAAACGCATGTATTTGCCGCGGAAATGCATGTGCGGCAGGAAGCTGTGGAGCTTGGCGTCTTTCTTGATCATGATCGACGCCGTTTGCTCGAAGGCAGGATCGTTCGCCGGAATAGTTGTCCACGTATTCGGGAAAATACAGGCGCACTGACCAGACATGCGCTCTGCGGGTACTTCGCCCTCTGGGTAGAACCAAAGGCCGATTTCACCGGCATCAACGGATTCACGCCCGTTTGTCGTGTAGTGAAGATTAAGATTGAGCACAGACCCCGCTTTGATCAAGCCACCGGTGTTTGGCGGATTTAGCTGCGGCGTCGCACCGGGGATATACGCGGTGATGCTTGCCTTATCGGGATCGCCGCTACCGAGGAAACCACCGCGGCTTTCGCCGGGAAAGTCGAGCCGGTTGATGGTGTGGTGCAATACAGTGCGATCGCCCGCAATGTATTGGCTGCCGCGTAGCCAGCGGTCTTCAGGAATATCGATAAGCACGGCCACATCTCGGTAGTCTAAGACGCCGGTCGCTGGGACTGATTGAGGTGGCACTTTAATGATGTAGTCTGGCTCACCAAACGCCCATTTTGTCTCGGGCCACGTGAGCTCTGCTAGCGGATCGTTAGCGTCGTCCTTCGGCGCACCGGCTTCGACCCACGCGATGATGTTGCGCACTTCTTGGTCTTCAATCAGCATGTCGTTAATGAACTCGCCNATATGNCCGTCGATCTGACCCGGCGGCATACGCTTTGTCATCAACACTTCGCGGATCATCGGCGACCAGCCTTTGACCATCGTGTAGCTGTCCATTGCAAACGGCGCGATTCCACCTTCACGGTGACAAGCAGCGCAGTTCTCGGCAAGTATCGGCGCGATGTCCTTCGAGTAAGAAGGCACGGCAGCCATCTGCTCGTAGCTCACTATCGAACCGTTAGTTTCTGTCATCGCGACGCTTACCGCCTCGCCAGCCAGGATCTCGTCGATTGCTGCCTTCGCGCCGGCGAGGCCGCCGCGGTATTCAACTTCAAACGAGCTCGGGCTGAACAGCACTATTTCGCCGGTTCGTTCGATACCGAGCGCCTCGGAAATCACGCGTGCATCGTCCATCAGGACAGGAATATCGACTCCGTATTCTGCGAGCTTGTCCTTCACCTCTGCGCGGTTACGTTTGCCCATTGGGTTAAGCATGAAAAACTCGACGCCCGCGTCCTCGTAGCTTGCCTTGAGCTGCGCAAAATCGGGCACAGCGGCAGCGGTTGCGGCGCTGTCATTGGCCTGCACCAACAGAGCGATGGTCTTATGATCGTCATACCAGCTCATCGAATGGTGATAGCCATCTTGATCGAGAAGGGAGAAATCACCCACTCT
>JGI26084J50262_1000950_pt1 | contig 16526 bp, 15 predicted proteins | sample SaaInl6LU_22_DNA_FD_50262 | JGI IMG/M metagenome (IMG submission 50262) | reverse complement strand
ATTCTTTAGGTAATAAATCATCTAAAAAGAAAAATCCGATCTCTTTTTTTGAGGATTTAAATTGATTTTTTAAATCCTCTTTATTGATATTAATTTTATCAAAAATTAAATTTGCTATGTCTTTTCTAGATTTCACTATTCGCTTTTAAGTGGCACAAATATGAGACTTTTAAGCAGTTAAGATAAAATAAAGATTTTCTTCTAATTGCTTTATCTTCAAAATAAGGATTCAATTTTCCAATAAAGTTTGAAATTCTTACAGTTTGTAAAAGCTTTAAAATTTTTAATAAAATGGTTTCATTAGATGAAATTAAGTTTTCTTGNTTTAGAAAATANAAGTTTTTCATAGCTTGTTTNGTTTTGGCAACAAAGCTTTCATCACTTTCTAAACCAAGATGATAAATTTCATTAGAAATATGATGAATTTTAAAGTTTTCATTTTTTAATGCAAGTGCAAACAAAAAATCTTCTCTACCATATTTAGTCAATTTTTCTTCAAATTTAATGGTTTTAAAAATACCTTTATCAATCAAAAAATTAGAAGTAAAAAAGTATTTATAAGGTTTTTTATTTCTTAACTCTGCTGATATTTCTTCATTTTTTAAGCCATGTTTTACATGTAACAATCCTTTAGTTTTTGAGTTTCTTTCATATTTAATTCCACCACAAAAAACAGTAAACCTACTTTTTTTAGTTTCGTCTATATAGGTTTTTATAAAGTTTGTATTTACAGGTAATACATCTCCGTCTAAAAAGAGTAACCAACTATATTTTGCTTTTTTTGCAAGTAAATTTCGAATAGCACTTCTTCCTAAATTATCATTTAAAACTGAGAAACTACAATTTTCAAGAAGATTTATTTTATCATTAATTGGATTAAGACTAGAATTTGAAGCATCGTCTAGACAAATTATTTCAAAAGCAAATTGTTCTTTTATAAGTTGTTTTTGAAGTAACTCTACTAATGGTAGAGCATTATAGTTGTAGATAGGAATAAGTACAGAAAGCATTATACCTTTGCTTGTTGTGCAACTTCAAACAACTCACCAGCTTCAACTTTAATTGTTTTGTGCTTAAATTTTACTATAAGTTGATAATCATGAGTTGCCATTAAAATAGTTTTCCCACTTTTATGAATTTCATTCAGTAAATGCATAACTTCTAAAGAAGTTTTCGGATCTAAATTTCCTGTAGGCTCATCAGCTAAAATTAACTCAGGATCGTTTAACAAAGCCCTGGCAATTGCTACTCTTTGTTGCTCACCTCCAGAAAGTTCAAAAGTTTTTTTGTAGTACTGCTTTTGCATACCTACTTTTTCTAAAACTTCGTTAATTTTTGCTTTACGTTCTTCTTTGTTTTTCCAACCTGTAGCTTTTAAAACAAATTCTAAGTTATCAAAAACGTTTCTATCATTTAACAATTTAAAATCTTGAAATACAATCCCGATTTTTCTTCTTAAAAAAGGGATGTCTTTTTCTTTTAATTTTTTTAAATCAAAACCAACAATAGTTCCTGTACCCCTTTGCAAACGTAAATCACCATAAAGTGTTTTCATAAGACTACTTTTTCCACTCCCTGTTTTTCCAATCAAGTAGTAAAAATCTCCAGTATCTATCTTTAAATTTACTTTAGATAAAACTAAATTATCTCTTTGATAAATATCTGCATTCTCTAGATGTAAAACTGAATTTTCCATAAAAAAAGTAGTTTTCACAAACTTAAAATTTTCGTTTCATTTTTCAACAATAAAACGAGATTATTATTAATTTTGATATACTAATTTTTAGTTTTTTTTGATTTACATCCAACAATCGCAAAAAAAATTCGTTACTAGCTATGAGCACAAAATCAATTGTATGAAACCCATTTCTATAAAAAGAAAGTTTTTAGTTTTAATCATTTTTATGTCAGCTTTTTATGTAAAAGCTCAACAATCTAGTGTTAATGTAAATACTAATTCTGAATTTAATAGTGCTTTAAAATTATACAATAATAAATCATATGCTGCTGCACAAAAAACCTTCGAAAAAGTGCTTCAGGATGCTGATAAAAACACATCATTACATTCAGATGCATCTTATTTTGATGCTATGTGTGCTATAAAACTAAATCAAACTGATGCTGATAAAAAAGTATTACGTTTTGTTGAAGAAAATCCAGCTAGTAGTAAAAAAAATAAAGCTTATTTTAATGTAGGCAACTATTATTTTTCAAATAAAAAAGCTGCACATGCTTTAAAGTGGTATCAAAAAGTAAATATGGATTTGATATCTAAAGAAAATCAAAAAGAACTTAATTTTAAGATGGGTTATGGTTTATTAGTTGCCAATAAATTAGCATTAGCAAAAGATAAATTTTTACCTTTAATTAATGATGCTAAATATGGTAATGATTCTCGTTATTATTATGGTTTTATTGCTTATAAATTAGAAGATTATGGCATTGCAGAGTCTACATTAAAAGAAATTGCTGATAACGAATCTTATAAAGCTGAAATCTCTTACTACTTATTAGATATCAGTTTTAAAGCTGGTAAGTTTGACAGATGTATAGAAGTTGGTAAAGAATTACTAAAAGATGCTAAAAGAAAAGAAGCTTCAGAAATTTCTAAAATTATAGGTGAAAGCTATTTTAATTTAAAAAAATATGATGAAGCTATACCTTATTTACTTGAATATAAAGGTAAAATGGGCAAATGGAATAACACAGATTATTATCAAGTTGGTTATGCCTATTACAAACAAAATGATTTTGAAAATGCCATTAGATTTTTTAACAGAATTATCGATAAAAAAAATGCAGTTTCACAAAACGCCTACTATCATTTAGCAGAATGTTATCTAAATACAGATAAAAAAAATGAAGCTTTAAATGCATTTAAAGCAGCAAGCGAAATGAATTTTAATCTTCAAATTAAAGAAGATGCAGCTTTAAATTATGCTAAATTAAGTTATGAATCTGGTAACCCTTACAAAGATGTTGCAGATGTTTTACAAGATTACTTAAAGAACTACCCAAACTCTAAAGCTTACAAAGAGATTAATGAATTAGTAGTTTCATCTTATATTCATGATAAAAATTATGAAGGAGCTTTAAATTATTTAAAAAAGAAGAATACAAAAGATAACTATACACTTTCTTTAGAAGTTTCTTTATATAGAGCAATTCAATTATTTAATGAAAAAAAAATAGCAGAAGCATTACCTTACTTCAATAAAAGTACTGCATCTGGCATTAAAAATATAAGTGACAAAGCAAAATATTGGGAAGCTGAGACTTTGTATAGATTAGAAAACTATCAAGATGCTTTATTTAAATTTAACCAATTAAAGAGGTTAATAAAAGATAATTCATTTCCTTTAATTGATTATAATGTTGGCTATGCTTATTTTAAGTTAGAAGAATATGATAAAGCTTCTGCATCATTTAATAAAGCAACTAAAAATACAGGTATACAAGAAGAAATTAAATATGATTCTTTTGTAAGGTTAGGTGATAGCTATTATGCCAACAGAGAGTATAAAAGTGCTATAAACGCTTATCAAAATGTAATTAGTAACGAAGCTTCTCAAGCAGATTATGCACAATATCAAATTGGGATGAGTTATGGTTTTATGAATGATGATAATGCAAAAATTGAAGCATTAAAAAAAGTGATTAATAACTATCAAATTTCCTCATTAAAAGATGATGCTCTTTATCAATTAGCAAGCACTTACACAAAAATAAAATATAATACAAAAGCTCATCAAGCTTATGATAGATTGTTTAATAAATACCCAAATAGTAATTTTTTATCAAAAGCTTTAGTTCGTCAAGGACTGTTGTATTACAATGATAACCAAAACAAACAAGCTTTAAATAATTTTAAATTAGCAGCAACAAAATTCCCTAATTCTTCAGATGCACTTCAAGCAGTTAGAAACGCAAAAAATATATATGTTGATGAAGATCGTTTAGACGATTATGTAGCTTGGACTAAAACTTTAAGTTTTGTTGAAGTATCTAATAATGAGTTAGAAAATACTTCTTTCTCTATTGCAGAAAAAAGATATTTTGAAGGAAAAACAAATGCAACAATCTTAAGCTTAAAAAAATATTTACGAAGTTTTCCTAAAGGCAAAAACAGTTTAAAAGCTACTTATTATTTAGCTGATGTTCTTTTTAAAGAAAAACTATATGATGATGCTCTAAAAAAATATAATGAAGTTTTAGAGGCTGGAATAAGTGAATTTAGAGAAGATGCTCTTGCAAAAACTTCTCAGATTTACTTAGAAAAAGAAGATTATAATAGTGCAATTCCTGTTTTAATAGAATTAGAAAAGGAAGCTTATGCTACAGAAAATCTACTTTTTGCAAAAAGTAATTTAATGAAATCTTATGCTAAAACAGAAGAAAATACATTAGCCTTAGATTATGCAAAAAAAGTTTTATCTACTAAAAAATTAAGTGAAGATTTAGAGTTTGATGCCAAAAAAATAATTGCTAGAATAAGTTTTATTACAGAAGATTTTTCTACTTCAAAAGAGTATTACGAAAATTTAGAATCTATTGCTACTGGAGAATTAAAAGCAGAAACATTATTCTATAATGCTTATTTTAAAAGTATAGAAAAAGATTATGAAGACTCTAATAAAGTAATTCAAAAATTAATTGCAGATTACTCTAATTACAAATACTGGGGAGTAAAAAGTTACGTAATAATGGGTAAAAACTATTACAATTTAAAAGATGCATATCAAGCTACCTTTATTTTAGAAAATATAATTAAAAACTTTCCTCAGTTTGAAGATATTGTAAAAGAAGCTCAAGCTGAACTAGATTTAATAAAAACCAACGAAGCCAAAACTAATAATTCTGTAACACCAAAAAACTAAACAATTATGAAAAAAGGCTTAGTTGTATTATTTATGTTATTTTTTGTTTGTAAACAATTTTCACAAAATGTACCTACAAAAAAAGTAGATACTGTTAAAACTGAAGTTGTAGAGGTTGTTAGCAAGTACAACCCTAAAATTGCAGACGCTAATAAAATTAAGAAAAATCCTGTTATTCAATTATCTGAAAAAAATAAAAAGAAACCTTTAAAATACACTATATTTTCTGCACCAGTTGCATCTACATTTGTACCTAAAAGTGGAGTAGTAAAAGGTATAGATGTAGGTGTAAGAGAACGTATTTATAATAATTATCTTGCTTTAGGTTATGGTAATTACAATTCACCATATGCTGAACTTTACTTACATAGCAACACACGTTTTGAAGATCAATTTGGACTTCATGCAAAATACAATTCTTCTTTAGACAATATTGAAAACACCTTATTAGATAGTAATTTTTCTAACTTTTTTGCGAATGCATTTTACAAAAAAGAAGAACGTTATTTTGATTGGAAGATAAATGTAGAAACTGCTTTAGACTCTTATAATTGGTATGGTTTATCTAATACTAACTTTATTACTTCAACGCTAAACAGTATAGAAGAAAAACAGAATTACACATATTTAAAAGCCTCTGGAGAAATAGATTTTTTAGATTCGTATATAGATAAAAGCACATTAAATGCTTCTCATTTTTCAGATAATTTTAAAAGTAGAGAATTCTATTTTAATTTAAACACCATATTTGATTTACCTATTGATTTTATAAGTAGAAGTTTAAAAAATCTAACCCTAAACACTAATTTAGAATATTTAAGTGGAAGTTTTGAAAGAGATTACGCAAACCAAAACAGAGTAAATTACAGTCTATTTACAGCAAGTGTAAACCCAGAATACAAAACAACATTTAGTGGTTTTTCTTTAAAATTAGGCACTAAGTTTTTTGCTTCTTTTGATACTGAAAATAAAATCAACAATTTTTTAATTTATCCAGATGTATTTCTTCAAAAAGAGTTAGCAAAAGGTAAATTTAATATTTACACAGGTGCTAAAGGAGGCCTACAAACTAATACATTTAGAAGCTTTACAGAAGATAATCCTTTTGTTTCCCCAACACTTTTAATCACACAAACTTCAGAAAAATATAATGCTTTTTTAGGATTTAATGGAATTATAAATAACAATTTAACTTTTAATATTTCAGCAAGTATTAAAGATGAAGAAGACAAGCCTCTTTTTATTAAAAATAACTCAAAATCTGATGGTATAAACACTTCTTTAAATGGAAATGCATTATTAGGGTACGAATATGGTAACTCTTTTGATGTAGTTTATGATGATGTTAAAACAACTTCAATTTTAGCAGAATTAGAATATGAGTTTACAAAAAGAATCTCTATTAAAGCTGATTTTGAATACCTAAATTATTCAACTACAAATCAATTAGAGGCTTGGAATTTACCTAACACACAAGGATCTATTACTGCTGAATATAAAAATACAAAATGGTTTGCATCAACCAATATATTTTATGTTGGCGAAAGAAAAGATGTAGTTTATACAAGTATTTACCCAACCATAAGTAATGGTACACAAACTCTAGACGCTTTTGTAGATATCAATATACATGGAGGATATCATTTTAACGATAAATTCTCAGCATTTCTACGAGTAAATAATATTTTAAATAATAGTTATGATCGCTTTGCAAACTTTAATGTTCAAGGATTTCAAATTCTAGGAGGATTAACTTACAAGTTTGATTTTTGATTTTAATTCCAATCTGAATCTCGTTTCATTTTTGTAGTTTTATGTTTTTTAAAAAACGAACTACTCAATGAAAAAAATTTTAACTCTTTTTAGCTTTACTTTTTTACTTTTCTCTTGTCAGCAAATTGCAGAAAAACAAATTGTATTTAATAAATTATCAACAGAAGAAAAAATAGATTCTTCTCAAATTAAAACAATATTCAATTCTGCCTTAACAGAAGGTAAATCATATGAATGGTTAAGAGATTTAACTCAAAATGTTGGAGGTAGATTATCTGGTTCTCCAGAAGCACAAAAAGCTGTTGAATGGGGAGAAAAAGTAATGAAAGAAGTTGGTTTAGATTCAGTTTGGCTTCAACCTGTTATGGTTCCTCATTGGGTTAGAGGAGAAAAAGAAGTAGCAACTTATACTACAAATGGACAACAAAAAAATGTTGCTATCTGTGCTTTAGGCTTTTCTGTAGCTACACCAAAAGAAGGTGTCTTAGCAGAAGTTATTGAAGTAAAAAGCTTAGAAGAAGCCAAAGCTTTAGGTACCAAAATGAAAGGTAAAATTGTATTTTTTAATCGTCCTTTTGATAATACTTTAATTCATACTTTTAAAGCTTATGGAGGTTGTGTAGACCAAAGAGTAAGAGGAGCTGCTGTTTGTGGTGAGTTTGGTGCTAAAGGCGTTATTGTTCGTTCTATGACGAACTCTATTGATGATTTTCCTCATACAGGAACCATGAGTTATGGAGATTTACCAAAGGAAAAACACATTCCTGCAGCTGCAATTAGTAGCTTAGCTGCAGAGAATTTAAGTAAAGATTTAAAAGTAAACCCTAATTTAAAATTCTATTTTAAACAAAGTTGTGAAACTTTACCAGATGCACTATCTTTTAATGTGGTTGGTGAAATTAAAGGAACTGAACATCCAGAAAATATTTTTGTTGTTGGTGGTCATTTAGATTCTTGGGATTTAGGTGAAGGAGCTCATGATGATGGAACAGGTGTTGTACAATCTTTAGAAGTTGCTTATTTATTTAAACAAAATAATATCAAGCCAAAGAACACAATTAGAGTAGTGTTTTTTATGAATGAAGAAAATGGAACTAGAGGTGCAAAAAAATATGCAGAATTGGCAAAACTGAATAAAGAAAACCATATTGGAGGTTTAGAATCTGATGCTGGTGGTCATACACCTAGAGGTTTTTCNATTGATGCAAATACTGCAAATACTGCTCTCTTACAAAGCTGGAAAAAACTACTATCTCCTTATGGATTGCATGATATAGAAAAAGGAGGTTCAGGTGCAGATATAAGCCCTTTAAGGGCTGAAAATGTAACTTTAGTAGGTTATAGACCAGATTCTCAACGTTATTTCGATTATCATCATACAAGTAGAGATACATTTGATAAAGTAAATAAACGTGAGTTAGAATTAGGTTCTGCTTCTATGGCTAGTATTATTTATTTAATGGATAAGTATTTGTATAATAATACTCCTGTAAAACCTTAAGTTATGGAAACCACTGTTTTCATTTTAAAAATAATTTATGGTGCTTTTTTCTGTTTTGCAGGCATTATGCATTNTATAAAACCTAGATTTTTTAACGGTTTTATACCTAAAGGATTTCCTAAATTAACGGTTAATTATATTGTTGGCATCTTAGAATTTGGTCTAGGTTTTTCGCTTTTTTTAGATAATTATTGCAAATTAGGAGCAATAGGCATCATCATATTACTATTTGGTTTATTGTTCATTCACATTTGGGATTACACAAAACCAAAACCAGCTATTGGTTCAAAAAAATTAGCATTTATTCGAATTCCATTTCAATTTGTATTGATGTATGGAGCGTATTTAATTTATTTAAACTCTTAAACATGAAAAAAATATTTTCAATTTTAATTTTATTACTAATTCTAATTTCTTGTCAAAAAGAAAAAGTAGATAGCATTGTAATCAATGCTAATGCATATACTGTAAATAATACTTTTGACAAAGCTGANGCTTTTGCTATAAAAGAAGGCAAATTNGTAGCTGTTGGTTCAACAAAAGAAATACAAGANAAATATGATTCAGACAATATTATTGATGCTAAAAANCAAACTATTGTTCCTGGTTTAATAGATGCTCATTGTCATTTTTTACGTTTTGGAACGGGTTTACAAACTGCTGATTTAAATGGAACTAAAAGTTATGATGAAATTTTGGAGAGACTAGTTGCTTTTCAAAAAGAAAAAAATGCTGCATTTATAAAAGGGAGAGGTTGGGATCAAAATGACTGGGAAGTAAAAGAATTCCCTACTAAAGAAAAATTAGATAAATTATTTCCAAATACTCCTGTTGCATTAACTAGAGTTGATGGTCATGCTTTATTAGTAAATCAAGCTGCAATTGATTTAGCAGGCATTACTAAAGACACCAAAGTTTCTGGAGGAGAAATAATTACAAAAAATGGAGAAATGACTGGTGTTTTAATTGATGCTGCTATGGACTTCATCAAATTTCCAGAAACTACAAAACAAGAAACGATTCAAGGTTTACTAGATGCACAAGACATTTGTTTTTCTTATGGCTTAACCACTGTAGATGATGCTGGTTTAGATCAAAAACATATAGAGTTAATAGATAGCCTGCAAAAAGCTAATCAGCTTAAAATGAGAGTGTATGCAATGGTTTCTGGAGATAAACAAAAACAAATAGACTATTACATTAACAAAGGAATTTACAAAACAGATTACTTAAATGTACGCTCATTTAAAGTTTATGGAGATGGAGCTTTAGGCTCTAGAGGAGCTGCAATGCGTGAATCTTATTCAGATAGAGATAATCATTTTGGAGCTTTAATTTATAGCCCAGAAAGATATCAAGAAATTGCTAGACAAATAGCTGCCTCAGAATTTCAGATGAATACACATGCTATTGGAGATTCTGCAAATACTTGGTTAACTAAAACCTATAAAGAAGTTTTAAAAGATGCTAAAAATAGAAGATGGAGAATTGAGCATGCTCAAATAATATCTCCAGAAGATTTTAAAAACTTTGACAACATTTTACCTTCTATACAACCTACTCATGCAACATCTGATATGTATTGGGCAGAAGATAGAATTGGAGCAGAAAGAATGAAAGGCGCATATGCATTTAAAGATTTATTAAAAGAATATGGCAAAGTAGCCTTAGGAACAGATTTTCCTGTAGAGCAAGTAAATCCGTTCTTAACTTTTTATGCTTCAGCTATTCGTAAAGATTTAGATAATTTTCCTAAAGATGGTTTTCAAATGGAAAATGCATTATCAAGAGAAGAAACTTTAAAAGGAATGACTATTTGGGCTGCTTATTCTAACTTCGAAGAAAACGAAAAAGGAAGTATTGAAGTTGGTAAATTTGCCGATTTTGTGATTTTAAATCAAAATATTATGGAAGTTAAAGGTGATAAAATACCTAAAACCAAAGCAGTTGCTACCTATTTAAATGGAGAAAAAGTATTTTAATTTTAACAAAATATTATTCAAAAAACATTACAAATTGTTTAATTTTAATGTGTTTATTTAAAACAATTGGCATTATTCTTGATGAAGAATAACTATAACAAAATCAAAAATTTATGAAAAAAATAAATACATTTTTAACCATCTTAATATTATTTTTTACAGTATCGTTTTCTGCTCAAGAAAAAGAAAACATTAAACTTACAATAGCTGTAAAAGATGTAAATAATAATCCTGTACCTGGAGCTGTAATTTTAATTGACAATGTAAAACAAAAAAGAGTTGCAAATTCAGCAGGATATTTTAAAGTAAAACTAGATAAAACACCAAAAGAAATCACTGCATACTCTCCTCTTTTTGGAGTAAAAAAAGTAGCTTATACTGGTAAAAATAATATCATTATAAATCTTGTTAATGGTAATAAAGATTTCGTCTCAAGTACTACAAACACTAAAGTTGGTGGTGCTATACAGTTTAGAGATATTTATGATTATCTAAGAGGTAAAGTTGCTGGTGTAAATGTTAGTGTAGGTAATATTATTACGATTAGAGGTAACAATTCTATTAATGGTAATAATACACCATTATACATTTTAAATGGTGTACAAGTAGGTGAAGAAACGTTTGCTAATATAGTACCTACAACTATCATTTCAGTTAAAGTTCTTAAAGGCCCTGAAACAGCTGTATATGGAATGAGAGGTGCTGCAGGAGTTATAGAAGTTAAAACATCTATTGAGTAATATTTTTACTCTTTTTAAAATAGATATAAAATCTATCAGTTCTTTATTTTTGAAATAAATGAATTGATAGATTTTACATTTGAACTACCTAAGACTTTATAAAAGCAGAACCAATAATTGCTCCATTAGCATAAGCACAAGCAGTATTGAAGGTTTGTTTATCAGAGATACCAAAACCTACAATTAATTTGCTTTTTAAATTCATTGCTTTTATTCTTTCAAAATATGCAATTTGCTGATTTGAAATTTCACCTTTTGCACCAGTTATAGATGCAGAAGCAACTACATATATAAAAGCCTTAGTGTAATTATCAATCTTTTTAATTCTTTCTTGGGATGTATGAGGTGTTATTAAAAACACATTTGTAATTCCGTATTTGTCAAATAATTGTTGATAATGATTTTCAAATTCAACCATTGGTAAATCAGGAATTATAACTGTATCTATACCACAATCAGCAACTTTTTGGCAAAATTTATCTTCTCCATATTTTAACATTTGATTTAAATACCCCATTAACACTAAAGGTGTTTCATTGGTCTCTTTAATAGTCATTAATTGCTCGAAAACAATATCTAAATTCACACCGTTTTTCAGAGCAACTTGACTACTATCTTGTATAGTTGGTCCATCTGCTAAAGGGTCTGAATAAGGCAAACCCACTTCTATAAAATCTACTCCACTCTTCTCTAATTCAGTTATTACTTTTGTAGTATCAGTAAGCTCTGGATAACCACAAGTAAAATAAATTGAAAGAAGATTTTTATCTTTTTGTTGAAATAATTTTTGAACTGAATTCATAACTTACTCTTCTAAATGTTTAATATAAGTTTCTAAATCTTTATCTCCTCTACCAGATAAATTAATGACNACAACTTGATCTTTATTTAATTTCATTTTAGGTAAAACCGCTAATGCATGGGCTGTTTCTAAAGCTGGAATAATACCTTCTATTTTTGTTAATTCATAGGCTGCAGTTAATGCTTCTTTGTCTGTAGCATTCATAAACTTCGCTCTTCCACTTTCATACAAATACGCATGTAAAGGACCAACTCCAGGATAATCTAATCCTGCAGAAATAGAATAAGGCTCTACAATTTGACCATAATCATCTTGCATTAAAATGGTTTTAGAACCATGAATAATACCCACTTCTCCTAACTGAGAAGTTGCAGCACTTTCACCAGAATTGACACCTAAACCTGCAGCTTCAACAGCAATTAGTTCTACTTCTTCATCATCAAAATAATGGTAGAATGCACCAGCAGCATTACTACCTCCTCCAACACAAGCAATAATAGTATCAGGGTTTTCTTTACCTGTTTTTTCTTTCAATTGCCATTTCATTTCTTCTGAAATAACCGCTTGTAAACGAGCAACCATATCTGGATGTGGATGTGGACCCACCACAGAACCAATTAAATAAAATGTTTCAGGATTTTGAATCCAATATCTTATAGCCTCGTTTGTTGCGTCTTTTAAAGTTTTAGAACCAGAAGTCGCTGCAACAACTTTTGCTCCTAACATTTTCATTCTTGCTACATTAGGTGCTTGACGTTCTATATCTTTTTCACCCATAAAAACAGTACAATCTAAACCCATTAAGGCGCAAACAGTAGCTGTTGCAACTCCATGTTGCCCTGCACCAGTTTCTGCAATAATATTTGTTTTACCAAGTTTTTGAGCAATTAAAATTTGACCAATTGTATTGTTTACTTTATGTGCTCCTGTATGATTTAAATCTTCTCTTTTTAAATATATATGAGCTCCATATTTTTCTGATAATCTCTTAGCAAAATATAGGGGACTTGGTCGTCCAACATAATCTTTTAATAAAGATTTATACTCTTTTTGGAATTCCTCTGATTCGATAATTTGAATATAATTATCTTCTAATTCTTTTACATTTGGATATAACAATTCTGGTATAAATGCTCCTCCAAATTGTCCAAAATATCCGTTTTTATCTGGATGAAATTTTGATTTCATATCTCTATATTTTTCTTGAAGCTTTGTAGCTTTTGTGTATTTTTTAGCCCTGGTTCTATTTCAAACTTACTATTTACATCAAGTGCATAAATAGGTAAATCTAAATTTAGTATTTCTTTTATTTTATTTTCATCATTTGGTCCAATTCCTCCACTTAAAAAGAAGGGTTTATAATATGGATATTTTGTTAAAACAGACCAATTAAAATGAATTCCATTTCCTCCTCTCTGCTCGCCTTTAGTATCAAATAAAAAATAGTCTACGACGTCTAAATAAGTTTGTAAAACCTCAAAATTAAATTCATCTTTAATTCCGAAGACTTTTATAATCTCTAAATTATCATAAGATTTAGGTTTTTTAACTTTTTTTCTACCTTTATTTTCTTCTATTCTAGAAGTTCTGCTAAATGCCAAATGTTCTCTTACAGTCTTTATATAGTCTTCAGACTCATCACCATGTAATTGAATAGCATCTAATTGATATTCTTCTACAATAGACACTAAAATTTCTGGTAGTTCATTTACAAAAACTCCTGTTTTCTTAATATTAGTTGATAGTTCTGGAATAATACCCTCAAAATTTCTTTTAGATGAATCATAGAAAATAAATCCTAAATAATCAGGGTTTAATTCAGCAACTTGCTGAATATTTTCTACGAATTTCATTCCACAAACTTTTAGTTTCATATTATTTTATTTGATTGATAAAGTCTTGACATGCTTCACCTGGGTTTTCTTCTTTCATAAAGCTTTCACCAATTAAAAATCCTTGAAAACCAAACTCTTTTAAACCTGTAATGATTTTTGGATCAGAAATTCCACTTTCTGATACTTTAACACAAGTATCAGGTATTTGATTTGCCAGTTTTATAGAATGTTCTAAATCGACCTCAAATGTTTTTAANTTTCGATTATTAATGCCTATAATTTTATTATCTAAATCATTAATCTTATCTAAATCTTCTTGAGTATGAACTTCATATAATACTTCTAAACCTAAATCTTTAGCTAAGTTTCCATAGTTTTTTAACTCAGTTGAAGTTAAACAAGAAGCAATTAATAAAATTACATCNGCGCCAATAGCTTTTGCTTCAACAATTTGAAATCCATCAACNACAAAATCTTTTCTTAANATAGGTTTAATTTGATTCGCAATTCTTGCTTCCATTAAATCTGCTATAGTACCTCCAAAAAAAGAAGTATCTGTTAAAATAGATTGCGCTGCTACATTTGCATCTAAATAACCATTGGTTACATCAGTNACAGTTGCTTTNTCATTAATAATACCTTTAGAAGGAGACTGTCTTTTAAATTCAGCTATAATTCCTNTTGAACCCACTTCTAATAAAGACTTTTTTAATGAAATTGGTGTTCTTTTAAATTTTGGGCTTTCTACTAATTTTTTTAAAGGTACATCTGCTTTTATTTTTGCAACTTCCTTCTTTTTAAATGCGATTATTTTATCTAAAATTGTCATTTAATTAATTATGAATTTTAAATTATGAATTACGAATTGTCTTTTGAATACTTCCGATAATTTTTAAAATTTCTTCAATATCAGTNATTAAAGATTTTGATTCTTTATNAGATAAAAAATCAGTGTCTTTTAATAAACGAATCCAATAATGAGATTCTCTAGCTTCTTTATATGCTATTGTTAATTTAGCAAAAAAATCTTTTCTACTTTGCCCTCCAATTGCCTCTTCTATATTTGCTCCTATTGAAGTTCCTGAACGTAACAATTGTTTACTTAATACAAACTCTTTTTTTTCTTGGGATAAATGTTTGTATAATTTCACAATTCGAACAGCGAAATCATAGCTCTTAATCTGAATTACATTATCCTTTTTCATTTTTGTAATTTCTAATTCGTAATTGTTAATTATTAAATTTTTTATTTCTGTAAATCAAAAAAAAGTAAACAATAATTCCAACTATTAAACCCACAATTGTTTGTTTAATAACTGTTTTAGTTTGAATACCAATTGCTGCACCCATCAATAGAAATGCTGGTATAATTAAAATTAAATTGTTCTTTTTTTTTGCCATTTATATACTTATTAATTTCTGTAAAGTTTCTTTAGCTTTTAAACCAAAAAGAGAATCTTTTGCCTCTTCAAATGCTAATTCAAAACTTTTGTTTTCATCCACTATTTTAAGTGCAAATGCAGCATTAGTTAGTACTACATTATTTTGAGCATCAGTTCCTTTACCATCTAAAATTGTTTTAAAAATTTTTGCTGCCTCTGCTACATTATTACCTCCAAAAATTTCTGATTGCTGAATTCTTTTTTGTCCTAAATCTTCAGGATTAATTAATTGTTCTCCTTGTTTTGTGAATATTTTAAAACCACTTGTTAAGGAAATCTCATCATATCCATCTAAAGCGTGTATGATTCCATAATTAATATTTTCCTCTTGCAAAATATAATTATACAAACGTGCCACTTCTAAATTAAAAGTGCCTAACATATGATTTTTAGGAGAGCTCGGATTTACTAAAGGCCCCAACATATTAAAAAACGTTTTTAATTTTAAAGCTTTTCTTGTTGGTCCAACTGCTTTCATGGCAGGATGAAATTTTGGTGCGTGTAAAAAACAAATATTCGCTTTATCTAAATGCTTTTTTAGAGTGCTTTCATCATTTGTAAAATTATAGCCAAAACTCTCTAACATATCTGAAGAACCAGACTGAGAAGACACAGAATAATTACCATGTTTTGCTACTTTTTGACCTGTTCCTGCAACTATAAAAGATGTTAATGTGGATATGTTAAATGTATTTTTTCCATCACCTCCTGTACCAACAATATCAATAGTATTGTAATCAGAAAAATCAACTTTAATAGCCAATTCTTTTAATGCATTTCTAAAACCAGAAAGTTCATCTACAGTAATTGGTCTCATCATAAAAACCGTCATAAATGAAGCTAAATGAGCATCATTGTATTGCTCAGAAGCTATTTCAATTAAGACTTGTTTTGCCTCTGATTTTGACAATCTTTCATGATTAAATAATTTGTTTAAAATTGCTTTCATTTATGCTGAATTTATTTCAGTATCTTTTGTTATGATGCTGAATCAAGTTCAGCATTAGACACTTTACAAGCGTCTATAAAATTAGTAACCAATTGTTCTCCAACGTCTGTTAATATAGATTCTGGATGAAACTGAACAGCAGAAATTGGGTATATTGTATGTTCTATTGCTTGTATTCCACCATCTTCATCTCTAGCTGTAACTTTTAGTTCTTTTGGAAATTCTTCATCAGTTGCAGACCAAGAATGATAACGTGCAGCCATAAAAGTTTCTGGAATATTTTTAAAGATAACTGCTGATGAATCTGTAACTTTCATCTCTGTAGCTACTCCATGAAAAACATCGTCTAAATTGATGATTGTTCCTCCAAAAACTTCTGTAATTGCTTGTAAACCTAAACACACTCCAAAAATTGGTTTTTTACCTGCATAGGTTTTTATTACCTCTTTTAAAATTCCTGCTTCATTTGGAATACCAGGTCCTGGAGANAACATAATNATGTCGAAATTTCCAACATCTTGAATACTGATTTCATCATTTCTAAAAACTGCAGGAAATTTTCCTGTAATTTTCTCTACCATATGAACCAAATTGTAGGTAAACGAGTCGTAATTGTCTAAAATTA
>JGI26084J50262_1000946_pt1 | contig 16596 bp, 15 predicted proteins | sample SaaInl6LU_22_DNA_FD_50262 | JGI IMG/M metagenome (IMG submission 50262) | reverse complement strand
AATTCTAGATTTAAGAACGACAAGATAAGAGCTTTGATCAATATTAAATTCACCGCTAATTGGATTCATAGTCACGAAAACGAGTTTTTCAGACCCTATGGAATATCGCCACAACAATATAATATTTTAAGAATTTTACGAGGTGCAGGAGAAGCTATCAAAGTACAAACGATCAAAGATAGAATGATTGATAGAGCACCAAACGCAACTCGCTTAATGGACAAGCTATGTGATAAGAATCTAATTGAACGCATCCGATGTGATCATGATCGTAGAGTTGTTTATATCAGTATTAGTGAAGAGGGTTTAAAACTTTTAAAAACAATCGATCATAATGATAAGTTAGATTTTTTAGAAAATTTAACGGAAGAAGAAGCTACCATTTTAAGTAGTTTATTAGATAAATTAAGATAAAAAAATTTATAAAAATAATTTCCATGGAAAATAATGTAAGAACATTTAATTCAGTTAAAAATATAGGAAGAAGTGATTATGTAATGATGGGGAATCTTCGATTAAGGCAACCTTTACCAACCAATGAAATTGAGACAATCGATCCGTTTATTCTATTGCATCATTTCGGGCCATTTGTAGTGAATGAAGTTTTAAACCCATTAGATTTAGGACCGCATCCACACAGAGGATTTGAACCCGTGACTTTTGTTTTACAAGGTGAACAATTACACAGAGATTCACTAGGAAATGAAAGTATTGTAAAAGCTGGTGATGTTCAATGGACAACAGCTGGTAGAGGTATTATTCATGCAGAAGGGCCTTCAAAAGAGTTTGTAAAAAGAGGAGGAACCATAGAAGGAATTCAATTATGGATTAACCTTCCAGCGGCTAAAAAAATGATGCCAGCTAATTATCAGCATATTAAAAAAGAAGATTTTTCTTTTTTGAAATCAGATGATAATAAAGTAAGTATTCAAATTATTGCTGGAAATTTATTGAATCAAAAAGGTAAAATTACAACGCAAACAGCTTTAAATGCTTATATCATAGATGCTAAAGAAAGTGGGGAAATTAAGGTCCCAATGTCAAAGAATCATCAATCGTTGTTGTATTTAATTGACGGAGATGTAAGCATCAATGATTCCATTCAATTAAAGAAAAATGAAAATCAACTAATTGAATTCAATCAAGACGGAGACGGATTTAATTTTAAATCAAATTCAGAATCTAGATTGTTGTTTTTGTCAGGAGAACCCATTAAAGAAAAAGTGACAAGTTATGGGCCNTATGTNATGAATACACAAACAGAAATTCTGGAAGCAATGAGAGATTATCAAATGGGTAAAATGGGATTTTTACCAAGGAATTAATAAAAAGGAAATCAAATGAAAACTATAAAACATCTTGCAAATACTAGAGGAGCAGCAAATCATGGGTGGCTAAAAAGTCATCATTCTTTTAGTTTTGCTAATTACTATAATCCAGAACGAATGAGCTTTGGTGTGCTAAGAGTTCTTAATGATGATATCGTGCAACCAAAAATGGGTTTTGGAACACATCCTCACCAAAATATGGAGATAATTTCTATTCCTTTAAGAGGGGCTTTATCTCATAAAGATAATATGAATAATAAACGATCTATAGAAGTTGGAGAAGTGCAAGTTATGTCAGCTGGAACAGGTTTAACACATTCTGAGTTTAATGATAGCAAAACAGAAGAAGTAAATTTTTTACAGTTATGGATTGTTCCAGAAGAGCAAAATGTGACTCCAAATTATGAACAAAAATTATTTGATGTTCAAGGAAGAGTTAATAAATTCCANACTTTAGTCTCTCCTCAAGACAACTTAGTAGAAGGTTCTTTAGGGATTCATCAACAAGCATCAATTCTTACAGGAAGTTTTGATAAAGGAAAAGAAAGTTCTTATACTATTAATAAAGGTAAAGGAGTGTATGTTTTTTTACTAGAAGGTGAAATTGAAGTGAGCGGAGAAACATTATATAAAAGAGATGCTTTAGGAGTTTGGGATACAGATTCTATTATTATAAAATCACAAGAAAATAGTGAGATTTTATTGATAGATGTTCCAATGATTTAGTTTCATGTATGAAACAATTTTAAATAAGAGGTTTTTTCTAAAGCCTCTTATTTTTTTGTCAAAAAAAGTGATTATCTTGCAATATACTATGCATGCATAATAATCAATCATAACAACATGAAATATCCACACATTTTTGAACCATTAGACTTAGGATTTACAACCTTAAAAAATAGAATTTTAATGGGTTCTATGCATACTGGTCTAGAAGAAGAAAAGAATGGTCTGGAGCGAATTGCTACCTATTACGCAGAAAGAGCTAAAGGTGGAGTAGGATTGATTGTTACAGGAGGAATTGCTCCAAATATTCAAGGTTGGACTGGACCATTCTCAGCAAGAATGTCATCTAAAAAACATGCTAGGCATCATCAAAAAATAACGAAAGCTGTACATGACGAAGGAGGGAAAATTTGTATGCAAATTTTACATGCTGGACGATATGGATATCATCCTTTTAATGTTGCACCATCTAAAATTCAGGCACCTATAAATCCATTCAAGCCATTTAAGTTAACAAAAGCAGGAATCAATAGAACCATTCGTGATTTTGTAAACTCAGCAAAATTATCAAAAGTTGCGGGTTATGACGGAGTTGAAATTATGGGATCTGAAGGATATTTAATCAATCAATTTATAGTAGAGCACACAAACAAAAGAAAAGATGAATGGGGTGGTTCTTATACAAACAGAATGCGTTTACCAATTCAATTAGTGAAATTGGTAAGAGAGGCTGTTGGTGAAGATTATATTATCATATACAGACTTTCCATGCTAGATCTAATAGAGAAAGGAAGTACTTGGGAAGAAGTTGTTCAATTGGCAAAAGAAATAGAAAAAGCAGGCGCAACAATTATAAATACTGGTATTGGATGGCATGAAGCTAGAATTCCCACAATTGCAACCTCAGTTCCTAGAGCTGCATTTACTTGGGTAACCAAAAAAATGAAGGAAGAAGTTTCTATTCCTTTGGTAACTTCTAACAGAATAAATATGCCAGAAACTGCAGAAGAGGTTTTAGCAAGAGGTGACGCAGATATGATTTCTATGGCGAGACCATTCTTAGCAGATCCTGAATGGGTTAATAAAGCTGAGCAAGAAAAATCAGATGAAATTAATACATGTATCGCTTGTAATCAGGCTTGTTTAGACCATGTTTTTAAACAAAAAGTAGCCAGTTGTTTGGTAAATCCTAGGGCTTGTCATGAAACTGAATTTAATTATGATCCTGCTCAAATAAGTAAAAAAATTGCAGTAGTAGGTGCAGGGCCAGCTGGATTAGCAGCTGCTACCATTGCTGCACAACGGGGACATCAAGTAACATTATTTGATGCCGATAAAGAAGTTGGTGGTCAGTTTAACATAGCAAAACAAATTCCAGGAAAAGAAGAATTTTATGAGACGATTCGATATTTCAACAAGCAAATTGAATTGCATAATGTTGAAGTAAAATTGAACACGAGAGTTTCAGAAGACGATTTAAAAAACTCAGATTTTGATGAAATTATTATCGCAACAGGAATTAAACCTAGAACTCCAAAAATAGAAGGTATTGAACACAAAAAAGTATTATCTTATTTAGATGTTTTAAAACACAAAAAACCAGTAGGGAAAAGAGTTGCTGTTATTGGTGCAGGTGGAATTGGTTTTGATGTTTCAGAATACTTATTACATCAAGGTAATTCTAGTAGTTTAGATTTAGATGCTTGGTTAAAAGAATGGGGAATAGATACAAACATAGAAGCCAGAGGAGGAATTGCAGGTGTGAAACCGGTTTTTCATCAAGCAGAAAGAGAAGTTTTTATGTTTAAAAGAAGCAAAGGTAAATTTGGTGGAAATCTTGGTAAAACTACAGGTTGGATTCATAGAGCTAATTTAAAAAAGCAAAATGTGCAGTTTATCAATGAAGTTGAGTACACCAAAATTGATGACCAAGGATTGCACTATATTCAAAATGAAGAATCTAAAATTTTAGAAGTAGATACTATTATTCTTTGTGCAGGACAAACACCATTAAAAGAATTATATGAAGCATTAGAATCTTCAGGAAAAAAGATTCATGTAATTGGAGGTGCTGATATTGCTGCAGAATTAGATGCAAAAAGAGCAATTGATCAAGGTAGCAGATTGGCGGCAAGATTATAATTTAATAGTTTTTCATTCTAGATAACTTCAAAAAAATGTCGATATTTGTGTATCAAATGTTACACCAAGTTCTGGGTTTTAACAGAACTTTATTTAAATTAGTAAACGATGAATAAAAATGGAGTTTTAACATGGGCTACGCTCATTATGATAATAGTAGGTTTTGCTTTGATAGGTTTAGGTGCTTTTAGATATGATGATGTTGCTGATGTTGCTGGCTGGGGATTTGCTGCTGTAGGAATGGGTTTTTTTGCAATCGCTTGGGTGTTTAACGCCCTTAAAGGAAGAGTATAAATTTACTCAAATTACTTATTTATAATTTTAAATTACCACTAAATGTCAGATGATAAAAAGGTTATTTTCTCCATGTCTGGAGTCAATAAGACTTACCAAAGTACAAATAAACAAGTTTTAAAAAATATTTATTTAAGTTTCTTTTACGGAGCAAAAATTGGAATTCTTGGTCTCAATGGATCAGGTAAATCTACCTTGTTAAAAATAATTGCAGGAACAGAAAAAAATTTTCAAGGTGATGTTACTTTTTCTCCAGGATATAACGTTGGTTACTTAGAACAAGAACCGCAGTTAGATCCAGAAAAAACAGTGATGGAGGTTGTCAAAGAAGGAGTTGCTGAAACAGTTGCAATTCTTGACGAATACAATAAAATCAACGATATGTTTGGATTAGAAGAAGTATATTCTGATGCTGACAAGATGGATAAGTTAATGGCGCAACAAGCAGAGCTTCAAGATAAAATTGATGCTTCTAACGCATGGGAATTAGACACCAAGTTAGAAATTGCCATGGATGCTTTAAGAACCCCAGATTCTGATAAAAAAATCGGAGTACTTTCTGGTGGAGAAAAAAGAAGAGTTGCTTTATGTAGATTATTGTTACAAGAACCAGAAATTTTATTATTAGATGAGCCAACTAACCATTTGGATGCAGAATCGGTGCACTGGTTAGAACATCATTTAGCTCAATATAAAGGAACTGTAATTGCGGTAACGCACGATAGATACTTTTTAGATAATGTTGCGGGTTGGATTTTAGAATTAGACAGAGGTGAAGGAATTCCTTGGAAAGGAAATTATTCTTCTTGGTTAGATCAAAAATCGAAACGATTAGCACAAGAAAGTAATACAGCATCTAAACGTCAGAAAACTTTAGAAAGAGAGTTAGAATGGGTAAGACAAGGAGCTAAAGGAAGACAAACTAAGCAGAAAGCTCGTTTAAAGAGTTATGAACGCTTAATGAGTCAAGATCAAAAACAACAAGAAGAAAAATTAGAGATATTTATTCCAAACGGACCACGTTTAGGAGCTAATGTAATTGAAGCCGAAGGAGTTTCAAAAGCATATGGAGATAAATTATTATATGAAAATTTAGAATTTAATTTACCACAAGCTGGAATTGTTGGAATCATAGGGCCCAATGGTGCAGGTAAAACCACGATTTTTAGAATGATTATGGGTGAAGAAACTGCAGATAAAGGAAACTTTAAAGTAGGAGAGACAGCTAAAATTGCCTATGTAGATCAGGCGCATTCTAATATTGATACTGAAAAATCAATTTGGGAAAACTTTTCTGATGGTCAAGATTTGGTGATGATGGGAGGGAAGCAAGTAAATTCAAGAGCCTATTTAAGTCGTTTTAATTTTTCAGGAAGCGAGCAAAATAAGAAAGTAAATACACTTTCAGGTGGAGAACGAAACAGATTGCATTTAGCAATGACGTTAAAAGAAGAAGGAAATGTTTTATTACTTGATGAGCCGACCAATGATTTAGACGTAAATACGTTAAGAGCCTTAGAAGAAGGATTAGAAAACTTTGCAGGATGTGCAGTAGTTATTAGCCACGATAGATGGTTTTTAGATAGAGTTTGTACACACATCTTAGCTTTTGAGGGCGATAGTCAAGTGTACTTTTTTGAAGGATCTTTCTCAGAATATGAAGAAAATAAAAAGAACCGTTTGGGTGGAGATTTAATGCCAAAGAGAATCAAATACAAGAAACTAATTAGATAATAAAAAAGACCGCCAATTGGCGGTCTTTTAGTTTTATGATTTTCTCCTTTTTTTATTTTTGACTACTTTTTTAATAGGAGTTCTTTTTTTTGTTACTGGGGTCTTTTTAATAACGCTACGTTTGTTTTCAACTTTTCTAACAGTTTGAGTTCTTTTCTTAACTTTAACTTGATTAGTAATAGATTTTCTTCGATCTGCCTGTGTTCTATTTCTAACAGTACTATTATTTGTATTAGAACCTCTACTGTTAACTTGAGCTCTTCCTGAAATAGGAGTAGTTCTTCTATTTCGTTGAACATTTCCAGTATTTGCTACGTTTCTATCAGGTTTTTTCTTTTTAAGATTCTATTTCTAGAAGTATTTGCATTGTTATTAGCTCTGTAGTAAAAGAAATTATCATCTTCCCTAAATTGTCTATAGTTGTTTCTAAATTCACTTCTATAAAAATAAGGATCGTTGTAAATACAAACGGCTCCTAAGTTTAGATTAAAGCCAATTCCAATATTGGTATTGAAATAATTATCATTATCATAATAGTAGTCATTAAACCTTACTTGACCATAAAATATTGGTGCTCCCCAATTATCATAGTTAACACTTAGGTTACCTACACTAACTAATATATTTCTATTGTAACTAATTCTAACAGAACCAATTCTTCTAACATTTCCTCTAAAATCATAATTGATAAAGACATTACCAACTCTATTTATTCTCCCTCTTAAATTTCTGTAAATTCTTAGTCTTTGATTTCTTCTAGTTCTAGCATATCTAGTATCAAAATCAAAATCACCGTTTAAGAAAACATGGAATTGAATTCCATTTTCTATAAAAGAGACAGCCTCATTAAATTGATTATCAACCCAAATATTTCCTGTTGTTTTTATACCGCTTTTGGCTTCAACAAAAGAAACCATCATGAATATTCCTAATAATAATAGTATACCTTTTTTCATAATATATGGTTTAAGGGTTTTGCCTACTCTTTTGCTTTTCGGCTTTCGCATTTGTATACTAAATTTCAAAGAGCGTGCCAAAAAAATAACCCATTGCTAAATAAATGGGTTTTTGTAATCAATGAAATAATTTATAGAATCTATTTTTCATTATGATTTATCAGAAAATAGCGCATCTAAAAAAGTTTTAAATGTTTTGTATCCAAAGTATAAGGTAAAGAAAATTAATAGTACAGAAAATACAACACTAAATATACTAATGTAAAATGGCGCCCCTTCTTTATATAATTTTAAAGCTTTAAATGAAATGGTAAGTAAAATAGGTGAGGCTATTAATAATCCTAATAAAATTAATAGTTTTTTAAATCCTTTTGCGATTAATTCTTGGTTTACTGCCATTATTTATAATTCTGAATTACTTTTCTTACACTTCCGTATTTCTTTAACAAACTAGACGCTTCATCTAAGTCTATGTTTAACTCACTTACTAACATAGATATACCTCTTCTAACTAATTTATCATTAGATAATTGCATATCAACCATTTTGCTACCTTTTATTTTTCCTAACTGAATCATTGCAGTAGTAGAAATAATATTTAAAACCATTTTTTGAGCTGTTCCCGCTTTCATTCTAGAACTACCGGTGACAAACTCAGGGCCTACAACAACTTCAATAGGTAATTTTGCAGTATTGCTTAAGGGAGAATTTTCATTACAAGTAATGCATCCTGTTATGATTTGATGATCATTACATTTTTCTAAAGCAGCAATCACATAAGGAGTAGTGCCAGAAGCAGCAATGCCAATAACAACATCTTTATTTGATATGTTATATTCTTGTAAATCTTTCCAACCTTGATTTGTTGAATCTTCGGCGAATTCTACCGCCTTTCTTATCGCAATATCACCACCAGCGATTAATCCGATAACTAAATCATGTGATACGCCAAAAGTTGGAGGACATTCGGAAGCATCTAAAATACCTAATCGTCCACTTGTACCAGCTCCTATGTAGAATAGTCTACCGCCAATCTTAAGCTTATCTACAATTTGATTTGTAAGTAAAGTAATTTGAGGAATGCTTTTTTTTACTGCAAAAGCAATTGTTTGATCTTCTTTATTAATATTTGATATGAGTTCTGAAACACTCATATTTTCCAAATTATTATAATTAGAATCTTGTTCTGTAGTTTTTGTAAAGCTCATGATTAAATGTAAAAATTAATCAACAAGAAAAATAAATTAATCATACAAAATGTCTTCTGTCTCTATTTTTTTATTTTGTTCAAAATCATACAAAGTCAACCTTCTTAACGTATAGTAATCTACCCAAAACTTTTCTAAAGAATTTAAGTATTGTACCAAAGATTAATCTTGTTCTTGTTGAGCCAAATTTAAGTCAGTAATTGTGATTTTTCCTAAAATATATCTCTTTTTAGTGATATTATATCTTTTAATAGAGATTTCATGTGCTTTTTTAGAAGTTTCTAGAAAGCCTCGTTGGTTATCCCAGTTTAAGGTGTGCAAGTAAATTTCTTGTTCAAAAGCTTGTCTTTCTTGTTCTATATTTGTGTTTGCTAAATCTAAATTAACGCAAAATGCACTCTTTAATGTTAATCTATGTTAATTTTTACTAGATGTTTTCAAGTATTGAATTCAGTGTTTTGCTNGGTCTCATTGCATTATCTGCCAAATTGCTATTAGGTAAATAATACCCTCCAATATTTATTGCTTTTCCTTGAATGGAATTCAATTCATTAATAATAGTATGTTCATTAGTCGTTAATGTATTAGCTATACTAGAAAATTGATTTTTTAACTCTTCATCTTTATTCTGATTAGCTAAAGCTTCTGCCCAGTATAATGCTAAATAAAAATGACTTCCTCTGTTGTCTAATTCTCCTACTTTTCTAGAAGGGGATTTCATATTGTCTAAGAACTTATCAGTAGCTTCATCTAAAGTCTCTGCTAAAACTTTTGCTTTATTGTTATCATTAGTATCACCTAAGTGTTCTAAAGAAACAGCAAGGGCTAAAAATTCACCCAAAGAATCCCAACGTAAGTGATTTTCTTCAATAAATTGCTGAACGTGTTTTGGAGCTGATCCACCTGCACCTGTTTCAAACAATCCACCACCATTCATAAGTGGTACGATGGATAACATTTTTGCTGAAGTTCCTAATTCTAAAATAGGGAAGAGGTCTGTTAAATAATCTCTTAAAACATTACCGGTAACTGAAATAGTATCTTTTCCTTCTTTAATTCTTTCTAAACTTAGCTGAGTAGCGTCTTCTGGAGATAAAATTCTTATGTCTAAACCAGTCGTATCATGATTTGGTAAATACGTATTTACTTTTTTTATAATTTCTGCATCATGAGCTCTTTCTTCACTTAACCAAAAAATTGTTGGAGAGTTTGTTGCTCTAGCTCTATTTACTGCAAGTTTTACCCAATCTTGAATCGGAGCATCTTTTACTTGACACATTCTCCAGATATCTCCTTCTTCTACTTGATGCGCTATTAAAACTTCATTATTTGAGTTGATAACTTGTACAACTCCATCTAAAGCAATTTCAAAAGTTTTGTCATGAGAACCATATTCTTCAGCTTTTTGTGCCATTAAACCAACATTAGGAACTGTTCCCATCGTTGTAGGATCAAAAGCACCGTGCTTTTTACAAAATTCAATAGTAGTTTGATAAATTCCTGCATAAGAACTATCAGGAATTACTGCTTTGGTGTCTTGTTGTTTCCCCTCTTTATTCCACATTTGCCCAGAAGTTCTTATCATTGCTGGCATTGAAGCATCAATGATTACATCTGAAGGAACATGTAAGTTGGTAATTCCAGCTTCAGAATTGACCATTGCCAAATCGGGGCTATTTTTGAAAACAGTTGCTATATCTGATTCAATTTCTTTTCTTTTTTCTTCTGGTAATTCAGAAAGATTACTCAATAAATTTCCAAAACCATTATTTACATCTACTCCAATAGAAGCTAAGGTGTCTCCATGTTTTACAAATACATCTTTAAAGAATACTCTAACTGCATGCCCAAAAATGATAGGATCAGAAACTTTCATCATTGTTGCTTTCATATGTAGAGAAAACAATGTGCCATTTTCTTTTGCATCAGCTACTTCATTTTCTAAAAAGCTTAACAAAGCTTTTTTACTCATAGTAGTTGCATCAATAATTTCTTTGTCCAACAAAGCAATCGAATCTTTTAGGATTGTTCTATTTCCATTAGTATCAGTATGGATGATAGAAACACTAGTCGCTTCGTTGATCGTTACAGATTTTTCATTGTGAGCAAAATCTCCACTTGACATGGTTGCTACATGAGTTTTAGAATCTGAATTCCAAGCCCCCATAGAGTGTGGATTTTTCTTTGCGTAATTTTTTACTGCTTTTGGGGCTCTTCTATCAGAATTTCCTTCTCTTAATACAGGATTTACTGCTGATCCCTTAACTTTGTTGTATCTCGCTAAGATTGCTTTATCTTCCTCAGTATTTGAAGATTCCGGATAGTCTGGTAAATCAAAACCTAATGATTGTAATTCTTTTATAGCTGAAACCAGTTGAGGAACCGAAGCACTTATGTTAGGTAATTTTATAATGTTTGCTTCTTGCTTTTTTGCTAATTCACCTAATTGAGCTAAGGCATCTTCAACTTGTTGTTCTTTAGGCAATAAATCTGAATAATTTGCTAAAATTCTTGCAGCTAAAGAGATGTCTTTAGTTTCAAAATCAATATTAGAACTACTTGTAAATGCTTTTATAATTGGCAATAAAGAACGTGTAGCTAAAGCAGGTGCTTCATCAGTAATTGTATATACAATTTTAGCTTTTTGACTCATAATGATAATTTCTGTAATGTCTACGAAAGACTGTATTAAAGTGATANTTTTTGCTTAAAAGCAGCGCAAATTTAAGAATTATAGTCCTATTTTACGAAGTAAGTATGGNATAATTTATTCTTAAATCTTTAAAAAAAATCATTAATGTGGTAGTAGGATAAAAAATAAAAGCCATATCATTCAATTTCTTGAGTGATATGGCTTCTTCTGAGGTAGATTCTAAATAATGATTTGTATTTCTACACAATCAAATAGAGATATGACTCTATGTTTCTATTTTAACAAAAGAAACTATTTCTTTTCTGACCTCAATTTTTGAAATTCCGTTTTTCCTTGGGATTAACCAATGATCAACTTGATGGAATTTCATCTGAATTTTCACTTTGTTATCTGCATAATTAAACAATTATACTTAATTAGTCCGACATAGTCATTTGTACAACTTTGTTTTTTCTAATTATCCCTAGCCGAGGAAACTCTGACTTGAAATTATCGACATTAAAGAAAATTCAGAAAATAAAGAACGTTACTTTATTNATTGCTTAGTAATTANTTCCAACGCTTCTTTCGAATTGTTTTCCATTTTCCTTTACAATTATATTTCAAATATAGAATAGAAAACGGAATATCTAAATTTTTTAAGTAATTAGAAATCAACACAATACTAACAATTATTATTAACATTTGTTAATTAAAAAAGGGTTTCATAAAATGAAACCCTTTTTTATAAAGAATTAGAAAAATGTGACTAACGTCTTTTTTCTTGAATTCTTGCTTTTTTACCAGTAAGACCTCTAAAGTAGTAAATACGAGCTCTACGTACTTTACCTCTTTTGTTAACTTCGATTTTTTGTATTGAAGGTAAATTCACTGGAAATATTCTTTCTACACCAACAGTACCAGACATTTTTCTGATAGTGAAAGTTTCTGAAGATCCTGTACCTCTTTTTTGAATTACAACTCCTCTAAAAAACTGAGTACGTACTTTTTCACCTTCTCTAATTTCGTAAAATACTGTAATAGTATCTCCTGCAGAGAACTCAGGGTTTTCTTTTCTTGTTACAAATTCGTCTTGCACAAATTTTACTAAAGCTTCCATTTTTTTATTTTATGGGTTAACTACAACCAACTTTCACGATTTTCGTCAGAGGTTAATTTTAGCGAGTGCAAATCTAGGAATTTATTTTAGTAAATAAAATCTATTTGAATTATTTTTTTGCTTGATAATTAGAGCAGTAGAACACCCAGAACTTTCTAGATCTGGCGGTTCCTTCATTAATGATGATAGGCTGTAATTCTCTTACGGTAGAAAAGTTCTTTAAAACATCTTCATTTATCGTTCCGTTTTTCAGCTTGTTTTTAAATCGTTTATCGGAATTTATAAAGAGTGCATTTGTGCCTTTTAGAATCTGTAAATCGTCATTTAAATAATCAAAATGTAAAGCATTCAGTCCCACAATATTTTGAGCGTAGACTTTTTGATCCAAATAAAACCTTAATCCTGCAGAGGTTTTATAACCATCCATAGAAAATAAGAAAGGTTTTTCTTCATATTTTTCTTGCAGTTTTTTAACTTCAATAGAAAGTTCTTCCCAACCTACCCAGGTATCATCGCTTTTAATCGGAACAAAAAAGAAAATAACCTGACTAGCTACAGCTATATGAAATACAATAGAAATAATGACTTGTATCTTTAGTAGTTTTTTGCTGATATACATTCCGGCAATGATGATTCCGGTTATATAGGAAGGCATCATCCAATTCAATTTTACCCAATAAATAGGTGTTATTAAAAAAAATCCGACAAAAGTTGGAACAAAAAAAGCTAATAAAAAGAGTGTGTTTTGACTTGGTAATTTGAATTTTATAAGTGCTTTTTTAATGTGTTTGAATGAAAAAACAATGAATGCACTAAACAGAATGGGGAGCAATAAAAATAATTGATGTCCGATTGCACCAAAAAACAACTTTGGTTTTATTTCAAATTTACTGATAGAACTTGTTCTTTCAGATGATTGAAAAGCAAAAGAAGCAAACTCGTTTTGATAATTCCACCACCAAACAGGAAATGTAATTACTACTGAAAGAATCAAACAAATCCATAACCAAGGTGATAAAAACAATTTCCTATACTTATTAGAAAAGATAAGAAACGCTACCAATCCAATTTGTAGCATCAGTGCGGTGTATTTACTATCAAAAGCCAGTCCCATAGCTATCCCGCCTAAAACCCAACACCATTTCTTTTGTTGAAAAATTGCCTTATATAAAAACAAAACACTGAGTGTCCAAAACAATAATAATGGAACATCAGGGGTTGAGTTAAAGGATACTATTGAAATAAAAATGGTCGAAGCCACTAATATCATACTTCTCCATAAGCTCTTCTTAGAAAGAAAAAGCGACGCTAATTTGTAAAAACTAAAAATTGTTAGAGAGGTAATTGTAAAATCAGCAAATTTTACTACAAAAACAGATTGACCCAATACATCTGTGAAAATTCTTAAAATGTATCCAATCATTCCAGGGTGATCAAAATACGATAACGACAAATTTTGACCATACATATAATAGTATGCATCCTGAGGCATCAAGCCCATAAAAGGCAACAATAGCAAACGGAATAATTGAAAACCTAAAACCCAACTTAATGCTGGATGTTTCTTTATGATGCTTATAAAATTATTCATCGAGAAGATCTGGTCTTATTTGTTGAGTTCGTTCGTAGGCTTTGTCAGAACGCCATTCTTCAATCTTTGGAAAATTTCCAGATAATAAAATATCTGGAACTTTCATTCCTTCATAATCTGATGGTCTTGTATAAACTGGTGGCGATAATAAATTATCTTGAAACGAATCTGTTAATGCAGAGGTTTCATCGCCAATAACACCCGGAATCAATCGTACTATACTATCTACCAAAACTGCTGCGGCTAATTCTCCGCCAGTTAACACATAATCTCCAATAGAGATTTCTTTGGTGATGTATTTGTCTCGAATCCGTTGATCTACTCCTTTGTAATGACCTGTAAGGATTAAAACATTTTTTTTTAAAGAAAGCGTATTGCAAGTTGATTGATTGAGTGTTTTTGCATCAGGAGTCATATAAATAACCTCATCATATGTCCTCTCAGACAATAATTGATCNATACAAGTAGCGATTGGTTTAATCATTAAAACCATTCCTGCTCCGCCACCAAATTGAGTGTCATCAATTTGTCGATAATTTCCCAATCCATATTCTCTTAAGTCGTGAATATGTATATCAATCAAGCCTTTGTTTTTGGCTCTTTGAATGATGGAATGGTTAAATGGACTTTCTAGCAATCCTGGAGAAACAGTGATAATGTCTATTCGCATAAAGCAAATGTACATTTTTTATAGAATTTATTCTTCTATACTTAAATGAAATAATGCATCTCCTTTATTTACGATTGGAGTTTTATTAATGCAAAAAATATGACAATTAAAAGGTGCGAAAATTTTCTTTTTAAATTCACCAAAAGGATCTTGAATAACACCTAAAACTTCTTTCTTTTTTACGAAGGTTCCGTTTTTTGCCATAGCTTTGAACATTCCAGAATGTGAAGCTCTTAGCCATTTTGCTTTGTGTACAAAAATGGGATTACCTTTTACTGTAATTTCTCCTTCCAATAAACCTAAATGAATTAGGATGTTTTTAGTTCCGTTAACACCTTCATTAATAACATTAGCATCTAGCTCTTTTGATTTTCCGCCTTCAAAAAGTAAAATAGTTTTACCTAAATTATTGAGTGTATCTCTTAAGGACTTTGTTATGTTATTTGAAAAAACGATCATTGGTGGATTGAAAACTTTTGCTAATTCTAATGCTTTTTCGTCATCTATATTACATCGAATTTGAGCAATATTATCACGTTCACCACCACCAGTATGAAAATCTATCACATAATCTACAAAAGGTGCAATTTCTTTGGTGAATTGATACGCAAATTGACTTGCTAAAGATCCATTAGAAGAACCGGGAAACATTCTGTTTAAATCTCTTCCGTCAGGAAATTCTCTAGTTTGTATTAAATATCCAAAAACATTAAAAACAGGTATACAGATAATAGTTCCACAAGTAGGTTTGTTAATTTTTTGCTCAATTATTTCTCTAACAATTCCAACGCCATTAATTTCGTCACCATGAATCCCTGCCAACAATAATACTACAGGTCCGGGGTTTTTTGAACGTTCTATAATTACAGGAACTTTTACAGTAGTTCTAGTGTGTAATTTAGCAACATCTAAATCTAAAACAGTTTGTTTTCCTTCAGGAATTACTTTCCCTAAAAGAATAAAAAGTTTACTCGACATTTAATTCTAAGTATCTAATAATTTCTTTCGCAATGTTTTTTCCAGTAGCAATTTCAATACCTTCTAATCCAGGTGAAGAATTCACTTCTAAGACTAATGGTCCTTTTGAAGATTGTAACATGTCTACACCAGCAACTCCTAATCCCATTGCTTTGGTAGCTTTTAAAGCAGTTTTTTCTTCTTCATCTGTAAGCTGAATAATGTTTGCATTTCCTCCTCTGTGTAAATTAGATCGAAATTCACCTTCTTTTCCTTGACGTTTCATGGCTCCAATTACCTTTCCATCAACAACAAAAGCTCTAATATCTGCACCGCCAGCTTCTTTAATAAACTCTTGCGCAATTACTCTGGCTCCCAAACCATTAAAAGCTTCTAAAACTGAAGTTGCTGCGTTTGGAGTTTCAGCTAAAACGACTCCTAATCCTTGAGTACCTTCTAAAAGTTTTAAAACTAAAGGTGTTCCTCCAACAGATTGTATTACGTGTTCTACATCTTTCGTGTAGTTTGTGAAAACTGTTTTTGGTAAACCAACACCAGCTCTAGCTAATATTTGTAAACTACTTAATTTATCTCTTGACCTTACTAATCCTATAGAAGAAACAGCTGTAAAGACTTTCATCATTTCAAATTGACGAATTACTGCGGTTCCATAAAAAGTTACAGAAGCTCCAATTCTAGGAATAATTGCATCTACATCATCTAAATATTCTCCTTTGTAAAATATTTTTGGTGATTTTTTCTCAATCTCAATATTACATTTTAAATGATCTACAACCAGTACTTTATGACCTCTTTTTTCAGCCGCTTCAACTAATCTGCTTGTAGAATATAATTTTGGATTTCTTGATAAAATGACAATCTTCATGTTATTTTTTTATTTTTAATTTGTAGGATAAATTTGTTCTAGATGAATCAATAATGAATTTTTTATTTAAAAATTTCCGCCCTAATAAAACTGGGAATTTCATATCGCTTCTTTCAGTCAAAGTTAAATCGATAGTGTATGTTTTGTTAAATAATATAATTTCTGTTTGTATAGCGAATCTTTCTTCAGTAGCGCCATTAGAACTTTTTACAACTCTAGTGGTGTAATTTTTTGAAGAAAACACTTTGTTATTATAAAGAGGATGCTCAGGATCTAACAGAGTAAATTTAATGAATTTTATATTGTTAACCCTAATTTCTTCAATATTAGCACAATGTATGGAAGATGTATA
>JGI26084J50262_1000931_pt1 | contig 16750 bp, 14 predicted proteins | sample SaaInl6LU_22_DNA_FD_50262 | JGI IMG/M metagenome (IMG submission 50262) | reverse complement strand
GCCGATGAAGCTCGTGCCGCGGGTTCCACGGCGCCGCTGCTCGGCATCCCCATCGCACATAAAGACCTTTTTTGCACGGCGGGCGTCAAGACGACGAGCGGCTCGAAAATCCTGCACAACTTCATTTCACCTTATGATGCGACTGTCGTGGAACGCTTGCAGGCAGCAGGCGCGGTGATGTTAGGCAAAACCAACATGGACGAATTCGCTATGGGCTCTTCAAACGAGTCAAGCTACTACGGCGTCGCGCGCAACCCCTGGAGTCTCGACCGAGTGCCTGGAGGATCTTCCGGGGGCTCTGCCGCCGCCGTTGCAGCAGACCTCTGCGCCATGGCGACAGGCACCGACACGGGCGGCTCCATTCGCCAGCCGGCGGCGTTTTGCGGCATAACAGGCTTAAAGCCAAGCTACGGCCGCGTGTCGCGGTGGGGAATGATCGCCTATGCATCAAGCCTCGACCAGGCAGGTCCTCTCTGCAAGACCGCCGAAGATGCTGCGATTCTGCTCAATGTGATGGCCGGCGTCGACGACAAAGACTCGACGAGTATCTCACTGCCCGCCGAGGACTTTACTGCAACGCTCAACGACTCGCTCAAAGGGCTGCGCATCGGCTTACCGAAACAGCATTTTACTCGCGGCTTAAACCCCGCGATTGAAAGCGCCGTTCGCCTCGCAGTCGCCGAACTCGAAAAACTCGGCGCCGAAGTAAAAGAGATCGACCTGCCAAATAGCGATCTCGCCATTTCAGCGTACTATGTGATCGCGCCCGCCGAAGCGTCGGCTAACCTTTCTCGCTTTGATGGCGTGCGCTACGGCTACCGCTGCGAGAATCCGGTAGACCTCGAAGACATGTACAAACGAAGTCGCAGCGAAGGTTTTGGCGAAGAGGTGAAGCGCCGAATTATGATTGGCACCTACGCGCTATCGGCAGGCTTTTACGATGCGTACTACCGCAAGGCACAGAAAATCCGCCGCTTGGTAAAAGAAGATTATGCGCGGGCCTTTGAAGACGTTGACGTCATCATCGGGCCAACCACGCCGAGCCCTGCTTTCGCACTCAATTCGATGAAAGATTCGGTGACGATGTATCTCGAGGACATCTACACCATCGCGCTAAACCTCGCCGGCCTGCCGGGCATGTCCGTGCCCGCAGGTTTCGTCGAAGGCCTGCCGATCGGAATGCAGCTTGTCGCCAAGGATTATGCCGAGGCGAAACTCTTGAATGTTGCACATCAGTTTCAACAGGTAACCGACTGGCATAAACAGAAACCTTCCCTCACCGCTTCAGCAAAAACCACGGAGGCCTAGCATGCAATACGAAACAGTCATTGGCCTCGAGGTTCATGTTCAGCTATCGACAGAGTCAAAACTTTTCTCGGGCTCGGCAACAACCTTTGGCGCAGAGCCAAACACGCAGGCTAACATTTTCGACCTCGCACTGCCGGGCACTCTCCCTGTGCTAAATGAAAAGGCCGTGGCGATGGCCGTCAAATTTGGCCTAGCGATAGGTGCCGAGATTGGCAAGCGCTCGGTGTTTGATAGAAAGAATTACTTCTATCCAGACCTGCCGAAAGGCTATCAGGTCAGTCAACTCGATTTCCCCACCGTCGGCAAGGGCTCTTTGACTATTTCACTCGACGACGGCAGCGAAAAAATAATTGGTGTAACGCGGGCACATATGGAAGAGGATGCGGGAAAATCCTTGCACGAAGACTATCAAGGAATGACCGGAATCGACCTGAACCGTGCGGGCACACCACTGCTTGAAATTGTTTCCGAACCCGACCTGCGCAGTGCAAAAGAAGCGGTCGCCTACCTTAAGAAGCTGCATTCAATCATTCGCTATCTCGACATCTCGGACGCCATCATGGCGCAGGGTTCGATGCGCTGCGACGCCAACGTGTCGATCAGACCCGTGGGTCAGAAAGAGTTTGGTACGCGCACTGAAATTAAAAACATCAACTCGTTTAAATTTGTCGAAAAGGCAATTAATCACGAGGTTCAGCGGCAAAAGGACGTTCTCGAGGACGGTGGTCGTATTGTGCAGGAAACACGGCTTTATGACGCCGACAGAGACGAGACGCGCTCGATGCGCAGCAAAGAAGTAGCGAACGATTATCGCTACTTCCCCGAACCAGACCTTTTACCCATCGTAATTGACGACGCTTACATCGACGCGATTCGTGCCACGCTACCAGAACTTCCAGACACGCGGGCGGCACGGTTCGTATCCGACTACGGCCTTAGCGAATACGATGCTGGCGTGCTCGTTGCCACTCGCGAAATGGCTGATTATTTTGAGACCACAGCAAAACTCAGCGGCGATTCAAAGCTTGCAGCCAACTGGGTAAGCCAAGATTTACAGGCGCTACTCAATAAACATAGCTGGGAGCTGAGTGACTCTCCGATTCAGGCAGAGCGCTTGGCGACTCTAATTCAACGCATTAAAGACAACACTATATCCGGCAAAATTGCGAAGACCGTCTTTGAGGCCATGCTCGATGACAACAGCGATGTCGATGCGATTATAGAAGCCAAGGGACTTAAGCAGGTCACCGACAGTGGCGCGCTCGAAAGTCTCGTCGATCAAGTAATCGCGAATAACCCCGATCAAGTGCAGCAATATAGAGACGGGAAGGTGCAGGTCATAGGCTTCTTAGTTGGTCAATGCATGCAGTTGTCGAAAGGAAAAGCGAATCCTGCGCAGGTAAACGAAATTCTGCGTAGCAAACTGAGTTAGCGTTTATAGCAGCACGGATCTATTCTCAGGACTTTGAAATCAACAGGCGGATGAGCAACACAAACGATGNGTAGCGAAAAGAAACGCGGCGCCGAGCGCACGCAAAAAGCAGTGAGAGATGAAGATTGGTCGGATGAAAGGCTGGCTGGTTTTCTTGCGCTGTTACCGCCTGATGATCTGCCCGCAGACTATCACTGCTTGCTGCGCGCCTATCGCGGCATGACGGCTGAGCTCTTCGCGCGCTTCGTGCGAATTTTTGTAGAGCGCGGGCATGACATCAATGTCACTCTGGGAAATGGGTCGACGTTTTTAGATCACGTGTCACGGCACAGAAAATCCGGCGAGTACGCGCAGGCGCTAATTGACTGCGGCGCCATCGCTCGTACCTCACTCGCCGTGCAAGCCTGAGCGACCCCGCTCAGACATGAGTCCTCCTACCTAACGCTTGCTAAGAGCTAACGCCCGCGCGGGCCGCGCGAGGCGCCGCCGGTTGATCGCGAACCGCCCGTGCGAGGACCGTCTTTCGACTTAAACTTAGACTCGCGTTCGAATTTGGGCGCCTCGTCTAACAGCTTTTCGTCTGGATGGATGCACTCTAGCTTCATGCCTAACTGCTCTTCGATGTCGGGCAACAGAAAGGAATCTTCTTCGCAGGCAAAGCTGATGGAGGTTCCTACCGCACCCGCTCGACCCGTGCGGCCGATGCGGTGGACGTAGTCTTCGGGTTCTTCCGGCAGCGTGTAGTTGATTACGTGCGTTACGTCATCGATATGGAGCCCGCGACCTGCGACATCGGTTGCGACTAATACCTGCAGCTTGCCTTCCTTGAAATTATCGAGTGTTCGAATTCGCTGATTTTGGGCGACTTCACCCGACAACATTCCAACGCTGATGCCGTTTCGATGCAAGTTATCAGCGAGTTTTCTCACCTGATCGCGCCGGTTGCTGAATACCATGATGCGCTCAGCCTTCGGCTCCTTGATTAAGTTGTACAACAGATTGTATTTGTCGGCCGTCGTGACGAGGTACACAATTTGCTCGACGGCATCCGCCGCGACCCGCTCCGGTGCAACTTCGACCATAATCGGATCCATCGCCCAGCGATTCGACAGCTCGACGATCTCAGGCGTATAGGTCGCACTAAACAATAGTGTTTGGCGACAATCCTTGCGTGGAGTGCGAGCAACGATCTGGCGGACCTGAGGGATAAAGCCCATATCGAGCATACGATCGGCTTCATCTAACACCATGAGCTCGATCATGCCGAGATGGAGATTGCCGTTACTGACGAAATCAAGAAGTCTTCCTGGCGTCGCGACAACGATATCGACCGGTCGTTCATCGAGCGCACGCGTCTGCTTCTGATAATCTTCGCCGCCAACTAATGTGACTGTGTGTAGCCCACTGTATTTATTCAATAGGTCGGCGTCGCTTGCAATCTGAATGGCTAACTCGCGAGTCGGGGCAACGACCAGCGCGCGCGGCTCAGCGAGGTAGCGCTTCTCGCTAATAGGGTTGCTTAGCAAATCATTGATAATCGTAATCAGGAAGGCCGCCGTCTTGCCGGTGCCCGTTTGTGCCTTACCTGTGACGTCGTGACCTAGCAAAGTATGAACGAGGCTTTGTGCCTGAATCGGCGTGCAGAATTCAAAACCTAGCTTGTCGATTGCTTTGCGCAGAGGCGTCTGTAGATCGAATGTATCGAACGAGACTTTTTGTGACTCTGGAACTTCGATCACGACAGACTCCTCGTTGCCGTGCGCTGAATCAACCTCAGCAATCTCGCCCGCTGGGGTTGTTTCTAGCTCTACCGGCACCTCAGTGGCCTCGAGTGCATCGACCTGGTCGACGCTTTGCTCTACCACTTCATCCTGCGCCTCTGGCGTCGATTCATTGTGATCGGTTGGTGAATGCATAGATATCCGGTATTCCAATAGGTTTAAGTGAGAAAACAGACTGCTCGGTTTCGCATCGAGCCGACGCTCTGCGCAAAAGCGGGGTTGGACGCCAGCACAAGCCTTGTGCGACGAAGCCTAACTCTCGGGGCGACCGCATGATAGCCCTATGCAGGGCTTACTTCAATCGTGCCACAAGCCGCACAATTTGGGTCGCGAGGCAATTTCATCTCGCGCCACTGCAGTGTCGATGCGTCGAGGAGAAGCAACCTGCCGATTAGAGGCTCGCCAAATCCTGCGATCAACTTCAGAGCTTCCAGAGCCTGCATCGCGCCGACTATCCCGACAACCGGCGCAAGCACCCCATTGTCTGCGCAGGTGAGGTCACCACCTTCTCCTCCTTTATAGAGGCATTCGTAGCAGGGACTGGTGCTGAGTCGACTATCGAAAACTGCAACCTGACCTTCGAGGCGTATCGCAGCGCCGGAAACTAACGGGACGCCAGCTGCAAGGCAGGCGCGGTTGATCGCAAACCGAGTGTCGAAATTATCGGTCGCATCGAGCACCACATCGGCACTGCTTACCAGCTGGCCGAGCTCTGCGGCGCCCACACGGCGGTTGACTACCTGCACCTCAACCTCTGAGTTAATTCCCCTGAGTGTCGCTGCGGCGGATTCTGCCTTGCTTTTGCCTAGATCAGATTCAGCGTGTGCGAGTTGCCTCTGCAGATTGCTTAACTCTACGACGTCGTCATCGACCAAGGTGAGACTGCCAACTCCCGCTGCAGCTAAATACATCGCGGCCGGCGAGCCGAGCCCCCCGACGCCGACAATCACCACGTGAGAGTCGAGGAAAGCTTGCTGCCCCACAATGTCGACTTGAGGGAGCATGATCTGCCGGCTGTATCTTAAAAGCTGATCATCTTTCATTTATGTCGATCCCTTGTATTGGCTATTGGTCTTTCGTCTTTCGCCTTTCGCTATTCGCCTCGCCATCCGGGGACGAGCCGCTAGCTTAGCCTGCCGCGCGTAACCCGATCTTGCCCAGCGATATCTTGCAGGCATTCGATCGAATCGAAGCCTGCCGCTCGCAGCAGATCGGCCACTGCATCACGCTGATCGAAACCGTGTTCGAAAAGCAACCACCCGCCTCGCTTTAGTACCCGTTTGCTTTCGCTAACGATTGTCTTGATTGCCGCAAGCCCTGCGTCATCACAGCTCAAGGCGAGCGCTGGCTCGTGTACCAAATCGCCGCGCGAAAGGTGCGGGTCTTCGGGGGCGATATAGGGTGGATTCGACACAATAACATCAACGAGGCCCGCGGCGTCTGCCTTCCAGTACTCGGCAATCGCAGCGCACAGCTCGTGACAGAGCCAGGAGCCTTGCACGAAACCCAAATTATCGCCAGCGAGACGACCACCGTTCTCTCGCGCGAGTGTCAGCGCATCACAGCTTAAATCCGTGCCAATAACCCGAATCCTTTCTGCAGCGCGTGCAAGAGCGATAGCGACAGCACCGCTGCCCGTGCCGAGATCGAGTAGATGCTGAATGCCCTCACGGTAAGCCACTATTTCTAGCGCCGATTCAACTAATAATTCTGTTTCGGGTCGGGGAATGAGCACGGCTGGTGAGACAACAAGTTCGAAATCCCAAAACTCTTTTGTGCCGAGAATATAGGCAATCGGTTCACCTGCAAGCCTGCGGCTGAGAGCCTGCTCGAATGAAGCGAGGGCTGAAGGTGCGATTTCGCGTTCGGGCCATGTGAGTAAACTCGCCCTACTGTAGCCTAGCGCATTCATCAGAAGCAGCTCAGCCTCGAAGCGCAGCGATTCCGCTGTCTCGTCGACCGGCGTGGCGCCAGAAGTTGCGCGCGCAAGCGCTTGTGCAATAGTTACCATGGCGTTGCTCGAAAGCCGCGATGCATAGAGTCTCGTTTAGTCTTCGCCAGAAAGCCCAGCGAGAAGGTCCGCTTGATATTCGTTGATCAGCGGCTGAATGACTGCACCGAGTTCGCCATTCATAATCTCGGCAAGATTGTATAGCGTCAGCTTAATACGGTGATCCGTCACCCTGCCCTGCGGATAGTTGTAGGTGCGTATTTTTTCAGAACGATCCCCGCTGCCAACAAGTTTGCGGCGGTTGTCAGATTCTTCCTGCTGCTGCGCCGACGTTGCTGCGTCCATGAGTTTAGCCTGCAGCAAAGACATCGCTCGCGCGCGGTTTTTGTGCTGTGATCGCTCGTCCTGGCACTCGACCACAACGCCGGTTGGAATATGCGTAAGACGAATTGCCGAATCGGTTTTGTTGACGTGCTGGCCACCGGCGCCGCTAGCTCGGAATGTATCGACGCGTAGATCGGCCTTATTAATCTCGATCTCTTCGATACCTTCCATCTCTGGCATGATCGCAACGGTGCACGCAGAAGTATGTATTCTGCCCTGCGTTTCCGTCTCTGGGACACGCTGAACGCGATGCGCGCCCGACTCAAACTTTAGCCGCTCATAGACATTTTTGCCTTCAATGCGAACGACCAATTCTTTATAGCCACCGTGTTCACCGTGACGCTCGGTAATCATCTCCATACGCCAGCCCTGCAGTTCACTGTAGCGGGAGTACATCCGAAAGAGGTCTCCGGAAAAAATCGCAGCCTCATCACCGCCGGTACCTGCACGAATTTCAAGAAAGACATTGCAGCTGTCTTTCTCGTCTTTAGGGAGCAATAGGGTCTGCAAGGTAAGATCTAACTCGATGATAAGCGCTTCGCTATTGGCGACCTCCTCTGCCGCCATTTCCTTGATTTCGGGATCGCTGTCTTTTTGCATCTCACGCGCCTGTTCGAGATCACCCTCGGCAGCCACATAACGATCGAACGTCTGAACGAGCTCCTCCAATTCGGCATACTCTTTCGACAGATCACGAAATCGCGTTTGATCGGCTATTACCTCGGCGTCACTCAACAGCGCCTCGAGCTCGCCGAAACGATCCCTGAGGTTGTCGAGTTTGTGCCGTATCGAATCTTTCATTTTTTGGGTTTTCCTGCGGCTTTACGTTACCGCGCGTTAGAGTAGTTTGTGCAGCGAGCTGAGCGTTTTTTTTTACGTACAGGCTTATTCAATCGGATTCTGATTCTAGCTCATACAGTTCACGAATAAGCAGGAGGAACTCATCCCGCCCCTCGGCGCTCGCTTTTTTCATCTGTACGCTGGGCGCATGAATCAGCTTATTTGTGAGACCTCGCGCCAACGCGCTCACCACAGCCTCCGGCGCCTCACCTTTTTCGAGTGACTTGAGCGCCCGCTGTAGTTCGCTCTCGCGAATTNAATCGGCATTCTCTCTAAAGGCGCGCAGAGTTGCGACAGCGTTGAGCGCGCGCTGCTGTTTGAGATGCTCACGCACGCCCTCCTCGATGATCTTTTTCGCCTCAGCGGCAGCCTCTTCGCGAGACTTAACGCCATCTTCGATAACCTCGGCAATGTCATCGATGCTATACAGATACGCATCGGGTATCTCACCAACTTCGGCTTCGATGTCGCGTGGCACGGCGAGATCGACGAGCAGCATGGGCTTATGCTTACGCTTTCTAAGCGCGCTTTCGACCGTTCCTTTTCCGAGCAGCGGTAGCTGGCTATTAGTTGATGAAACGACGATGTCGGCCTCAACCAAACGCTCGGGTATATCTGAAAGCAGAACGCCGTGCCCCCCAAACTTGCCCGCCATATCTAGCGCGTTATCCAGCGTTCGGTTGGCAACTACAATATTGCGCACGCCGCGATCGTAAAGATGTGTAACCACCAGCTCAATTGTTTTACCCGCGCCGATTAAAAGCACATTGAGGCTAGCGAGATTAGAGAATATGCGCTCCGAGAGCGTCACTGCCGCGTAGGCTACTGAAACGGGATTCTGACCAATAGCGGTTTGAGTGCGCACCTGCTTTGCGATCGAAAACGAGTCTTGGAAAACCCGACCAAGCGCCGGACCCACGGCATCAAATTCTTTGGAGACCGCGAACGCAGACTTAATCTGACCCAGTATCTGCGGCTCGCCCAAGACCATTGAGTCCAGCCCGCACGAGACTTTCATTAAATGCCGCACGACCTCAGCATCCTCGAAGGCATAGCTGCTTGTATCGAGTTCTTGACGCTCAAGCCCATGAAATCTGGCAAGCCAATCGATAACCTTCTCGCTTTGGCGCTGATCGGATTCACAGCCAAGGTAGAGCTCGGTGCGATTACAGGTAGAGACGATAACCGCCTCATTAATAGAATCGATCTGGCACAGTTCAGCGAGCGCGCGCTGAACCACCTCCGGCGGAAAGGCAACCTTTTCACGCAAAGCGACGGTCGCAGTCGTGTGATTAATCCCGATTAATATCAGTGCCATCGATTTAGTATGCGCCTAGCTAATTTCACATCGTGACATGCTGACCTGCGACATGGCGTGACGTCGTACTGAATAAGAGGCTTAAGCCACTGGCCCAAGCAACATCAAAAATAGTCAGGTATGGTACTAAATTACCAAGTACCTGCCCATTAGAACCTGACCCTTCAGACGCGCCCATTAAGACCTGCAGAGTAGCGAATAAGTGCACAGTCGGAGGCGTCTACGGGAATCGCGAGAATACCTGCGGACATGATCACCCGTAATTCGGCAGTGATAAGAAATACCCAAAGGTCCAATCGGGCTAGTATACGCGCCTCAGCTGGCGCTATTATGGAGACACAGTGAAACAACCCCGTATCAGGCTTGCCGCGATGAGAATTAACCGAAAACAGCCACTTGCAGCACTCACAGCGCTTGCGCTGCTTGCAAGCTGCACTGTGCTACCTGAGCCTGACGCAGCCGCAGCTACGGAGACGGCATCGCGACAGGCGCAACTGCCTGTGACCGCCGATGCTCCCAAACAAAGCCCCTCTCCCGAGGCAAAACCAGAATACGGCGCGTTCACCGAAGAGCAACTCTACCGCGCGATAGTCGGTGAATTAGAGGCTAACTCGGGCGACATTGTTGCCGCCGGCGACAGCTACCTCGATCTTGCACTCAGTACCAAAGACCTCGGCGTAATACTGCGCGCGGTGCAGTTTGCGTCGATTGCGAACGACACCAACGCCCTGCTCCAGCTGGGTTTAGTTTGGGCCTCTGTAGCGCCGAAAGATCCTCAGCCTCAGCTTCTTCTCGCAATCGAATACCTAGAGAACGGTGCGTTCGATCGCGCAATCCCGCGTATGGCACGGGTGCTTGAATTAGGTGGCAGCATCGATTTCTCGGCGCTGTCTTCCCGCACTGGGCAGCTTAACCCTCAGTCGCGCGCGTTACTCATACAGGCATTGGAGCCACTGCTCGAACAGTTCCCCGACGACGACAGCTTAGCGCTGGCCCGAGTTCAGCTCCTAGCGCAGAGCGGCGAGTATGAGGCTGCCCTAGTCGCCCTCGATGAAGCGCGATCCCACATCACCGAAACCGCGGGAACCATTCTTCTCGAAGCGCAGATTCTGCAGAACATGGGCCGCGGCGAGCAAGCTGCTCGCGTGATGAGAGCCGGCGTCAAAATTTTCTCCAATGATCCAGTCCTGCGAGCGAGCCTTGCACGCCTCTACATCGCGCAGGAAAAATTCGACGACGCCCTTCGAGAGTACTCACTACTGATCGAACAAAATGCCGATAACTGGGAAGCGGTCTACGCTAAAGCCTTGGTTCACCTCGAGATCGAGGAATACGACGAGGCGGAAGCGCTTTTCCAGCGCCTTATCGACTCAGGGGAGCGCGTCGATGAGAGTCGCTACTACCTCGCGACCGCCTTCGAGCGACAGGGTGAGCTCGAGCGCGCAATCGACAATTACCGCTTAGTCTCCATCGGGACCAATAACTTCTTGGGCGCTCAGCAGCAGGCGACGCGACTATCGATTCAACTTGGCGCAGTCGCGGCGGCGCATGACTGGTTGCAGCGCCTCTCACGTGGTCAGCCCCGACTCGAAGTGCTTTTCATTAATATGGAGGCGCAGCTGCTGCAACAGGCCGGCTTGTCCGCTGAGGCGAAGCTGCTGCTCGACAGGAGCCTCAATCGCTATCCCGGCGAGGTTGATCTCCTGTTTGCCCGCGTGCTGTATTTCGATTCGATGAAAGACCTCGCGGGTTCAGAAGCAGATCTTCGGACGATAATTGCAATCAAACCCGATGATGCGAGAGCGCTGAATCATCTCGGTTACATGCTCGCAGATCAAACCACACGCTACGAAGAAGCGCTTGCCCTGCTCGAATCTGCAATAGCGCTAAACCCCGGCGACCCCGCAACAACCGACAGTTTAGCCTGGGCGCAGTACAAACTGGGTCGCTACGAAGAGGCGCTAATTAACATTCGCCGCGCGTTCGCCGCCTTCCCCGACCCCGAGGTAGCCTCACATATGGGTGAAATTCTCTGGATGATGGGGCGTCGCGAAGAGGCGACGGTGGTCTGGCAGCGCGCGTTAGAAGGGGCTCCAGGGGATCCGCTCGTCACTGAGGCGATGGAACGCTTGCAAGCCCTCGCCGCAGACGACGAGCCGGCATAGCGTATGGTGTCGTCTGTCACTCGGCTTGTGAGCTGCGCTTTTGCGCTACTCGTACTTCATGGCTGCACGCTCGCCCCGCTTGCGCCCCCTGCCGCGAGCAATCCCGACTGGGCCAGGCTGAAATCTGATCTCGAGAAGCTGTCGACATGGGAGCTCAGGGGACGCGTCAATGTCCGCTACGAGGGTGAGTCTTACACGCCAAGGATCAACTGGCAGCAAGCGCGCGATGACTATGCTATTCGACTGTGGGGCACATTTAATGCGGGTAACACCCGCATCACCGGCAAGCCAGGAAGCGTCACACTAGAAACAGACGGGCGAGTCAGCAAGGCGCGTACGCCAGAGAAGCTGATCTTACGCGAGCTCGGCTATGAGCTTCCGGTGTCCTCGCTTAACTACTGGATCAAAGGTCTACCTGCACCGCGCCCCCGCGCTCAGCTCACCTTCAATGAATTCAACCATCTCGCGCAAATAGAACAGGACGGGTGGCTCATCAACTACCCCGACCCGAGGCAGTACGCCAACATTTCGCTGCCTCGGCGCATCGAGGTGAGCCGCAGCGAGGAAGACATTCGGCTCGTCTTTGTTGGGTTAAACTGGACTCTCGATTGATGACTACCGACACCATACACTGTCTCGCGCCCGCCAAACTTAATCTTTTCCTTCATGTCACAGGCAGGCGAGCGGACGGCTATCACGAACTCCAGACGCTTTTTCAGCTTCTCGACTACGGCGACGAGCTGAGCTTTTCCCCGAACAAAGCGGGGCATCTAAGCCTATCCGCCCAAGGACCGACAGCGAGCACCATGCCGCTGGATGGCAATCTCATCTTGCGGTCGGCAGAGCTGCTGCGCGCCAAATGCGCCGACAAATCCCTTGGCGCCGACATTCTTATCAACAAATGCCTGCCCGCGGGCGCGGGCCTCGGTGGAGGCAGTTCGGACGCCGCCGCGACGCTCGTCTCCCTCAATCGGCTTTGGGATCTCGGGCTAACTAATGCGCAGCTCTGCGAGCTAGGAATCACGCTTGGCGCCGATGTCCCAGTGTTTGTGCACGGACACAGCGCGTGGGCAGAAGGCGTTGGCGAAAAGCTCACCGACATCTCGCTGGGCGAGAGGCACTACCTCGTTGCGACACCTAACTGCTCGGTATCGACCGCTGAAATATTCGCCCAGCCCGATTTGACACGAAACACGCAAACGATCAAAATGCGCGACTTTCTGATGGGTAAGTCGCGCAATGACTGCGAAGCGGTCACACGCAGACTCTATCCACCAGTTGCGGCAACAATCGATTGGCTAGCGCAGTTTGCGAGCGCTAGGATGACAGGAACCGGCGCGAGTGTTTTCGCCGAGTTCAACGACCCTGGGGCGGCGCAGGCGGCACTGAGCGAGCTGCCAGACTATTGCACTGGCTTCGTTGCCCGCGGTGTCGATGAGATTGCGCGTTAAATGGGCTTCAACCGTAGCGATCTTCGCAAAGACGGTGTAAACTACGGCCGCATAAATAAAGACACAGGCAAGACGCATTTGCGGCTGCCGTTTAAAAGTTTGTTGGGGTGTCGCCAAGTGGTAAGGCACAAGGTTTTGATCCTTGCATGCGTTGGTTCGAATCCAGCCACCCCAGCCACATTCTCGCCAGTTGGTCATCTGACGACCGACTCGGAAGCCACGAGTACAAAGAATATCTAAAGCCCGGCTCCGTGCCGATCATCGCCAGCGCGATCCCAATCCGAGCACGCCCCCAACTCTAAAGGTAATTATTCGTGGCAAATAATTTGATGGTCTTCAGTGGCAACGCCAACCCCGCTCTCGCAGACGCAATCGCGAAGCACATCGGCCTTCCGCTTGGCTATGCGAGCATTAGTAAGTTTTCTGACGGCGAGATCAGCGTTGAGTTGAACGAGAATGTGCGTGGTAAAGACGTTTTCGTCATTCAACCGACCTGCGCACCGACCAACGACAGCATCATGGAACTTCTGCTCATGGCCGATGCGTTGCACCGCGCCTCCGCCAACAGAATCACCGCCGTGATTCCTTATTTTGGCTATGCCCGCCAAGATCGCCGAGTGCGCTCGGCGCGCGTGGCGATTAGCGCGAAAGTGGTCGCCGACATGATTGGCGCCGTCGGCGTAAACCGCGTGTTAACCGTCGATCTGCACGCCGAGCAGATACAGGGGTTCTTTAGCATCCCAGTTGATAACGTCTATGGCTCTCCGGTGTTAACAGACGATATCGAACGTCAGAATTACGAAAATCTCATCGTCGTATCACCGGACATCGGCGGTGTCGTTCGCGCCCGCGCGGTTGCGAAAAAACTCAACGTAGACCTCGCGATCATAGATAAGCGTCGCCCCGCGGCTAACGTCGCTCAGGTCATGCACATTATTGGCGATGTTGCCGATCGTACCTGTCTAATCGTCGACGATATGGTCGATACGGCGGGCACCCTCTGCAAGGCCGCGGACGCACTCAAAGAGCACGGCGCCGCGCGAGTCGTCGCGTACAGCACGCATCCGGTGCTTTCAGGCCCCGCGATTAAGAATATCGAGAATTCTAACCTCGACTCACTCGTGGTTACCGACACTATTCCATTGAGCGAAGAGGCTAAAAACTGCGGAAAAATTCGCCAACTCTCGATGGCAAAGCTTCTCGCAGAGTCTATTCGCCGCGTAAGCAACGAAGAATCCATCAGCGCGATGTTCGACAACACCTAATTTAGGTAGCGCCGCATCGCACGGATAACCCGGCTACCAATCATGCGATTTCTAGCCATTTACTAAACACCCTAATAAGCCGGTCGCAAGCGAGTTAGGGTTCCCGCAAGGGATACTCAGGAGAGACATAATGTCTACAGATGTATTTGAATTAGATTGCACGGTCCGAACCGACCTAGGGAAAGGTGCGAGCCGCCGCCTACGTCGTTTGGAAGGTAACATTCCCGCCGTCCTTTACGGCGGAGACGCAGACCCGATCTCGCTCACGATTCCCCACAAGGACATCATCAAGGCGACGAGTAACGAAGCGTTCTTTTCGCACGTTATCACGTTAAACATCGGCAAGAAGAAAGAGAAGGCGGTCATTAAAGCGCTGCAGCGCCACCCAGCCAAGCCGTTCATTCTGCATGCGGATTTTCTGCGCATCAATGAAAAGCAGTCGATCACTGTTAAGGTTCCACTCCACTTCATCAATGAAGAGAAGTGTGACGGCGTTAAGATCGGCGGCGGCAGCATCCTCAAGACTCTCAACGAGATCGAAGTAGACTGCCTACCTAAAGACCTCCCAGAGTTTATCGAAGTGGATATGCTCAAGGTTGAAGTCGGTTCGACTGTCCACATCTCGGACATCCCCCTGCCTGCCGGCGTCACGAGTGTGTCACTCACGCACGAAGACGGCGACCTCGCAGTAGCCACAGTGAAAGCACCTAAGGGTGAAAAAGCCGATAAGGCTGATGGCGACGACGCGTCAGAGGACGCTGGCGAGTAATAGTCTTTCTCAGAGGGATGTGTTATTCGAAAAGGGCTGGGCTAAAACCCAGCCCTTTTTTGTGCCCACGCAAGTACCCTACAACGAATACCCGACCCGCACTATGCTGCTACAATAGCGGCCACGTAAACGATACCGAACAGCGCGAATCATGCAGACAAGCCCAATTAAACTTATTGTCGGCCTTGGCAATCCCGGTCCTAAATATGACTCTACTCGGCACAATGCCGGCGTCATTTTTCTGCATCATCTCGCCAAGAGCTATGGCGGAGAGCTGCGCGGCGAGACCAAGTTTTTCGGCGAATTTGGCAGCATCAATATTGCGAATCGGGAGGTAAAACTGCTGTTCCCAACGACCTTTATGAATGGCAGTGGCAAGTCGGTTGCAGCAGTGTGCAACTTCTACAAAATTGAACCCGAGAATATTCTCGTCGCCTATGATGAGATCGACTTTGACGTCGGTGTCACCCGTCTCAAACACGACGGCGGACACGGCGGCCACAACGGCATGCGAGACATCATTAGCGCCTTAGGCGCGCGTAACTTTTACCGCCTGCGCATCGGCGTCGGCCACCCCGGTCACAAGTCGATGGTGGCGAACTATGTGCTAGGCGATCCGTCGCGATCGGAAGCCGACTTGATCATGCGAGACATAGAAGACGCCATTCGCGTAATGCCAAAGGCGGTTAACGGCGAGTGGGAAGAAGCGATGAGGCTTCTGCACAGCGACTAATCTTTAACGACTAACAACGACAGAACTAACGTAAAGCGAGAGCTAAAAATGCCAGTACAATGCGGAATCGTCGGCCTACCTAATGTCGGCAAATCAACGCTGTTTAACGCGCTCACCAAGGCAGGAATCGCCGCCGAAAACTTCCCTTTCTGCACCATCGAACCCAACTCGGGCATCGTATCGATTCCCGATGCGCGGCTGAATCAACTCGCCGAACTCGTCAAACCCCAGAAAGTAATCCCCACGACTGTTGAGTTCACCGACATTGCAGGCCTCGTCGCGGGCGCCTCTAAAGGCGAAGGCCTTGGCAATCAGTTCCTCGCCAACATCCGAGAAACCGATGCCATCGCACACGTTGTTCGCTGCTTCGAAGACAGCAATGTCACCCACGTAGCTGACACCATCGATCCTGCGGCCGATATCGAGACAATCAACACCGAGTTGGCACTCGCCGACTTGGAATCCGTGGAAAAAGGCATCGAGCGTTTTGCGCGCCTCATGAAAAGCGGAGACAAGGACGCAGCGAAGAATACCGAGGTGTTAAAGCGCGTAAAAGCTCATCTCGATCTCGCCTTACCCGTCAGAAGCCTAAATTTAAGCGAAGATGATCTAAAGGCGATTTACAGCCTGCATTTGCTCACGATCAAACCGGTCATGTATATCGCCAACGTCGACGAGGATGGGTTCGAAAACAATCCACACTTAGATGCAGTACGCGCTATCGCCGAATCCGAAGGTGCCCAGGTCGTTCCTGTGTGCAATAAACTCGAAGCCGAGATCGCCGAACTCGAAGACGACGAACGCGACGAGTTTCTTCAAGAGATGGGCATGGAAGAGCCCGGCCTCGACCGAGTTATCCGCGCAGGCTATGCCCTTCTGGGCCTGCAGACATACTTCACAGCAGGCGTTAAGGAAGTGCGCGCATGGACCGTCAAACAAGGCGCCACGGCGCCACAGGCAGCAGCTGTGATCCATACAGATTTTGAAAAAGGGTTTATTCGCGCCGAGATTGTCGGCTTCAATGACTATATCGAAAACAAAGGCGAGAATGGCGCCAAAGACGCTGGTAAATGGCGACTAGAAGGAAAAGAGTATATCGTGCAGGACGGCGATGTTATTCACTTTCGATTCAATGTCTAATCTTGACAAAAGGACGCAAACTCGCCAGAATTCGCGTCCTTCGAGAATTGTTGAGCCCTCTTCAAGGGTTGGTCAACTCTCGGCGCAGGCGCCCCGAACGACAATCGTTTGCGCGGCACAGCGCATCCCTTTGTGGCTACGTAGCTCAGCTGGTTAGAGCACAGCATTCATAATGCTGGGGTCGGTGGTTCAAGTCCACCCGTAGCTACCATC
>JGI26084J50262_1000927_pt1 | contig 16792 bp, 11 predicted proteins | sample SaaInl6LU_22_DNA_FD_50262 | JGI IMG/M metagenome (IMG submission 50262) | reverse complement strand
TAAGCTTTTTTAGTATTTATAGAATCTAAAGTTTTTACGTGTTCTAATTTATCAGCAAATGGATTTACAACATAAATATTTTCTTCAAAAAAGCGTTGCTCATTTCTCATCCATTGAGTGTATGAAATCAATTTATATGTGCCTGTTTTTATAGATGATGATAAAAATAAATCACTAAAACCAATTCCTTTTTTCAAGTTAATTTTTTGTTTAGAAATACTTTTTTGATCACTGTTTATTAACTCTACATAAGCAATTTTACTTAATAAAGAAGGTGTGTTTTTTTTAGCATCTAAACAATAAATAGTATAATAAAGAGATTCGCCTGTTAAAAATAAATTTCCATTAACATGTATAAATAGATGCTCTTGAGGTAGTTTTTGTTTTTGATATTCTATGGTATTCTGACTAATAATAGTTGATGAATACAATAAAATAATACAGATATAAAATATTTTTTTACTCATAATAACTATTAATCTATCCAAAATGAGGGTTTTATGTTAGAGCCTAAAACTGTACAATCTCCACATATTTTAGGAACTAATAAATACCTGCCTTCTAAGTGGCTTTGTCCAGTATCGTTTTCTTTATAATAAGTGTGTGTATTGTCTTTTATTAAATCAATTAAAGGAGATTCACCTGAAAAAGGATCTGATAAAATTGGAGCTACAAAATCACAAGTAGATGGAAAATATGAAGTTTGATTTGGGAAAACATCTTCATAATTAAAAAACAATCTTTTTTCAGCTACAGAAACTACATCAAAAAATCCAATTACTTTTTCATTTACATCTGTATCTGAAGTAATATTACCATTTATAAAACCAGGTTGTACTTGTGCAAAAACATTATCTGAACCAGAAAGTTTTTTTAAAGTTTCGTAATAATTATAAGATGCTGCAGTAAGTACATGTTGTTTTACTAAAATGCTATATCTTTTAGAGATTATAAAATCTGAATTTAATATAAAACGAATAGGAAAGTTAACTCTATCTTCTGAAAGTGATTTTGTTTCGGTAATTAATATTTGGTTTGAAAAAAGTGTTTTATAGCAATTTTCATTGTCTACAGTTCTTTGTACAACTTCAACCTCATAAGGCCTTGTATCTGAAACAACTCTTAATTCACTATCAGACCAAAAAGGCGGAGATATTTTATAGGTTTCTTCAAAAGTATATCTATAATAATTAGAATTATTATTAGGATTAAAACTATGTACTATAATTGAAACTCCTTGATCTCCTTCTGTAGAAGTTTCTACTTTAGTGGTTAATTCTTCAATAGTTGAGTTTACTGTAAGTTGTTGTTTAGACGTATATACTTTACCATTGTTTGTTGTAATTTTTAAAGTATATTCTAGATTTGGGATTGCTTTAAAATTTAAGTCAGATACATAAGTTCCTGGTAAGGTTTCAGAAAAAGAATACGTATTGATTTGATTATCAGATACTATAATTTGTGCACCTGTTTCTGCATTAAAATCAGTTTTATCTATTTCAAAAGTTCTAGAAAGCTTTATAGTATGTTTTTTTAATTCATTTGTAATGGTAGCTTCTACTACCAAAAAGTTATCATAGCTAATAGTTTCTATAGCAATAGGTTCTACACAACCCAAAAAGGTAACTAAAAACAGAAATTTTATAAGATGTTTTTTTAGTAATTTCATCATTTTTAGAATTTAAAATTATAGGTAATTGTTGGTATAGGAGTAGAAAATATAGAGCTTTGATAAGCTTTTACAGTTCCGTTTTCAGTTGCAAAAAATACAGCAAAAGGATTATTTCTCCCCAAAATATTATACACAGAGATATTCCAGAAACTATGTGCAAATTTCTTAATTTTATGATTGCCTTCTATGTTTAATCCAATATCTAATCTAAAGTAATCTGGTATTCTATATTGGTTTCTGTCACTATATAAAACATACTCATTACCTTGATAAATATATTTACCTGTTGGGTAGGTAATGGGTCTTCCTGTTTGATAAGTAAAGTTACTAGACAAACTAAATCTTTTAGTTAATTTATAATTAGCGATTAAATTAAAATCGTGAGGTTTGTCAAAATTAGTAGGAAAAAACTCGCCATTATTTACACGTTCTTCATCAAAAGAACTTTCTAATTTTATAAAAGATCTAGAATAGCTATAACCTATCCAACCATTTAATCTACCAACATTTTTCTTAACCAAAAACTCAATACCATAAGATTTTCCAGGTCCTTGTAAAACTTGAGTTTCTATTCTTTCATTCAATAAAAACTCGGCTCCAACTTTATAGTCTAGAACATTTTTATAATCTTTATAATAAGATTCAATACTTAACTCATATTCGTTAACATTAATATTTTTAAATATTCCTAATGAAACTTGTATCCCTTCTTGAGGTTTAATATTTACGTCAGATAGTTTCCATGCATCTGTAGGAGATGCAGTTGTATTGTTGCTTAATCTTTGAATAAATTGAAATGATCTGTTTAAACTAGCTTTTAAAGACAACTCTGGATTTAAAAAATATCTACCCGAAAAACGATATTCTAATCCTTGATATGTCTGATACACTTCATTATTTTTAAACTGTTCAGAATTTATAAGATTAGCATCTGTTGTTGGAGAATTATCTGCATAATAACGTTGTGTAGATTCTCCTAGACCTAAATAAACAGAGTAGCGTAAACCTAAGTTAAATGATAATTTTTTGTTCACTGTAAAATTATCAGAGATAAAAACAGCGCTTTCTAATCCTCTTTCATCTTCTATAGTAATTGGTGTTATTATAGAGTTATTGTCTGATGGNGAAAGTCTTCCTGGAGAAACATTATATAATTTTGAAGAAATGCCATAATCAAAACTATGTTTTTTTGAATGAGAATAATGCATTTTTAGTTTTGCACCAATTTCATTTATAGTGTATTTTAAATCAAAATTGTTATTTCCAATACTATTGTAATTAATGTTAAAAGCATAATTACTAGATGATAGTATTAAGTTTCCATGATTTTTATCATTAAACTTATGAGACCAATTTATAGAAGCTAATGTATTACCATATGTGTTTGTAGTGTCTGATGCAATTCTAAAATCATCATTGCTATGATAAGCCGTAATTTTTAACCTGTTTTTTTCATTAAATTGATGATTGTATTTTACGATAACATCAAAAAAAGATGCACTACTATTATTTAAAGATTTATCGTTTAAAGATTTTAAGACCCAGTTAGAATATGTACTTCTAAAACCAACTAATAATCCAGATTTCTTTTTTACAATAGGAATTTCTAGGCTTACATTACTAGTAACTACACCTATTGAAGCTTCTCCTTTAAATTTTTCGGTATCTGCATCTTTTGTTTCGATATCAAAAACCGAAGAAATTCTACCACCAAATTCTGCAGGTATATTTCCTTTATAAACTTTTAAATCGCTGGTGGTAAAAGGATTTATTGCAGAAAATAAACCTAAAAAATGTGCAGGATTATACATAACACTTTCGTCTAGTAAAAATAAATTTTGGTCTACTTTTCCACCTCTAACATTTACGCCTTCTGCACCTTCACCTGCAGACTTAATACCAGGTAAAGTGGTAGCAACTTTTAAAATATCTCTTTCACCTAAAACTTGAGGAATATTTTTTATTTCTTCAATGTTTATTTGTGTTATACCAGAAATTACTTCTTTTACATTACTTTCTTTTTTGGTTTTAATAACCAATTCATCTAACATTTCAGATTCTTCATTTAAAGTAATATTTATAGATCCATCACCAAACACAATTAAGTTTTTAGAACTTGGTGTAAAACCTAATAAAAGTGTTTCTATAGTGTTTTTTCCATAAGGTAATTCTAAAGAAAACACGCCTTTAGAATCTGTTGTAGATGATATTTTTTTATTTCTTTCTAAAACAACAACACCTTCTACAGGATTTTTAGTTTGTTTATTTTTTACAATACCCTTTATGGTATAGCTTTTCTTTTTATTACCTACTGTTTGTTTACCAATAATTATAGTTTCATTATTTTCATCAACTACATTTTCTATATAAATAGGTCTTTCTAAATCTTCTTCAACAATTAGTTCATTTTTTTCTTCATAAAGTGTTTTATGAATTAAATTTCCTTTCGTTAAAATAATTTTTTTAGCATCGATAATTGTAAAGTTTAAAGATGTTTTTCTTAAAATATCTTTTAAAATAAATTCGATGTTTTTGTTTTTAAATTCTTTGGTAAGCTTATCATCTTCTAACCAAGAATCTATATAGAAAAATTGAAAGGAAGTTTTGTTTTCTAATAAAGTAAAAACCTCTTTTAAAGTATTTTCNGTAAAAGAAATAGATATTAAATCTTCTTTATTTTGCGATTGAATTTGTAATGTAAAAACACACAAAACTAATAAGATACACTTTTTCATATCTTGTTTTTTATGTGTTTAGAAATTACATTTCCTAATAACTTATAAAATGAATCTGTATTAGTTNTATATAATTTCTTGTTTGTTTTATAGGTATTGCTTATTAACTTTTTTAGTTCAGGAAAATGATTGATGACATCTTTTTTATTTTCAACTTCATAATAATTGACGTCAATTTTTAGATAGTAAGTGTTTTTGTCTAAAAATTTATAGTACACAAAAGACTCATTTAATTTTTTGCGTTTATTTTTTTTATTTTTTTTAAAAAAATTAAATTGTTCGTTTTTGTAAATGACTTCTAAGTAACCAAGTGTTTCTGTGTTTATAAAATCTTTTTCATACAATTCGAAATTGCTAACTAAAGCATTCTCTAATGCAATTTGATTTTTGTTTTTTACAATTAAAAGATCTTCAGAGGTATTGTATTTTAAGTAGACATTGTAGAAGGTTTTATTTTGATAAGTAACATTACCTTTTACAAAATCATTTTTTACAAAATATTGATGATTGTTATCAAGCGTTCTATATTTTTCTGAGTAATATTTACCATAACTTAAAGCTGTGTTTTCAAGTCCTATAACTTCATCATATAAATTATAGGCAGCTTTAGTTTCATTAGAAACTTGCGAATATATTGTCATTGAAAAAAACAATGCAATAGCAAAATGTATTTTCATTAAAGTGGTTAACTGATTAGAGTAAAAGTAAAAAAAAGATTGAATTGGTCTTTATAAAAATTCTTTTATTTTTAAATAGTTGAAATAAAAAAACCACAACTAAAAAGTTGTGGTTTTTACTATTTATATTGGTGTATAAAATTAGTTGTTTAACATAACTGGCATTACTAACATCGTTACTTTCTCTCCTTCATCTGTGCTATCAATTGGAGTTAAAATACCTGCTCTGTTTGGTAAACTCATTTCAATTAAAACTTCGTTAGAGTTTAAGTTGTTTAACATTTCACTTAAAAAACGTGAGTTAAAGCCAATTTGCATATCATCTCCTTGATAATCGCAACTTAAACGTTCGTCAGCTTTATTTGCAAAATCTAAATCTTCAGCAGAAATATTTAATTCTGTTCCTGCCATTTTTAAACGAATTTGGTGTGTAGTTTTACTAGAGAAAATAGAAACACGTCTTACAGAGTTTAAAAAAGAAGCTCTGTCTACTGTTAATTTGTTTGGATTTTCTTTAGGAATTACAGCTTCGTAATTTGGATACTTACCATCAATTAATCTACATACTAAAACTATATTGTCAAAAGTAAACTTAGCATTAGCATCATTNTATTCAATAGTNACTTCACTTTCAGAACCACCTAAAATACCTTTTAATAAATTTAAAGGTTTTTTGGGCATAATAAATTCTGCTGTTTGGTCTGCAGTAACATCTGTTCTAGAGTATTTTACTAATTTATGTGCATCAGTAGCAACAAAAGTTAAGCTTTGAGAACTAAACTGAAAAAATACACCACTCATTACTGGGCGCAAATCATCATTACCTGCAGCAAAAATTGTTTTAGAAATTGCAGTACCTAAAATGTGAGCTGGTACTACTGTTTTACTCGGACTTGGTAAACTCACAGCTTTTGGAAATTCATCTCCTCCAAAATAAGCCATATCGTATTTACCTTGGTCAGAACTTATTTCTATTGTGCTATCACCTTCTGTTTTAAACGTTAAAGGCTGGTCAGGAAAAGTTTTTAAAGTATCTAATAATAAACGTGCAGAAACTGCTATAGATCCAGAACTATCACTCTCTACATCTACTACAGAACTCATAGTAGTTTCTAAATCTGATGCAGAAACTTTTAATTGATTTTCAGATAGTTCAAACAAAAAGTTGTCTAAAATAGGTAGTGTGTTGTTGTTGTTTATTACGCCACCTAAAACTTGTAACTGTTTTAGCAATTGCGAACTAGATACAATAAATTTCATTGATTTTTATTTCTATAAATTAGTATTACAAATATAGGTTTAATAAGTGATTTTTAAAATTAATTTATTAACAGGTTATGAGCATTTTGTTGATGAAACAGAAACGTTATAATTATGTTAAAGCCAGTATTTCGACTTTAAAAAAGTTACTTTTGTTACTACTTATTAAACCAATCAAATGAAAAAAATATATTTTTTTACCCTTTCATTTTTATTGATTTCTATATCAAGTTTGGCTCAAAAGCCTCAAAAGTTAGCCTCTAATCAGATTTACGAAAAAGTACAAAAACTAAATTTTTTAGGTACAGCTTTATATATAGCAGCTCATCCAGATGACGAGAATACAAGACTTATAGCATATTTAGCAAATAATACAAAAGCAAGAACAGGTTATTTGTCTTTAACGAGAGGAGATGGAGGGCAAAATTTAATAGGTCCAGAAATAAGAGAATTATTAGGTGTTATAAGAACACAAGAATTATTAGCTGCAAGACGTGTAGATGGTGGAGAACAAATGTTTACTAGAGCAAATGATTTTGGGTATTCTAAACATCCAGATGAAACATTAAAAATATGGGATAAAGAAAAAGTATTAAGTGATGTTGTTTGGGCAATTAGAACTTTTAAGCCAGATGTAATTATAAATCGATTTAATCATAGAACTCCTGGTTCTACACATGGTCATCATACTAGTTCTGCTATGTTAAGTGTAGAAGCTTTTAATAAAGTAGGAGACTCAACCCAATTTAAAAGTCAATTAGCTTTCACCAAAACATGGCAACCAAAACGTTTATTTTTTAATACTTCTTCTTGGTTTTTTAGAGATAGAGCTCAGTTTCTAGAAGCTTCTAAAAACTTTACAAAGTTAGACGTGGGTGTGTATTATCCTTTAAAAGGATTATCTAATAACGAGTTAGCTTCCATAGCAAGTAGTCAACATTTATGTCAAGGTTTTGGTAGATTATCTACAAGAGGTTCTCAAGACGAATACCTAGAGTTTTTAAAAGGTGATGCACTAAAAGATAAAAACGATATTTTTTCTGGAATTAATACTACTTGGAATCGTATTGAGGGTGGAGGAAAAATTGGAGACATTTTATATGATGTAGAAGAGAATTTCGATTTTGTAAATCCTTCTAAACATTTACCACAACTATTAGATGCTTATCAATTAATTAATGAATTAGATGATGATTATTGGAAAGCCATTAAAAAGAAGCAAATTTTAGAAATTATTGAAGCTTGTGCAGGTTTATATGTAGAGGTTTCTGCAGAAAGTTCATTTGCCATACCAAATTCTAAAATTAATGTGAATATTGAGGTTTTAAATAGAAATGAAACTCCAGTAAAATTAATTTCTATCACATCAAAAATTAATAATAAAAAGGTATTTAAAGGGTTAGATTTAGAGCCTAATAAAAGAGTTAATTTTAAAGAAAGTATACAGTTAGAAACAAATCAATATTCTGACCCATATTGGTTAAAAGAAGAATGGTCTTTAGGAATGTATAAAGTCGATAATCAAGAATTAATTGGTAAGCCAGAAACTGAAAAACAAACTAAAGTAGATTTTGATTTAATCATAAATAATGTACCTGTAACCATTACTAAAAATATGGTTAGAAGATATGCAGAACGTGATAAAGGAGAAATTTATGAACCTTTCGAAATTTTACCAAAAGTAACTACAAGATTAAAAAACAAAGTACTTATTTTTTCTGATAGTGTTGCTAAAAAAGTAGAGGTACAAGTAAGGGCAGGAGCCAATTATATTAATGGAGAAGTCCGTTTAAAAGCACCAAAAGGTTGGCAAGTATCACCTGAATTTATTCCTTTTAATATTGCACAAAGAAAAGATATTCAAAAAGTTGTTTTTACTGTAACTCCTCCAAAAAATGAATCTGAAGGCACTTTAGAAGTTGTAGCTTCTGTTGGTGCAAAACAATACACAAAAGAATTAGTAGAAATTAATTACAATCATATTCCAAAACAGTCTGTTTTACTTAAATCTAAAGCCAAAATTGTTCGTTTAAACATTCAAAAAATTGGTAATTATATTGGCTATATTAAAGGTGCTGGAGATGTTGTACCAGAAAGTTTAAGACAAATNGGATATACAGTTGTNGCTATAAATCCTTNNGAGATTAACGAAAGTAATTTAAAAAAATACGATGCTATTGTTGTGGGTATTCGTGCCTATAATGTGGTAAAAGAACTAAAATTTAAGCAGAAGTTTTTATTAGATTATGTAAAAGAAGGGGGTAATATGATTGTGCAGTACAATACCAATAGAAATGTAGATGTACAAGCACCTTACACCTTAAAATTATCTAGAGATAGAGTTACAGATGAAAATGCAGAAATAACAGTTTTAGATCCAGATAATTCTTTGTTAAACTTTCCGAATAAAATAACAGANACAGATTATAAAGGNTGGGTTCAAGAAAGAGGTTTGTATTTTCCAAATATTTGGAGTGAGCAATACACCCCTGTTTTTGCTATGAATGATAAAGGCGAAACTCCAAAGATGGGTAGTTTACTAATAGCTAAATATGGAAAAGGAAATTACATCTACACAGGCTTAAGTTTCTTTAGAGAATTACCAGCAGGTGTTTCAGGGGCTTATAAATTATTTGCGAACATGCTTTCTGTGGGGAAAGAAAAAATTGAAGTAAAACCAGAAATTAACAAATAATGAAACCAGAAAAATATACTTGGAAAAAAGAATATACCATTGTTTTGGTGGCTAATGTTATTTACTTAATTGTCTTTTACTTAATTACCAATCATTTTACGAATTAATCTATGGAAATAGCCAGTAAATTACACGAAATAGATTGGATAATATTATCGATAACCTTATTGTTTATCGTAATTTATGGTACTTATGTAACACNTAAAAACTCTAATGTAACAGATTATATAAAAGGTGGTAATGATACAAAATGGTGGACCATTGGTTTGTCTGTTATGGCTACTCAAGCCAGTGCAATTACATTCTTATCAACACCAGGTCAAGCTTTTCATAGTGGTATGGGTTTTGTGCAATTCTATTTTGGTTTGCCTATTGCAATGGTTATTATTTGTGTAGTTTTTATACCTATTTACCACAAGTTAAAAGTGTATACAGCCTACGAATTTCTAGAAGGTAGGTTTGATGCTAAAACCAGAACATTAACAGCTATTTTATTTTTAATTCAAAGAGGATTAGCAGCTGGTATAACCATATTTGCACCAGCTATTATTTTAAGTGCAGTATTAGGTTGGGATTTATTATCACTAAATATCATCATTGGCTTTTTAGTAATTATTTATACAGTTTCTGGGGGTACAAAAGCCGTAAATGTTACTCAAAAACAACAAATGATTGTCATTTTTTTAGGAATGCTAATTGCATTTTTTATGATTTTGAGCCAGTTGCCAGAAGATATTACATTCTTTAAAGCCTTAACTATAGCTGGTGCTAGTGATAAGATGCAAGTGCTAGATTTTTCTTTCGATTTAAATAACAGATATACAGTTTGGACAGGTTTTATAGGGGGTACTTTTTTAATGCTATCTTATTTTGGTACAGATCAAAGTCAAGTTCAGCGTTATTTGTCTGGTAAATCTGTTAGAGAAAGTCAATTAGGTTTAATTTTTAATGGCTTGTTAAAAGTACCTATGCAATTCTTTATTTTGTTAGTAGGGGTTATGGTTTTTGTGTTTTATCAATTTAATGCATCACCTTTAAATTTTAATCCAAAAGTAAAAGATGAAGTTGCAAACTCTGTATATGCAGAACAATATAAAAGTCTAGAAACAGAACATATTGAGATAGAAAACAAGAAAAAGATATTATTGGCAGATGGTTTTCAAGATAATGAAAGAACACAAATACAAGCCTTAAACAAACGCGATTTAGAACTTAAAGAATCTGCAAGAGTAATTATTGATAAGATTGATGAAACAGCGATAGAAAAGTTAGAGTCTAATGATAAAGATTATGTGTTTATTCATTTTATTCTTAACAATTTACCTAGAGGTTTAATTGGTTTATTGTTGGCGGTTATATTATCTGCAGCCATGTCTTCTACAGCCTCAGAACTAAATGCATTAGCAAGTACAACAGCTATGGATTTATACAAACGAAATATAAAAGAAGAAAAGTCAGATGCACATTACGTAAAAGCTTCTAAGTGGTTTACTTTAGCTTGGGGTATTTTAGCCATTTTGGTAGCCTGTATTGCCAATTTGTTTGATAATTTAATTCAGTTGGTAAATATTATAGGTTCTATTTTTTATGGTAATGTGTTAGGTATTTTTCTACTAGCATTTTTCATAAAATATGTAAAAGGTAATGCAGTATTTATTGCTGCAATTATTACTCAAACCATAATTATTATTACCTGGTATTTAGATGTATTGCCCTATTTATGGTTAAATTTATTAGGTTGTATTTTAGTAATGAGTATTGCTGTCTTACTACAATCTTTTGCAAGAAAGCAAACATTAACAAATGGCTAAAATTATAAAATGGGGAATTTTAGGTTTAGGTAAAATTGCTCATAAATTTGCTTCAGATTTAGCCAAAGTTCAAGATGTAGAGTTGTATGCAGTAGCTTCAAGAAATGCTTTAAAATCTAAAGAATTTAAAGCACAATATAAAGCTACTAAAGCCTATAGTTCTTATGAAGATTTAGCAAAAGATACCTCAGTAGATGCTGTGTATGTAGCTACACCTCATGCTTTTCATAAGCCACATACCATACTGTGTTTGCAGCATAAAAAAGCAGTGTTGTGCGAAAAACCTTTTGCCATGAATCTACAAGAAGTAGAAGAGATGATTGCTTGTGCTCAAGAAAATAACATGTTGTTAATGGAAGCTTTATGGACCTATTTTTTACCACATTATCAATTTGTTATAGCATTAGTAAAGTCAAACAAATATGGCAAGCTAAAACAATTAAAAGCAGATTTTGGTTTTTACACAGCCTACAATACTGAAAGTAGATTATTTAAAAAAGAAGTAGGTGGTGGTTCTTTATTAGATATTGGTATTTACCCCATTTTTGCTGCATTATCTACTTTAGGAAAACCAGAAAGTATAAATGCTAATGTCACATTTTTTGAAAACGGGGCAGATTCAAGTTGTGATATCTCTTTTAATTATAAAAATGCAAAAGCAGAACTACATAGTACATTATTAGCAGAAACACCAACAGAAGCTATTTTTACTTTTGAAAAAGCTGTGGTAACAATTCATACACGTTTTCATGAACCTACTACAGTAAGTATAGTTACAGCTAATACTACAGAAACCAAAGACTTTAATTATAAAACTATTGGCTATAGTTACGAAATAGAGCACTTTAACCAATTGCTAAGAAATCATAAAATAGAAAGTAATTTAATGACTTTTGATTTTTCTAAAACCTTAATACAAACTCTAGATAAAGTAAGAGATAAAATTGGGTTAACATATAGTTGATTAGACAATTGTTTTGTTTTCAATTTCAACCACTATTATTTCTTATGCATTGATCGTAATTGTCTTTTAAAGAATTAAAATTTAAAGCTATTGTACGATTTTTGTGAATAGGTTTTAAAAATAACTTCTCTCAAAATAATAATGATTTTAATGAATCCAGAGAAAGTTCTTTGCAGTTTTTCCGATGGCTTTCGCAACTCTTTTATTTCCCAATATCCGATGCTATCATCAATAATGAAGAGCCTTTAACTAAAAATATAATCATCAAAAAATCACGATTAAAGCACTAAAAAAACAAATTTTTCTTCTATTTTTTTTAAATTATTACTAACGTTCTCAGCAATGAATTAAACATTTTGTTGTAGGTAGTGCTTTTTCTTTCAGAGTAATTAAGTTTTATTATTTTACATTCTTAGATTTTAATTTCAAAGCTACTGAATGCCAAATTATTCCTATTCCAAGCGTCACTAAACCAACTATCCAAAAAGAAGGTTCAATCCAAAAAGCTAAAAACAGGCAACCAAATAGGCCTAGTGCAGGTATAAAACGAGGATAAAGTCTCATTTCTAAAGGCATTAATAAGGCAGANAGGTTTGTTACTGCATAGTAAATTAATACCGTAAATGCGCTGAATGACCAAGTAGTTACAACATCGCCACTCAACATTAAAATACAAATAATTCCTCCAGTAACCCAAACTGCATTAGCTGGACTTTTAGTTCTCTGATTTACTTTTGCCAATTTTGCTGGCAGGTCTTGTCTTCGAGCCATACTAAGTATTACTCGGGAAAGACCGAGTAAAAGATTAAGTAATACACCAAGCATTGCAGTGATAGCTGCAAAAGTAACAATGGTTCCTATAAAAGGTGTTGAAAGTGCTTGAGCTACCATCATAAGTGGTGCTGCCTCTCTGTTAACGGTCTGACCAAAAGCTTCGGCTCCCATTACCTGTATAGCTATTAGTGAAACTATTAAGTAAAGTATTACAATAATTATCATCGTCGAAATGATGGCTTTAGGGATTGTAGTTCGTGGTTCTGATACTTCTTCACCAAGAGTAGCTATCCGACCATATCCAGTATATGCAACGAACATAAGGGCTGAACCGTATAGAATAGATGATGTTGATGTATCTTTTAGAGAATCAAGAATTGGTTCAACTGGTAAACCTTTGACAAATAGACTTGCGATAATGAGAGCACCAAGGCCTAAAAGAGTTACAGTAACAATTAACGTATTAGCTTGATTACTTCTTTTAATTCCGCGAGAAACTAGAAAAGTCATCAATAAAAGTATTATGAAACCAACACCTACAATATCATATTTTCCAGAATTAACGCCAAAAGCATAGAAAAGGTAACCAACACATCCAAGTACAGCAGTAGCAGCTGAAGCAGACTTTGCAATTAAGAACATCCATCCTGCTGCAAATCCAAAATATGAATTTAAGAAGCGATTACCATATTCGTAAGTGCCACCACTTACAGGATGAGCAGCAGCAAGTTGAGCACTGCTTAATCCATTAAGAGTTGCAAGAATAGCCGCAATTACCACTGCAATAATAATTCCGTTGCCTGCTATCTGAGTAGCGATAGCTATACTGACAAAAATACCTGTTCCAATAATAGAGCCCAAACCCATTAAAACAGCACTAGGTGTCTTTAGTTCACGCTTTAATTTGTTTTTCATTTCTTACTATTAAATATAATTTTCAAATTAATATAAATTTTCATTGGTTTGTAAGCATTACCTACGGTCCTGGCTATGAGTAGTGCGGGTTTTTGAAAGTTAATTTGTTTCAATCGAGCACTAACCTAAGCGAGCCATTTTTATGTTTATAATTTTCTCGAATAAAGATACAAATTGCGAGNGGAAAACAAGCAAAAAGTAGTGTTTTAGCAATTCGTCCCGCATTACTTATAGCCGTTGTTAAGTGCATTTTATTTAAATTCCCATTTATATCCGTAGGCTGTTTTTTTTCGACCATTTATGCATGCAGAGATATTCGACTGTGATCCTGAAACGGCTTTTGCAGCTGCCCCAACACTTTCATATTCAGCTAAGACTTGATATGATATTTTATCTAACTTGAGAACGCATTTTGAAACATTATCGGCTTTCACTGCCGGATTTTTAGAGGGGATTTTATCGTTGTCAATGTATGCATATTGGTATTTACCTGAATATCCGCGCTTACCACTAGCTACAGCACTTACATTACCTTGTGCATCATTGGCTTCACGAGCGGCCTCGCTAGCACTTCTAAATGTACGGAGATATTTACCATTTAGATCATATTGAGCAATGGGTTTGGAGTGAAGTTTTAACTTGGCTTTTTCAATTGAAATTTTAGGTAAGTCTTCAGAATACTCTGTTTGATACTTCCAAATAAAGCCATATGCCGTTTCTCTATTACCTAGACATGCAGCTGAAATATGTCCCGTATTCTTGTTAAGAAATTTCGCAGCATGGGTTATACTAGGAAATTGATTGATTAAGTATTTTCCATCAGCACTTATCTGAACGACTGGTATTGAAAAACCATGAAGCGGATTCACATATGGCTCCACCAATTTAGGAATTTCTTGGTGTTTGTTGAATTGTATAAAGAAGTAAGTGGTACCTTTTAATTTAGCACCCCTATTCATTGCTGCACGAATGGTACCCTCTAAATGACCAGTTTTTCTTTCAGCTTCCAAAAGGCTTTCGAATGAGGCAATTAGATTTCCCTCGAGGTCGTACTGTCCAATAGGCAGGCCGTTGTTGTCAATTACGTATGGTTCGATTTTATGCGAAAAGTTCTTCGTTTTGAAACACCATTGAAACCCACCAGCAGATTTTGTTAAAGAATTTAAGTTTTGACCTATTGCGTTCGGAACTACTCCTACAGCATTACTTGCTGCATTTAAACTTTTAAATTCTTGAATAAAATTTCCCTCAAGATCGTATTGCAAAACAGCTGTTTTTCTGCTATTTACAGCTGCAACTCTGGCCTCTGAAATTGCTCTAGAGGAAGGAGTATAATCTCTTTTATGATCTGGGCTTATCATGCCCGCCATAGCCCAAAAAGCCAATCCAAGCTTTTTATTTTTGGGAAAAGCTCTGTGTAAAAGCCAATGACTAACAAAATGTTCTCGCGCTGTGAGATAAACTAGATTTGATTCTTGGTTTACATCATCAAGATTATGTTCGTTTAAAAGTTTTTCACCATAAATACATCTAGGTACAATATGGTGAAGCTCCAAATATCCAATACGCTCCTTATTTTTTGCATTATTGATTATACTGTAATATACTTTTAGATAATTCAATATTCAGATGGAGATTAATGGTTGCACTTAACTGATTTGTATAAGATTAGTTGCGTGTTTAAGCAGCTAATTTAGCAAACAGATACTTGCCAGATAAAATTCCGAAGGAATTTTCCAAGAAGGCTAAAACTAGCCATTAATTTTATACGGTGTTGTAAAACGTTTTCAATTCGTAGTTTTAATTTAAGCTATATACTGCTCCTGCACTAAAAACTATTTGGTTTAAATTACTAATTACATATTTAAGCTCAGATATTAAGTCTAATTTGTTTGTTATAGAAAATACTCCACCTAAACCTAAATTTAAACCAATAAAAGTTTCATTATTGTCAGTACTTGTCGAACCAGTGATGCTATTATGTGCTGTTACTTCTGTTCCGTAAAACGAAAAGTTCGAACCACCTATACCATAAAATCTTAAGTCATTTAAGTTTGATATATTTATCTTATAATGTAAATCTGTATTTAATGTTACCAAATCTGTACCAACTATAGAACTGCTGAAATTTTGACCCATAAAAATGTTAGTCGTTGTTGTAGTAATTCCAAAAAAGTAATTTAATTCGCCTGACAAAGAAAAGTTTTCATTCAATTTATAAATTGCTTTAGCTCCAATACCTAAACTTTCTATTTCCGAACCGTATGATAGTTTTCCTCCAACTTTTAACTGAGCATTTGCAACTGTTGTAATGATTAATAAAATAAGTGTAATTTTAATTGATTTCATATTTATTGTTTTTAATTTTGATGAATATTACACTCAGTTCTTTGTTTTCATTAATTTTTCATTTTCAATCTATTATAAACACTATTTTCGCCTTAAAGTGCTCCTAAGTCTACAATACATAGAGAGTTTCTCAGTGGAATTACTCCATTATTCCCTATGTTAAAATTATGTCTTTGAGTAATATTGCCATTTAAAGGGTTATATTCAACAACACTACCATCAGTAATATTACCACCAGAGCAAGTTATATAGAACCTGCCGTTTGGTGATTCTACAAATGTTCCTGTAGGGCTCATACCTTCAAGATCCAGTAAATTGGTGAATGTAAGAGTACCTGATGCAATTTCTATTTTATAAAATGTGCCTGAATATTGATCTAGAGCCTGTAGTTGTTTTGTAGCTGAATATAAAAATCCATTTTTTTCAATAAAACCTCCTTGAGGATCAAATCCTTCCGTATTTAATCCTTCAGTAAAAGAAAAAAGTGTTTGATAATTATTGCCATTTTTATCAATTTTAAACACATTACCTTTCCCATTGTTTCCTCCTGATCTAGAAGCACCATAAAGAAATCCGTCTGATGCTTCAAACAATGGATTGTTTATAGCAGATTCAAATTGATCTTGTGTAGGTGTTCCTCCACCAGTTGAAGTAAAAATATTTTCTAACAAATTTGATTGTGTATTAAATCGAACTACTGCACCAAAGTTTACTCCTTGAGCAGTTGTAAAATAAAGGTTTCCATCAGTAGCTTCCATTAATTTACTATCACAAAAACCGTAAGCTGAAGAAGTGATGGACGCTAATACTTGAATTGTATTTGTATTTACATCATACGACCATATTTTTCCATCATCGGATAAAGTAGGCCCAGATATGGGACTAGCAGCATATAGTAAGCCACTTGAACTAAGCAATGGGCTATCGTTATGACTATAAC
>JGI26084J50262_1000903_pt1 | contig 16988 bp, 17 predicted proteins | sample SaaInl6LU_22_DNA_FD_50262 | JGI IMG/M metagenome (IMG submission 50262) | reverse complement strand
CTTTTCTGAGGCGGCCGGTTGGGGCTTTAACATGATCACGGCGCCAGAGATTTGGCATAAATCGCTGACCCCACTGGGCCAGGAGATTCGCCAAGCCATCGGGGATCACCCCTGCTATCTGACCTATGATATCGACAGCCTAGATCCCGCCTATGCCCCCGGCACCGGCACGCCAGAGATCGGCGGGTTGACCACGCCGCAGGCCATGGAGCTGATCCGCGCTTTACGCGGATTGAATATCGTGGGGTTTGATATGGTTGAAGTGAGCCCTATGTATGACACCTCGGGCAATACCGCCCTAACAGCGGCGAATTTGATGTTCGAAATCTTGAGCATCCTGCCCGGTGTTGCTTATCGTTGAGGGTCTAACCTGTGATTAAAATTCTTGTCGTGGCGCTGGCGCTTTTTGCGGGCCTGCAACTGGTGGCGCGCTTCTGGCCGCTTGTATATGCGGACTGGCCGGGCGGGCCTATGGCGCCCGGACACGCCACGCAAACGCATCTCAGTGGCTATTATATCCGCCGGGATGATCTGCCCTTTACGCAGATCAGGGCGGCTATCTTGGCCGATCCACGCCATGAAATCCTGATGCAAGACGCCCNCCTNAAAGTGCTCCTGAGATCACGTTTTTGGGGCTTTAAAGATATCATCGAGCTGTGGCGAGATGANAGCGGCACCCATCTGCGCGGCCATTCAAGTGTTGGTGGCTCCGATTGGGGCAGCAATAAAAAACGGATTGAGGCTTGGATTGCTGATTAAAATCGCGTCCAAAGCCCTGGCCCCTCTTGACCCCGCAGGCGACATAGGCGAGCTGAAGGCATGATAGCAGAAGATACATTACAGCAGATCATCCAAAGGTTTGAGTTCATCGAGGCTCAAATGTCTGAGGGCGCGGGCGATATTGCCAAATTGGCTAAGGAATATTCTGACCTGCGGCCGGTGGTCGAAGAAGTGCGGGCCTATCAGACCCTGCTTCGCGATATTTCTGATGCTGAAGCGATGATGGATGATCCGGATATGCGTGAGCTTGCGGCCGAAGAGCTGCCCATGCTCCGCGCCGCATTGCCCAAGGCCGAACATGATCTGCAGCTCACGCTTTTGCCGAAAGATGAGGCGGATGCGCGCCCTGCCATTTTGGAAATTCGCCCCGGAACGGGCGGCGATGAGGCTGCGCTTTTTGCCGCCGATTTGATCCGCATGTATCAGCGCTATGTGGAGGCGCAGGGCTGGGGCTTTGATGTCATCGAACATCAAACCACCGAACTTGGCGGCGTTAAGGAATTTGTCGCCCATATCAAAGGCGAGGGAGTTTTTGCCAAGCTGAAGTATGAAAGCGGTGTGCATAGGGTGCAGCGCGTGCCCAGTACGGAAAGCGGCGGGCGCATTCACACCTCAGCGGCCACTGTGGCGGTCTTGCCCGAGGCGGAGGATGTGGATATTCACATTGATCCAAGCGACATTCGCATTGATACCATGCGGGCCAGCGGGGCCGGTGGTCAGCATGTGAACACCACCGATTCAGCGGTGCGCATCACCCACTTACCCACCGGGCTGATCGTGGTCAGCGCGGAAAAATCGCAGCACCGCAACCGTGAGATTGCCATGCAGGTGCTCAAAACCCGGCTGTATGATCTGGAACGGGCGCGGGTGGATGGGGAGCGATCTGCCGACCGCAAATCACAAGTGGGCTCTGGCGACCGCTCAGAACGAATCCGCACCTATAACTACCCGCAAGGCCGAATGACCGATCATCGCATCGGTCTCACGCTTTACCGGCTTGAGCAAATCTTACAGGGTGATTTGGACGAAATTATTGATGCTTTGACCTCAGAGGCGCAAGCGGCCTTGCTGGCGGAAATGAACGGATGAGCCAAACTCTCCAGACGGCCTTGACCCATGCTGGGCAAAGGCTTTCGGGCGCCGGTATAGAAGATTCTCGGCGNGAGGCGCGGATTTTATTGGCCTTTGTTTTGGGCATAGACGCGCTGCAAGTGTCCTTGCGGCTCGAGGANACGCTAACTGCGGAACACTCTGCGGCGTTTGAAGCCGCTCTAAAGTCGCGGATGGCGCATGTGCCGATGTCGCATATTTTGGGCTANCGNGANTTTTATGAACACCGCTNTATCGTCACCCCCGATGTATTGGATCCGCGGCCTGAAACCGAAGAGCTGGTGGCGCGCGCCCTATCGGCCCCGTTTCAAAATGTCTTGGATCTTGGGGTCGGGTCGGGCTGTATTATTCTATCGCTTTTGGCTGTAAATTCATCGGCGTGCGGAGTTGCGGTGGACTGTTCGGCCAAGGCGCTGGAGGTGGCACGGCGCAATGCCGCAAAATTGCAATTGACGGATCGCGTGCGATTTTGCCGATCTGACTGGTGTGCAGAGATTCCATCCGAGCGCTTTGACCTTATTGTCTCCAACCCCCCCTATATCCACCCAGCCGTATGGAAAGGCTTATCGCCCGAAGTGCACCATGAGCCAAAATCGGCGCTGACAGACGGTAAAGATGGGTTGAGCCATTACGCGACCATCGCGCATCAAGCGCATGGNTTTTTGGCGGCAGAGGGCCGGTTNTTGTTTGAAATTGGCTATGANCAAGGGGCAGCAGTGGCAGAGANACTGCGCAAAGAGGGCTACCGCGACATCGCCATTTTGGAAGATTTNGACCATCGGCCGCGGGTCGTCTCCTGCCGNGCACGGGCGGAGAAAGCGGAATAATNCGGACAAATAACGATTTTTTGCTTGCTGATTTGACCCAAACATGGTTTGTACAGGGCGTCGAGACCATGCGCAGGCATGTACGACATGAAACCCAATCATGACCCATTGCAGTTAGTACTTAATCGGTCCGTCGCCAAATAGGCTTTTTCAAAACATGAGATCTTCAAAAACGCGCCCTCGCTCGAAGAATAACCGTAATAATAACAATCGCTCCGGCGCGAACATCATGAACCGCGTGTTCGATAGTTCAGGGCCTGAGGGCAAGGTGCGTGGCACGCCTCAGCAAATTATTGAAAAATACCAACAGCTCACCCGTGATGCGCAATTGTCAGGTGACCGCGTGGCGGCCGAAAACTTCCAGCAGCACGCTGAACATTACATGCGGCTTTTGGCAGAAGCGCAACGTGAAATCGAAGCCCGCCGTGAGCAGCAAGATCGCGAGAATCGTGAGAAACAAGCCCAGCGGGATCAGGAACGGGGCGAACGCAATGATCGTTCAGAACCGCGGCGAGATCGCGGCGATGTTGAACAGGTCAAAATGCCCTCCGCCTTGGATGTCGCCGATTTTTCTGATGCTCCGCAACCAGATTTGGCACCTTTGAACCCGGCTGATTTGGCGCAAACGCCGCCCATTGAGCCCAGCAAAAAAGCGGAGCCGGCCAAACCGCGCGTGCGTCGCCGGCCTGCAAAACCGGTTGGTGAGCCGGCGCCTGCAGCTGATGAAGCCGCCAAGCCTGCGCCTGTTCCAGAGGATTAATCGGCCCCTTTGGGCTTTAAAGACCTCTGCATAACCTAGCCGCCAAGCCAAAACATATGCCCGGTGGCCGCACCGGGCTGCGCCTGCCTGCCCCCCGGCAGGCGCATTCACCATCTCAATATGCTGATATATATGGTTATGGCTCAAATCTTGCAGTGATTTCACCACGGCACATATGCGCCCGCCCAGACCGGCGCTGCCCTCATTTCATGTTGAACTGGCGTCATGCAGAGGTCTTTTTACCACATCTCGCTCCTGAGGGCGCGAAGCGCGGCTGGGTCGTGGTTGGGCAAGTCTAAATGAGAATTCCAAAATCCTCCGTCATGAGGCGAAGGCCGCGTGTGCTAGATTTTATTTAGCCAATCGGCGGGCCAAGGCACAGAATCCCTCTAGCGAAATTTCTTCGGCCCGCGCAGTGGGTTCGAGGCCCGCATCCCGCAGCGCAGTTTCAATGTCAGGTGCCGCAGATTTCAGGCTTGAGCGGAGCATTTTGCGGCGTTGATTGAACGCCATTGCAACGGTGGAAGATAACAGCCCCGCCGGCGCTGGAAAGCGTGGCTGTGCCAAGGCTTCCAGATGGACGACGGCAGAATGGACTTTCGGCGGCGGCGTAAAGGCTTCGGGCGGCAGTTCCATGACCACGGAGGGGGTACTTTTCCATTGGGCTAAAATACCAAGGCGCCCATAGGCCTTTGTTCCCGGCTTGGCGATGATCCGCTCGGCCACTTCTTTTTGGAACATTAAAGTTAAACTGCTCCAAAATGGGGGCCAGTCTTTTGGTGTAAGCCAGCGCACCAAAAGCTCGGTGCCCACATTATAGGGCAGGTTGGCCACCACGCGCACAGGCCCGGTGAGTTGGCCGCGCATGTCAAACTCCAAAGCATCGGCGTTGAACACATCCAAACGGCCGGGATAGGCGGCTGAAATCTCAGACAGCGCAGCCATGCATCGAGGATCTTTTTCCAAGGCCACGACCCGCCGCGCGCCGGCAGCCAAAAGTCCGCGCGTCAAACCGCCCGGACCGGGGCCAACTTCTAAGACGTCATGGCCGCTGATATCTCCGGCCAGCCTGGCAATTTTTGATGTGAGGTTGAGATCCAGTAGGAAGTTTTGCCCCAAAGATTTCTTTGCGTCTAATCCATGGGTGGCGATCACGTCGCGCAGCGGGGGAAGGTCGTCAATTTGCATTCTGGCGCGCCTTTATCATGCGATCTGCACAGACTATGGCTTGAACCATTGAGGATGCATCCGCAAGGCCTTGACCGGCAATATCAAAGGCCGTGCCATGGTCGGGCGATGTGCGCACGATGGGCAGGCCCAAGGTGACATTCACGCCACCAGAAAAATCCAAAGTCTTAATCGGGATCAGGGCCTGATCATGGTACATGCACAGGGCCGCATCATAGCGGGTGCGCGCCTTTGCGTGAAACATCGTGTCGGCGGACTGCGGCCCAGTTATGGACACTCCGGCGCTTTGCAGCTCGGCAACCCAGGGGGTAATTTGGTCTATGTCCTCCCGGCCAATCTTACCGCCTTCGCTGGCATGGGGATTGAGCCCGGCAACACTGATGCGCGGTTCTTCTATGCCAAAGTCACGGCGCAAAGCGTCATTTAGGATGTGCGCGGTAGTTTGAAACAACTCCCGGGTGATGGCCTTTGGCACATCGCTGATGGGAATATGAATGGTGAGCGGGACCACAGAGAGGGCCGGGCAGGTCAGCATCATCACAACCTGCTGCACGCCGCAGAGATGCGCCAGAAACTCCGTATGCCCTGGAAACTGAAACCCGGCGCCGTCTTGCAAAATCGCCTTGTGAATAGGCGCGGTGCATAGACCGGCCATCTGTCCGGCCTGGGTGAGCCGCACCGCCTGCTCAATGGCTGAAATCACCCCGGCCGCGTTGCGCCGATCAGGTTGGCCAGGATGCGCAGGCTGGGCGAAGTCGATCTGATGCAGCCAAATGTGATCTGGCGGCGGGGGCGCCGTATCGGGTTGAAACAGCGTGACCGGAACACCCTGCGGAAGATGCCGCCGATCGGCAAAAAGAACCATAGGGATGTCACCGCCAATTTCTGTCTGCGCGGCTATAAATATTTCCATCCCGATGCCCGCAGGATCACCGCAGGTGACGGCAAGGGGCGCCTGTGTGGTCTTATTTGTCATCAACAAAGCACCTGTACCAAAAATCAAATTTCAAAGCGCCAGGTGCCAAGACTTCTGGGTTTGAAATTTTGTAAAACCACCACCGCAATCGGCGTTAATGATAGACGATATCTGCACTGGCGCGCAGCTCGGCGAGAAACCCGTCGGCCAGGCTCGTGATCCGTGCCGAGCGCAGATTATTTGCAACTTGTCCGCGTGAGACATCTTCCAGTGCCGCATAGACCCGCGCGCAGAGCATGACAATTTCAGCCTGCTCCCCCTCTGCGGTCGGCATGTTATCAAATTCATTTTTATCGAGGCCCATCAGCCGCAGAGATAAAGCTTGGGGAATTTGATCGGGGCTTTCGGAATGAATTGTGAAAGTGAGCGATGGATCCGCTTTGACCGCGCCGTAAAAATCATCGCAGGTATCGGCCATGCGCGTGGCGGATGTCACAGCATCGGCCGGCCCACTCACCCGCGCGTATTCAATGGCCGATATCTCTGGTGATTGTGCCGTGGTCTCTGCCACATCACGCAGTTGAAACAAGACAATGGCATTCGTCACCTCAAGGGGCGTGGTGATCTGACCTGGACGCAAACCGGAAATGATGGGACGCAGACCATCGGGCAGGTCGCTCAGATTGGCCCATTCCAGCCGGCCACCATTCACCCGCGATTGTGCCACTGAAAGCCGGCGGGCTTGTTCAGAGAAATCGGCGGCTGACGTGATGCGCCCCAAGCGTTCCGCCGTCTGACGCGCGCTGTCCAGCTCTTCGGCAGATCCGGCTGGTAATACAATTTCAGTCAAGAGCACTTTGACCCCGCCCTGAGCTCCCGCTGAGGCGAGCGCGCGGTCAATTTCCGCCTCAGACGGCGCGCTGCGGGCTGCGAAGCGGGCCCGGATAACTTCGCGCCAGGTCACCCCAGCTTTGATGAAATCGCGATAGGTTTGCTCNTCAACGCCGTTTTGNGCCAAAGTNTCCAGCAATTGATNGAGATCAAGATTGGCGTTGGCGGCAAACTCTTCCATGGCTTTAACCACCTGCGCGTCGCTCAAATTAATGCCGGCACGGTCAGCGGCTGCCATTTTCAAGCGATCTTCAATCAGGGTGTCGCGCGCGCGCTGCGCCATACCGGAGGAGCGCTGCAGAATTTCCAAAAACCGCTCGCGTTGCTCCAGCTCATAGGCTGTGATTGCGGCCCTGTTCACGGAAATCACCGGATCAAACGGCCCCTGCGCCTGAACTGCGCTGTGGAGCGCGCCGATCAAAACAAGAGCTGCGAGACCTAAGCGCAGGGTGATCTTGAGCATTTCAAACCTCGTTTATGATGCGCCGCATTGACGGCTTTTCTTTATGTTTCTGACGCCTGTAGAAAATCCAGCCAGTGCTACACTCAGACCAAATTCAGTTTTGTCTGTCAATGTAGCGGATGTTGCGAAGCGACGCGAGGCTGAAAAATCCACGATAACGCATTCATTTGCATATTCTAACCCAAACTCGAATTTGGACGCCTCACCGATGGAGGTGTCAAATTGAAATTCTGAAGTGGAGCGCCAATCGGGCAAAAACTGATAGTCCCATTTTAATGCAAGCGAGCTCAACGGCACGTCACGATTTTCCGCCTCATCGGCGGCTAGCCCAACATAGGTTGCATCCAGCTGATGTTTGCTTGTGTGCCAGCTGGCGCGGAGCTCGGATTTTTTGAGCAAACCGACATTCTGAAGAAGGCTGCGTGCGACCAATTCTATGCCCAAAGGGGTTTGCACATGGGCGGCGAGGAGCCAATCGCTCACATGGCCTTGGAGACCCGAGGTCTTAGTGAAGCTATTGGCGTTATCAGTTCGATAAATTCGGCCAATCTCCCATCCAATTTTAGTTTGATTTGGATAATCAATGCCGCCGGCCAGCCCGATATTCAGCCGCATACCAGTTTCGATGAGATCAAACCCTGGCGCGCGATTGAAGCGGAACAGATTGCCCTCGTCAAACTCGACCTGCGTACTGTCTTGATTCGGAATGGTGTCTGAATTTGCCATCACCCCAGCCAATTGGATGCGCGGTTCGAGCCGCTGCACGGCTCCTCCGGCAAACCGCCGGGCGAGGGGCCAGCGCAGACCAAGGCCGCCGCCGCCGGTGATCCGGGTGATGACAGGCGCGATATCTTGGTGCTGGCGCACAATGTAATGGGACGCTTCCAGCTCTGTGGCAAAATCTACAACGACTCCTTTGGGCAGCACCCAGTCGCGGCGATATTTGGCCAGCGAAGAGAGGCGCAGCGTGTCATAGCCGTCAACCTCATCACCGCTGTCGGGTCCGTCGATGGGCGATGTGGAGGAGCGGTAGCTGGTCAATAGGCTTGCTTCCAGATCGAAAACGCCGCCCAAACCCTTGGGATAGCTGCGCTGTTGTGCAATGGCTTCGGTGACCAGGGTTGGCTGGGTGGCGTTGTTCTCGCTGTCGCGCAAGGAATGATAATTGGAGAACCGCAGCTCAAGATTGCGGTTTCTTCGGCTGCGCTCAAGGGTGATTTTGTTTTCCAGCCTATCAATTTCTTTGACATCATATTCAAACAAATAGGCCGGATCGCTGGTGCTTTGCAGCTGACCGCGAAGCGCGTAGCCACTGTCTAAGGCAAAATCGGCTGTGCCGAAGAGATAGCCGCGATCTTGGCCGGCAAGAAGCGTGTCGCGGGAATAGGCGCCTTCAAGCTCAATGGTCCCGGTGTGATAGGCATGGCGATATCTCAGGCCAAGGGTCTTGGTGCGTGACGAGACCATCGGCGACAGGGTGATATCGTGATGATCACTTAGTTTTATGAAATAGGGCGTGCGGATCGCGGTTCCTAATGTCGTTGAGGTGGTCAGCTCGGGAACCAAAAACCCTGTGGCGCGTTTCAAGCTGGGATCGGGCAGCCGCAAATAGGGAAAGAAAAACACGGGCACATCCATGACACGCAGCTGTGCTTGTTCAAAATAAATTTGCTTTTCGCCGCTGTCATGCACGATCCGTTTGGCCCGGATTTGCCAAAGCGGTGTCTGACCTGTGCAGATAAAACAGGAGGTGGCCGAGACATTTGAGGCCTGGCTATAGGTTGCATTCACGCGGGAAATTTGGGCTGCTGCAATTTGCACTTGCTGGCTCAAAATGATCCGCGCACTTGTGATGATCCCGGCTGAAAGATCGGGTGACAGATCGGCTTGATCTGCCAAAATGACTGTGCCGCTGGCGTCTTGCAGCTTGATGGGCCCGGTCAGCGACAATTGCCCGTCGCCGCTGGCATAGGTGATGTCTTGGGCGGTGATCCGAACGCCGCTATGCCAGACCACCACGGAACCACTGGCCCGCAGGGTGCCATTGGGCAAAATTTCAATACGGTCGGCAATCAAATGGGCCGCGTCCTGTGCCCAAAGCGCCTGGGCCCCGGTCAACCATAGGAGCGTGAGAAGGAGCAGTCTCATCTAGCCGTCCTCTGTGTGCAAAAGAAACGCCAGTGAGAGGCCAATGGCTGCGACGGGCGGGATCCATGCCGCCCAAATTTCTGGTAATTGGCCATTTTCACCGAGTATTTGGGCAAAATTGCGCAGAAAATAAAGGCCGAAGCCAAATAATAAGGTCATGAGCACGCGCAGACCTGTTCGATTTTGCCGACCATGTCGCATCGTGAATCCCGCACCGATCATGACGACAGAGGCCAGAAATAAGGGCAGTGCCAACTCCATATGAAACCAAACCCGATGGCGCCTGGCGGAAAAGCCGGCTTTTTCCAACTGGCTGATAAAGGCGGGCAATTGCCAGATCGGAATGGAGGACGGGCTGCCAAAGCTGTCGTGAATATGATCTTTGGTCAATTCGGTTGGAATTTTATACTGCCTTTTCGTATCGGCCTCGGCTTCCGGATTGCCGCCGATTTCCAACTGCCATTCCTTCGCATTGATAAGATGCCAAAAGCCGTCCTCTAACGTCGCTGTTGTGGCCGCAATGCGCCGGGTGGCCTTGCCGCTGAGATCGAATTCGTAAAGCGCCACGTCAAACAAGCGCGTCCCATCCAAATTGCTCCGCTTGGCATGTATCACCGTTTGCGCCTGGTCATCGCCTTGGCGCAACCAAAGCCCTGTGCTTGAAACAGAGACGGCGCTGACCCGTGATGTGAAAAAACTCGACGAAAGCAGCTCATGTTTTTTCTGCGTGCCCGCCACGATTGGGTTGACGATGGTGACCGCCAAAAGCCCGATCACCAGTGAGGTTAGGATCGGCCCATAGAGGGCGCGCAGAGCTGAGCGGCCAGCGGCCCGGGTCACGACCAATTCACTGCTGCGCGCCAGGCTCAAAAACAACATGATTGAGCAGAGCACTGTGATCAACGGGAGCAGCTGGTAGAGTGCGCTTGGTACATAGAGCGCCACCAAATGCGCTTTCTGGCTGAGCGTGACATCCAAGCCTCGAAACCGGCGCATTTGCTCGATGAAATCCAACAAGACGAACAAAATCAAGAACCCGCCCAAAACATAGGTAAAAGCCAGGGCAAAACGTCGGGCAAAATACAAATGCAAAATCATATGCCAGCCGCCTTATCCGAGTTCCAGATTTGATCGGCCGTGAAGATGATGCCGTAAGACAGCACAGCGCCGCATAGGAGGGGCAGGTAGAGAACCCAAAGCGCATCCTGATTTTGGCGGCTGTAATCCATGCATAGGCCTTCGATAAATTTAACCAAAATCAGACAAATTACCGCCACCAGGATTGGGCGCCATAGGCCGAAACGGCTGTATCGGGCCGTGACCATTACGGCAAAGCCAATCAGCACCAGACACATGGACAATAATGGTCCCGCCAGTCGCTGATGCAGCGTATAGAGCATGTCAAAACGGGCGCTTTCACGCATATCTGGCACGCTTATGAGTTGCGCGATCAGCTGTAGGCTGGTGAAATGTTCTGAGCGCTTGACTGCGGTACCGCCTGGGCTGACAATCTGACCAATATTTATGACGAAATCATTGAACCGCGTGACGGCCAGTTTATCGGTGGTCAGATCGAGGTTTTGAATGACACCATCAATCAAAACCAAGCGTGGCCCAACCTCTGAACGCACCAAAAAGGCCTTGGCTGCTGAATAGGTGATATTTTTACCTGGGTCTGAAGCATCATTGAGAAAAACGCCTTCGAGCTGACCCTCGGCGGTGATATGGCGCAAATAAAAGGTGATGGTATCGCTCGGGGTTAAGAACTTGCCTTCGGTGAGCAGCCTTGCGGTCAGGTTTTCCGCAACTTCCATCTGCCTTTGATGTAATTGCGCTTGGCTAATTGGCACTAAGATGCTGCTGAGCACCAAGGTTAAGACAGCCAGGCTGATGGCAAAGCCCCAAACGGGCTTGGCAATCTGAGCCACCGACAGGCCCGCGCTTTGCACAACCACCAACTCCCGGTCTGTCGCGAGACGATGGATCACATAGATGACCGCGGCAAATCCGGCGATTGGGGCGATTACAAAAATCATCCAGGGAAGGGTCAGAGAGGTGAACTCCAAGAAAACCAATGCGGATTGACCATCGGCAATCAGCCGATCAAACAGGCTCACCGCGCGGTTGATCCAATAGATCAACACCAATACCAATGCAAAAAACCCAAACATTTTGAGCAATTGCTTCAGAATATATGTGTTGATCCGCCCCATATGGCCCCCGCAGTGATCTTGTGTTTACTGCTAAAGGAAATTGCACAGAACAGAAACATGAATCTGGTCAAAATCAATGCGACAGGCTAGGCTTTGCCCATATTTTTGAAAAGGAACACCCATGACACCGCTGCCAAAGTTTACCATCTCTGAGTTGGAATTAGATCGCTTGCAGGACTATGAGGGGCAAATCGTGCTTTTGGTGCAAGAGGATGGCCGCATGGATGTGGTGGGGCGTCGGATCAACAAGGCAACCAAGGGGGCCCTGGCCAGATTTTTGGCCTCCAAAGGCTTTGAAGATTTGGAGGCCGGTAAAGTCATGACCCTCTCTTATCCCACCGGCTTGATGGCCCGTGCGGTGAGCCTGGCGAAAATCGACCGCAATTGTACGCAGGGCGCGGCGCGCAGCTGTGGCGTGGAGATCGCCAAGCCAGCGTCAGTGAGCGCTTCGTCATTGCGTGCAGTAAATTCAAGCGGATCAGCGATTTAATCGAGGGCATGGCGCTGCGCAATTATGAGTATTTGGATCAAAAAAGCGACGCTGCACCAAAACCCTTTGATGTGGAGGTGATGGGGCCAGATGCGCTGGAACAGCAGGCGGAGATTGAGACGAAATTGGCCGTATTGGACGGGGTGTTTTTCACCCGAGATCTGACCAATGCGCCGGCCAATGTGCTGACAACAAGCCATTTCGCCGAGCAGCTTGTGGCTTTGAGCGATTTGGGGCTCGAGGTCGAAGTTCTCGAAGAGGCGGAGCTGGAGAAACTCGGTATGCGCACCTTGCTTTGCGTCGGCCAGGGCTCTGACAGCCCCTCGAAGGTTGTTGTCATGCGCTGGACCGGCGGCGGCGAGGAGGCGCCATTCGCTCTGGTCGGCAAAGGGGTTGTCTTTGACACGGGCGGCATTTCCTTGAAACCGGCTGGTGGCATGGAAGATATGACCATGGATATGGGCGGCGCAGGTGTTGTCGCCGGGGTGATGAAAGCCTTGGCGCAGCGCGATGCCAAGGCCAATGTGGTCGGCGTCGTGGGACTGGTGGAAAATATGCCCTCCGGCAATGCCGTGCGCCCTGGAGATGTCATCAAATCCATGAAAGGCGATACGGTCGAAGTCATCAACACGGATGCCGAGGGCCGTTTGGTTTTGGCGGATATTCTTTGGTACACGCAAGAACGTTTCGCACCCAGCGGCATGATCAATCTGGCGACTTTGACCGGAGCCATCATCATCGGGCTGGGCCATGAAATGGCCGGTGTGTTTTCCAATGATGACAAATTGTCTAAGGATTTCATCACGGCGGCCACGGCCGAAGGCGAAGGCGCTTGGCGTATGCCCTTGGCGCCGGCCTATGATAAAATGCTCAAATCGCGCATTGCTGATATGAAAAATGTGGGCACGCGGGCGGCGGGATCGATCACGGCTGGGCAGTTTCTGCAGCGGTTTGTGAAAGATGATATGCCTTGGGCGCATTTGGATATCGCTGGCGTGGCCTCCATTGCCTCGGAAAGCGCCTTTGCGCCAAAAGGCGCCACCGGATGGGGCGTGCGGGCCTTGAACCGTCTGATCGCAGATCATTACGAGGCAAAGGGCGAGGATGCGCCGGGTGAGTGAGGTCTATTTTTACCACCTGACGCGCCAGAGGGTGGATCAGGCCCTGCGCCCACTTTTGAGCAAATGCCTGGCCAATGGCTGGAGGGTGGTGATCCGAGGCCGTGAGGCGGCGGAAATACAGCAGCTTGATGATGCCTTGTGGCAGGGACCGGCCGAAGAGTTCCTGCCCCATGGTCTTGCCGGCGCAGCTCAGGAGGCCGATCAGCCTGTATTGCTGGCGCTCGAGGGTCATGAGGCGCCGCATGATTGTTTGATTTGCATCGGCGGCAGCGCCGTCACCGCCGATGAGGTCCTATCCAGCAAGCGCGTGTGCATCCTATTTCAAGATGACAATGGCCAGCANATGCAAAACGCGCGGGCGCAATGGAAATCTCTGACAGAGGCGGGAATTGCGGCGAAATATTGGAGCCAGGCCCAAGGCAATTGGGCGCTNCAGGCTGAGAAAGAAGCCAGCAATGCCTAGGTCTACNCCCTAAAGGCCNATAGGTTTTCAAACGGGTTCAGCGCNGCAGGATCAGTTGATCTTGGGCAATTTCAATCCGCCCAAAACGCCCGAGGTAGCTCATACCCAACAGGCTNTTGTCCATCTCACCGCCATTGATTGATACGGAGATGCCTTGGTCCAAATAGGGGCCAAGGCGAATGGTTTTGAGGCGGCTATAGGCGATAGGCACAACGCCATTTGCAGTGCGCGCGCTGCCCAAAAACGCCAGTTCGTCTAAGTCAAAGCCAATGCGCGCGGCATCTTTTCGCGACAAAACGATATCACTGGCCCCGGTGTCGACCAGAAAATCAATTTCGGTGCCATTCACCTCAGCTGTCACATAGTAATGCCCGTCGGGCGCGCGGGGCAGGGCAATTGCGCCGTCCTGCCGGGTGATGGGCAAGCTTTTGCGGCCATAATCGCGACTGATATCGCCCCAGAGGCCATAAATGGCCATGCAGCCCATGAAGATCATGCCCCAGACCAGAGCCATTTGCAGCGATTTGCCGACCGATTGGCGATGGCTCGCCAAATAGGCGCCGCCCAAAGCCAAGAGCAGCAGGGCCAAATATCCAAGACTTGCAAGTGAGTCGCCGCTCATGTCAGCCTTCCTAATGTGCGCGAGAGAGCCGCTTTAGCCCAAAGGTCGCGCTAAAGCCCAGCAATCCGTTTAAGATAAATTGCACCGCTAAGGCCGCCAATAGCATGCCCAAGACCCGGCTGACCACCAAAATTCCGGTTTGCCCCAAGGCGCGCTCCATGACACCCGCGAGCATGAATAGAATAAAGGCTGTGAGAACCACCGCGCCCATCACCACAATCACACTGATTTGCTGCAAAAGATTGCCCTGAGCCTCATTGGTCAACAAAATGACCGTCGCAATCGCCCCGGGTCCGGCAATCAGGGGGGTGGCCAGAGGGAAGACGGATGGATCGTTGTCATCATCCTCAACGTCATCGCCCTTGGTGCTGCGCCGTTTGGCGCGCAGCTCAAATAGCATTTCTAGGGCGGTTAAGAACAATAAAACCCCACCGGCAATTTGAAAGGCCGGCATCGAGATTCCCGCAAACCCTAAAACAGACTCGCCGAAGAATCCAAAGAGCGCCAGAATAACAAAGGCGATCATACAGGCGCGCATCCCAATGGCCTTGCGCTTTTTGGGCTCGATTCCCTGGGTCAGAGCCACAAAAATCGGCGCCAGACCGATCGGATCAATCACCACGAATAAGGTCGCAAAAGCCCAAATCAGCGGCAGCGTATCAATCAACTCAGACATTTTCCAATTTCTCTACAGTTTCACTGGCGTTGAGCCATAGCTTTTCGGCCCGCAACAGGGCGGTCTCCACTTCATGAAACTTTTTTTGCCAGACCGCAAGGTCGGCGGCATTATGATCCTCATAGAGCTTTGGATCTGCGAGCTTTTCTTGCAATTTTCCATGCATCACGGTGATTTTTTCGATACGCTCTTCTGCGCGTTTCAGCTCGCTGCGGGCCGCAATCCGCAACTCGCGTCCGGGCTTTTTGATCTTGGGCTTTTCAGAGGATTTCTTGGGCGCAGCGCCGCCGAGAAGAAAATCGCGATAGGCCGCGAGATCCTGGTCAAACGGTGTGACCCGACCGCCCGAGACCAACCACAAACGGTCGGCCACGAGCGATAAAAGATGCATGTCATGGCTCACCAAAATCACCGCGCCAGAATAGGTTGTCAGCGCTTGCACCAAGGCCTCGCGGCTTTCGATATCCAGGTGGTTTGTCGGCTCATCCAAAATCAGCATATGCGGCGCATCCAACGTGGCCAGCAAGAGCGATAGCCGCGCCTTTTGCCCGCCTGAGACGCGCAACCACTGTATCGACCTGATCGGGCCCCAGACCAAAGCCCGAGAGCATGGCGCGCAGGCGGGCCGGGCTGTGATCGGGGCGTTCGGATTGCAAATGTTGCAGCGGTGTTTCGTCGAGGTTCAGCTCATCGACCTGATGCTGGGCAAAATAGCCAATGCGCAATTTGTTATGGGTCACAAGCCGCCCGGCAGAGGTTTTGAGCCGGCCAGAGATCAACTTCGACAGGGTTGATTTTCCTTCACCGTTCTTGCCCAGAAGCGCAATGCGGTCGTCCTGATCAATCCGCAACTCCAGCTGAGATAGGATATCCGGCCCGCCATAACCGACGGCGCCGTTTTCAATCGCAACAATGGGCGGTGACAGCTCTTCGGGCTGCGGGAAGGTAAAGACCCGCTTTGCCACCTCCTCCGGCGGGGTGATCAGCTCCATCCGCTCCAGCGCCTTGACGCGCGATTGCGCTTGTTTGGCCTTGGAGGCCTTGGCCTTGAAGCGATCGACAAAACTTTGCAAATGCTCGCGCTGCGCCGATTGCTTTTTCGCCGCGGCCGCTTGCACCGCGCGTTTGGCGGCGCGGGTTTTGGCGAATGTATCGTAATTGCCTTGGTAGAAGGTCAATTGCTTGTTCTCAAGATGCAAGATCCCGCCCACGGCGCGGTTGAGCAAGTCGCGGTCGTGGCTGATCACCACCACCGTATGCGGATAGCGCGCCAAAAAGGCTTCGAGCCAGATGGTGCCCTCAAGATCGAGATAGTTGGTCGGCTCATCCAGCAGCAAAAGATCTGGCGCGGAAAACAACACCGCCGCCAAGGCCACCCGCATCCGCCAGCCGCCTGAGAAGTCAGAGCAGGGGCGCTTTTGCGCCGCCTCGTCAAAGCCCAGACCTTTGAGAATGGCAGAGGCGCGCCCTTCGGCGGACCAGGCATCAATATCGGCCAGACGGGTTTGCACCTCGGCGATTCTGTTGGGATCTTCGCTGGTATCGGCCAAGAGCGCCGCCCGCTCGACATCTGCGGCCAAAACCGTGTCGAGCAGCGACAGATCATTGGCCGGGGCCTCTTGCGCCACGCCGCCAATCTTGGCCCGACGGGGCAGTTCAATCGCGCCGCTTTCCAGCGCCAATTCCCCGCGTATAATGCGAAAAAGCGTGGTTTTTCCCGTGCCATTGGGGCCGACAAAGCCCACTTTATGGCCGGTGGGAATGGTTGCACTGGCGCCCTCAAACAAGCGGCGGCCATCGACGGCATAGGTGATATCTTGGATTTTCAGCATGGCTCTCCCATGACGCGAAGCGCAGGAAAGGTCAATCCCGCCGACCGATCAACCCGGTGAGAACCGCCGCGCCTATGGCTGTAATCACCCAGCCGGCCATTTGCACAAGCCAGCGCAGCCGGTGGCCCCAATCGCCCCACCAGCCCCGTTCGGCTGAGGGCGCCCAATTTTTTTCCTGCCCCAAAGCATCCAGCGGGATAAATAAATCGAGCGCATAGAGAAAGGCGCTAAAGCTTGTATAGTCGCGCCCGGATGTGGTCTGCGCCCAAGCGTCCAGCTGCACGCGCCAGAGCGGCGAGTCGGGGACGGGGTCCGTTGGGAAACTGTCCAGCCAGTCCTGCGAGGTCAAGACGACCGAGGAGGTCGGCGCAAACTGCCCGTGGATGTGGATTTGCTGGACAAAACAGATGGTGATCCCCAAGATAGCGGCGATCCAAGGCAACACCCGCGCGGGCTGGTGCCCATATCCGAACATCAGGCCAAATAGA
>JGI26084J50262_1000899_pt1 | contig 17024 bp, 18 predicted proteins | sample SaaInl6LU_22_DNA_FD_50262 | JGI IMG/M metagenome (IMG submission 50262) | reverse complement strand
GTGAAGAAACGGGAACGATCGATGAACTCCTCGCCGAGGTAGCTGATTTTTATGATGCCGAGATCGAATACGATGTTGAGCGCCTGAGCGACGCGATCGAGCCCATCCTTATTTCTATAATCGGTGGTCTCGTTTTAGTCATGGCGCTCGGTGTCTTCCTTCCTATCTGGGATCTCAATACGGCGGTACAGGGATGAATATCTTCTCTCGACCATTGCATCGTCGCCAAAGGGGATTTTCTCTTTTCGAGTTTGTCGTATTTGTCCTGTCGGTTGCGATCATATACTCGTACGCGGCTCAGCGTTTTTCCGGTTATCCAGGGGAGGCCGAAAAAGCCAATTTTATCGCAGTTCGTGCGCAGCTACAGAACAGTATGACGCTACAAACCTTTACCGCGCAGCTCAACGGAGGGAACGACGGGCTCGTTACAACCCTCGAGGGTGGGAACCCGATGGCGCTTATGCTGAGGCCGCCGCGCAACTATCTTGGCGAATTCGAGGAGTACACACTCAGTGATTTACCTAGAAGGTCTTGGTTCTTCGATAAGAGCAATGCGGAACTGGTCTATCTGATCGGCAGCGGAGAGGGAGTCACTCAGCTTATAGGCGAGCGCGCTGTTCCGGCGCGAGAGATAAGGCTTCGCATCAAGGCTGAGTATGCGCTAGTCGAGAAAAGTACCGGGTTACCCGTGGAGATGGTCGAAGACTCTGGCCGCACAGTAGCGGCCGATGCAACGGAGCTGCAGTTTGCAGGGCTGGTGTTAACCGAAGTCGTGCCTTATCGCTGGGGCAGTGGTGTTAATGAGGAAGAAATCGAGTTTGTTGCTATAGCACCTCGTTGATAGGCTAATTGCTAGACAGTTGATGCGTGGTTGCTACTTGTGCTCTAAAGGGATCAGATAGGGAACAAAGCGGGGAAAAAGCGAAGGCTACTCAAAAACTAACTGTACAGTTAGAAAATTTTACTAGAGAATGATTAGACTCATGCAGTAAAACCTTTTCATACTCTCCACAAGTAAAGCAAAAGTTAAAAAGAAAAAGTAAAAAGAAAAAGTAAGAAGAAAAAAAGTGTATAACAACTGAGAAACGGGTCTATCACAGACCAAATGCAACTAATGCAACTAAGGACTAGTACAATGGTGAGTAGAGCAAAAAACTTCAAGACCAAAGCAAAACAAGATGGTTTTACGATTATCGAATTGATAGTCGTGATCCTCCTACTCGGCATTCTCACGGCCACGGCGTTGCCGCGGTTCCTGGATGTAACAGACGAAGCGCACGACGCGGTTGTAGATGCGGTATTCGGTGGACTTACGACCAGTGTAACGCTGTTTAGAGCAGGCTATGTCGCACAGGGCGAACCTGGTGAGAACGTGGCGATTACTGCTTACGGCGATGGCACACTGAGAACAAACGAGGACGGCTACCCTATGGGGACGACGAGTGATGCCGACGGCGTTATCGATGAGTTAGCCGATTGTGTCGAAGTTTACAACGCACTGTTGCAGACCGGGCGGCCTAGTATTGTTGCCGACACGAACACGATAACAACCGCAGTGGACGCTGATGACATCGTGGGCGGCACTGTAGACTTTTTGGCGATTAGAACATCGTTCGCTGCTGACGCCGAAAAATGCTATTACGCCTACACCGGTCAGTATGCATCCGCGGCGCTCGCCGTTGGAGGCGGCGATACGTCACCTATAATCATTTACGACTCTACCAATGGCTCGGTTGTTCTTACCAATAGCGGTGCGCTCTAGATTTAGTAGGCGAGTGACCGCGAGCAGTCATGAGTCCAGCTCGATTAGCTAGACTCGTGGCGTCTGATCCGCACAAGCCTCATTGCAGGAAAGCGAAAGATGGGGGTTCAGCCGTTCATTCTACCGCGCAGTAGCCAAGGCCGCCTGTCGGGTCCGGGTGGAGTGACAAGTGCGGTACGAAAGTCCGTAGGAAAGCCGATAGGGAAGTCGATAGGGAAGTCGATAGGGAAGTCGATAGAAATCGCGGTAGAAAGCTCGGTAGAAAGAATGGCTTCCCCTAAGACTCAGTCAGGCGTCACCCTACTCGAACTAGTCATTGTTATTTTTCTTTTTGGTATCATCGGCATCGTAGCGCTCTCGCGGACGATGGGCGCTAATACATTCAATCAGCTCATTGCGCGCGATCAGATTATCTCGGTCGCGCGTATCGCGCAAAATGTGCGCATCGGCCGAGCACCTGTGAGCTTTTCGATTACTCCGAATTTCAGCGGCGATCTTCTCGCAATTTCTGCCTCGCATGACGGAGGCGTCTTTAGCGCCGTCACCGTAAACGCAGCTGATGTCGTGATACGGGCCGATATTAATCAGTCGGCGAGCTGTGCCGCGACAGACGGCGCCACGCTTGTCACGAATGCCAATCCCCTTGTGTTCACCTACGACGCCCTCGGCGAGCTCGGCGTCAGCGGCGTAATGGGCAGCACCGGCGCCGTTACTAGCGCTGCGCGTATTTGTATCAACGGCGACCCGGCCATGTCTATCTGCGTTGCGTCTTCCGGTTATGCCTATGTGGGCGACTGCGATGGATAACGTGACTGAGTATCGGAACCTTCGTCGTGTGCGTCAGCGAGGGATCACCCTTATCGAACTCGTGATTAGTATTGCGATTCTGGCGATCGCCCTCGTCGGCGTTACCCAATTACTTTCTGGAGGACTTGGGCGCAGTGCAGACACGATGCTGGAGAGCCGCACGGTCGCGCTTGCGCAGGCATACCTCGATGAGATCTTGGGTAAAAGGTTCGACGAAAACACGCGCGACAGTGGCGTGCCTCCCTGCCGTAATAGCGCAGGTTCAACCAGACTTTGTTCTGCGGTCCTCGGACCTGAGTCAGGTGAGACGCGCGCTACCTATGACGACGTCGATGATTTTGATGGTCTGGATGAAGGCGCAGGTGCTTTAGACAGCTCTCTTCGCGATGCGCTCGGAAACGCGCGAGCAGGCTTCGATAATTTTAGAGTCTCGGTGAGCGTGCGATATATCGCAGTGGGTGCTGGTGAATCTGAAGCGGACTTAGCTGTAGCAAACGAGCTTGATGACGCGCAAGATGCGAAGCTAATAACAGTGAGCGTTTCGCGTCGAAGCCTGCGAGACAGCGTACAGTTCAGTGCCTATAAGTCCAACTTCTGAGAAGGCTATGCAGCAAAAAATTAATAGGAAAAAGCGAGCATACGGCTTCACGCTAATAGAGATGATCGTCGCTATCGTGGTCAGCTCGATTCTCGCGATCGGCCTTATAAATTTTATCGACAACGCACTCACCGGCTACGATTCCGCTGCGAGCCGCAACAAACTCGCGCAGTCTGCGCGCATTGCGATAGATCGGCTAAGTGTTGAGCTTCACAATTCGCTGCCTAACTCTTTGAGGGTGACCACGGCGACTGCAAGCGGTGATCAATGTCTGGAGTTTGTGCCCGTAAGAGCGGCGACGACCTACATAAATCCTCCCTTCGACACTGCAGGCACTGCTTTCGATGTGATCCAATTTGCGCCGAATCTGGAGTCTGTAACCGGCGGCTATGTCGCGATATACCCAACGCGGGTGAATGAGATCTACGATGCGGAGCGTGCGACGACATCTGGCTTTCCGGTTATCGGCGCAGTGGAGGCTGTGGCCAGTATTTCAGACACGGCGCCAGCGTCGACACAGTTGAGCAGAATCACGCTAGTGTCTAGCCATCGCTTCAGTGAGCCGTCGCCGAGTAGTCGTTTATTTTTCATAGATCAACCAGTCAGTTATTGTGTGAAACAAGGACGACTGATTAGATATACAGGCTATGGCTTTTACGCTGTTCAGACAGCTACTGAAGCTGCCGCAGGCGTCTGTGTGGTGAGTGCCGGTGACCGCTGTTTGCCCTCATCGACCGGTGGCGGGAGTAAGATGCTCATTGCGGAAGGTTTAAGTAACGCAGGGGTAACTGCGTTTTCACTGATTCCGCAAACCTTGGCGCGCAACGCGCTCGTGTCGATAGAATTTAATCTTAGCGCGCAACAAGAAACCGTTCGCATGAATCACCAGGTACTAACCCGGAGTGTGCCATGAGCAGTTTACGTGGCTTCAATCGCGCTCGCTGTGGCGCTGAAATGAGCCCAATGCGGTTGGCAAGGCAGAGAGGCATCGGGCTACCTGCAGCGATATTTGTTATTACTCTTCTCGCAGTGATTACCGCGGCGATATATCAACTCTTGGGTCAGAATGCGCAAACCTATCAAGAGCAAATCAATCTGACGCGTGCATTTTACGCGGCGGAGTCGGGTGCCGGTTTTGCGATGAACTCCCTGTTCGCGCCAGAGGATTANCCNCTATTTCTCGAACAGCCTGCGAGCTGCGCTGATTGGGACACNGGCAAAGGCTTTCCTCGTCTGTACGAGTTTACCGTCGATGGGCTTAACAGATGCTCGGCCACCGTTTCCTGCGAAGACGTAGCAGTGAGCGGCGTTGTTTACCCGACGTTCACGAGTGTGGGAAAGTGCGACGGTGTTTCGAGGATCGTTCAGATTCGCACAAGCTACGACTGAGCGATGACCGTTCTAGCTCCCACTTGGTTGTTCTAATTCCTTAAGCTTTCGCGTCAACGTGTTTCGCCCCCANCCGAGAAGATCTGCAGCATCGCGTTTGCGGCCTGCCGTATGTTTGAGCGCGATATCAATCATCGTGCGTTCGAANAGGGGTGTCGCATTATTCAAAATGCCCTTATTGCCTNGGCTTAATTGGCGATCGGCCCAGCTCTGCAGTGCATCGGTCCACGTGTCAGCAGGCGAATCCGTAACGGCCTGTGCGGCAAACTCGGGTGGTAGATCAGTAATGTAGACCTCGCGAGTTGACGCCATCACGGTGATCCACCGACAGAAGTTTTCGAGCTGGCGTACATTGCCTGGCCAACTCAGACTCATAAGATGCGCTTCGGTTTCGGGCCGCAAAATCTTTGCCTCGGTGCCAAGCTCCCGTGCAGCCGCGCCGAGAAAATAGCGCGCTAGTTTGGGAATGTCTTCGCGGCGCTCGCTGAGCTTAGGTATGTGAATGCGAATCACATTCAGCCGATGGAATAGGTCTTCGCGGAAAAGATGCTGCTCCACTAAGCTCTCTAGATTCTGGTGTGTTGCGGCGATTATTCTGACGTCGACCTTGATCGATGTCGTCCCGCCAACCCGATAAAATTCGCCATCGGACAGCACGCGAAGAAGTCGAGTTTGCGTCTCGGCCGGCATATCGCCTATTTCATCGAGAAAAAGCGTACCCCCGTTCGCTTGTTCGAAGCGACCTGTACGCTGCGTCGTTGCGCCGGTGAACGCGCCTTTCTCGTGGCCGAAAAGTTCGGATTCGATGAGTTCTTTAGGTATCGCTGCTACATTGAGCGGCACAAAAGCGTTGGCGCTTCGGGGGCTATGCTGGTGTAGCGCATGTGCGACAAGCTCCTTGCCCGTGCCTGATTCGCCGTTGATGAGAACAGAGATATTCGACTGCGAGAGTCTACCGATAGCACGGAAGACTTCCTGCATGGCGGGCGCTTCGCCGATGATTTCTTGTGTTTTCTCGGCGATCTCGGGCGCGCGCGCATTCTGTTTCTCGCGTGAGTGCTCGAGGGCTCTGAGGGTCATCGCCACAGCTTCGTCGATATCAAAGGGTTTGGGAAGATATTCGAACGCGCCGCGGCTGTAAGAAGACACTGCGCTATCGAGATCGGAGTGCGCGGTCATAATAATTACAGGAAGCTCAGGGAATCGCGCGTTGACGGTGGAAAGCAACTCCAGGCCGCTTATCCCCGGCATGCGAATATCGCTGATGATTGCATCGGGCTGCGCCTGTTCGAGCCGGTGCAACAGATCATCGCCGTTATCGAAGGATTCGGTCACAAGGCCGCTTTTGTCCAATGACTTTTCCAATACCCAGCGGATAGAGCGGTCATCGTCCAGAATCCATACCGAGTTATTTTTCTGTGTCACGTTATGTTCCTCATAAACCAGCTAATCGGTTTTTACCTAAGTGGAAGTACTATCGAGAAACAGGTTGCACCTGGCCTCGACTGACACTCTACCAATCCGTTATGTCGGTTGATTATGTCCCGTGTGATCGATAATCCCAGGCCCGTGCCATCTGGGCGGCCGCTTATCATCGGATAAAAAAGTGTATGGATAATTTCTTCTGGAATGCCGGGTCCGTTATCGATGATCTTGATCTTTGCGGCCAGACGGTGAAATTTTGAATTCAGTGTCGCATTTCGCGTGATGCGCGTGCGCAGAATAATCTTTCCCAAATCATGATCGACGCTCGGACTCGACAGTGCCTGCATCGCGTTTCTGACGATATTGAGGGTTGCCTGAATGAGTTGTTCGGCGTCGGCGGGAAGGGGTGGTATCGAGGGGTCGTAGTCGCGTACTAGCTGTATTGCATTGCCCGCGATCTCCGCCTCAATCAGGCTATGCACGCGTTCGAGCACCTCGTGGATATTGGTCGGCGCAAGCTCTGGCTGCTTTCTGAGGCCGACAAGTCTGTCCACCAGATTACGAAGACGGTCAGCCTCTTCAATTATTACGTTAGTGTAGTCGCTGAGTTCTTGGTTAGGCAGTTCGTCGGCCAACAGTTGAGCAGCGCCTCTGATACCTCCGAGGGGATTTTTTATCTCGTGAGCGAGTCCGCGGACGAGTTCGCGAGTTGTCGTGTGGGCTGAGTTAAGCGTTTCTTCGCGATTGATTCGATAGGCATGCTCAAGCGAATGAATTTCAACGAGTGCCTGTCTACCCTGCTTATCGTCAAACGTATTTACCGTATAGTCGATCTCAATTTTCTTACCCTGGCTTAGCATCAGCGTTGCCTCGCGCTTGGTGAAACTCGAATTCGCTTTCAGCGCGGAATGAATTTCGGCCAGATCGGTGCCGGCGGCGATGAAGAGCTGGTCTAGAGTAAGTCCAATTGCTTTGCGGCCGCTGACCTCGAGAATCTGCTCTGCGGCCAGATTTAGATACTGCAGCGTAAGATTGCGGTCGAGCAAAAGCACAGCCGTCTTCAGCTGATCGAGTAGTTTTCTGTGAATACTATCTATTGTCATCACTAGGTCTCGAGAGTTCCCTTTGGCTATGCAATTTCTGAACCACCTCTGTTTAAAGAGCCTGCGCGTTTGGTTGTCTGTCAGGCGCCTTGTTTCGGGACGTCTGGGTGAACCGTACGCGATTGACCGAAAGCGGTCGCAGAGGGCGCTAGAACAAAATGCACTAAAATGGTGCGTATGACAATTCTCGAGGCAAAAAAAAGCCCAGTGAGTCACTGGGCTTTTCGTCACTTTAGGGCAGAGCTTACCTAGGCAAGCGCTTCCTTCGTGGTCTTAATGATTGCAGCGGCGACCTTGTAAGGATCTGCGTTAGAGGCCGTGCGACGGTCCTCTAGGCGACCCTTCCAGCCGTCCTGTACCGTACCGATCGGAATACGGATCGACGCGCCGCGGTCGGACACGCCGTAGCTGTACTCGTCAATAGACTGAGTTTCGTGAAGACCAGTCAGGCGGTGATCGTTATTCGCGCCGTAAACGCTCATGTGGCGATCGATGTGCTTGCCAAACTCTTCGCAGATTTTGGTGAAGATAGTCTCGTCGCCGAGATCACGCATCGCGCCGTTAGAGAAGTTGGCGTGCATACCCGAGCCGTTCCAGTCGGCGAACTTGCCGAGTGGCTTAGGCTCGTAGTCGATTGCCATGCCATAGCTTTCCGCCGTGCGCTCGAGTAGATAGCGCGCGATCCAAATCTCATCTCCAGCTCTCTTTGCGCCTTTGGCGAAGATTTGGAATTCCCACTGGCCTGGCGCTACTTCAGCGTTAATGCCCTCTAGGTTGAGGCCTGCTTCGAGACAGATGTCCATGTGCTCTTCAATAAGCTCGCGACCGAACGCGTTGCGCGCGCCAACCGAGCAGTAGTAAGGGCCCTGAGGCGCAGGGTAGCCGCCTTTCGGGAAGCCCGGCGGTAACTCAGTTTTAAGATCCCAAAGGAAATATTCTTGCTCGAAGCCAAACCAGAAATCTTCATCCTCATCTTGAATCGTCGCACGGCCATTAGTTGGGTGCGGCGTGCCGTCGGCATTGAGCACTTCGCACATGACGAGGTAAGCGCTTGCGCGATCGGGGTCTGGNTAGATTGCAACTGGCTTNAGCAGACAGTCTGAGTCGTCGCCTGTAGCCTGATTCGTCGAGCTGCCGTCGAATGACCAAACTGGGCATTCTTCTACTGTGCCGCCAAAGTCGTTGCGAACCATTGTTTTGCTGCGCAGGCATTGAGTTGGCTCTGTTCCGTCAAGCCAGATATATTCGAGTTTAGATTTCATACGGTTCGATTCTCCTAATCGCATTCGACTGCTTTAACTGTTGTTTGGTAAATCGTTTTACCCTTGTGGGTCTTTCTCTGAGGAGGGTTGGCGGTGTGTTGATCGCGCGGACCTTCGCTGCATAGGCAAGAGGGAGCAAAATATATGCCATTACCTCTTCGACTGCAAAGAGTTGGGCCGAGATCTACGATAAGAAGGCTGAAATGCGCAATATAATGGGGCATTTTGAAGGCTTGGATTTGATGAGCTTCCCGTTAGTATTCTCAGTCAGCGCTAACATTGGCTAGATTTTCGCCAATTATGCACTAAAAAAGAGCGCGTATTTCAAAGATGCGCCAATTTAGTGCATTTTCATCCGAGAGAGGTGGCTCCCCGTTAATTAGGCTAGGCAATTGCCCTTTTAATGCGCGTGTCCAACGCGCGGTAATCTCCTCGAAATTCATGATTTTGTAGCTAATCTTTAACCCAAGTCTCGTGTATACTCGCCGCCTCGCGCCGCGGGCCTCAAGTAATTGTCCGTCTTAGCGCGTATTCGTGTGCGGCAAGATTGATTACGCCCTGTCAGAGACGGCGAGCCCTCTTGCTCCACCTTTTCATAGTAATTAGCCGCTTCACCCGTCCCTCGATCCGTGCGCGTTCACCAAGCGCCGCGTGCGAGTAGTGACTTTGAGCGGCAAAAAGTGAGTGTCATTCATCGTGATTGAAAAGATTCGCAATATCGCCATTATCGCCCACGTCGACCATGGTAAGACCACCCTAGTCGACAAGATGCTTCAGCAATCGGGCACGCTTGAGTCGCGAGGCGGTAACGTCGAGAGAGTCATGGACTCGAACGACCAAGAGAAGGAACGTGGGATAACGATCCTCGCGAAAAACACTGCAATCAGCTGGAATGGCTATCGAATTAATATCGTCGATACACCGGGACACGCCGACTTCGGAGGCGAGGTAGAGCGTGTGTTATCGATGGTCGACAGCGTTCTACTTCTCGTCGACGCAGTCGACGGCCCGATGCCACAGACGCGCTTCGTTACGCAGAAGGCTTTCGACCAAGGCCTCAACCCAATCGTCGTCATCAACAAAGTCGATCGCGACGGCGCACGCCCCGATTGGGTGGTAAACGAGGTGTTCGATCTTTTTGACAAGCTTGGCGCGACCGACGAGCAGCTAGACTTTCCGATCATCTACGCGTCGGCACTCGAAGGTATCGCGGGACTCGACGTCGAGGCGATGGCGCCCGATATGGAGCCGCTATTCAAAGAAATCGTCGAAAAGGTGCCGCACCCTGACGTCGAGATTGACGCGCCGCTGCAGATGCAAATTTCGGCGCTCGACTACAACAGCTATGTCGGAGTAATCGGCATTGGTCGAGTCACGCGCGGGACTGCGCGAACCAATCAGCAGGTTATCATCGTCGATGTTGAAGGGAAGCAGCGCAAGGGTAAAATTCTGCAGGTAAAGAGTCACCTCGGCCTCGAGCGCATCGACGTAGATGAAGCAACGGCCGGTGAGATTATTTGTATCTCTGGCATCGATAAGCTCAATATTTCCGACACAATTTGCGATCCCGAAAAAGTTGAGGCGATGACGCCGCTGTCGGTAGATGAGCCGACAATCAGCATGACCTTCCAAGTCAACGATTCGCCATTTGCGGGCCTCGAGGGTAAGTTCGTTACCACGCGAAATATCAAAGACCGCCTCGACCGCGAGTTGCTGTTTAATGTCGCGCTACGCGTCGAGCCCGGCGATACCCCCGATAAATATAAAGTGTCAGGACGCGGTGAGCTTCATTTGTCGGTGCTTATCGAAACCATGCGTCGCGAGGGGTTTGAACTTGCGGTCTCTCGTCCCGAGGTCATCATCCAAGAAATCGACGGCGTGCTAAGCGAGCCCTATGAGTCACTCGTTATCGATTGCGATGACCAGCATCAAGGGGCGGTGATGGAAGAGTTGGGCAATCGTCGCGCCGAAATGCAGGACATGATGCCAGACGGCAAGGGAAGGGTGCGGCTTCAATTCCTCGTGCCTACCCGCGGTCTGATCGGCTTCCGCTCTCAGTTTCTCTCGCTGACGTCGGGCTCAGGCCTTATGACTCACGTGTTTAGTCATTACGATGAGTACAAAGATATCGAACTCGCTGCGCGTTCGCGCGGCGTACTCGTGTCAATGGTTCGCGGCAAAACACTCGGCTTCAGTCTGTTTAATTTGCAGGAGCGCGGCAAGCTCTTCGTGCAACCGAATGTCGAAGTTTACGAAGGCATGATTATCGGACTACACAGCCGTGAAAATGATCTNGCCGTTAATCCGACGAAGGGCAAACAGCTAACCAACGTTCGCGCCTCGGGCACCGATGAAAACATTGTGCTCACGCCTCCGGTTCGACATACGCTCGAACAGGCGATGGAATTTATCGCCGACGANGAATTGGTTGAAGTCACGCCTGAGAACATTCGACTGCGTAAGCGCTATCTTACCGAGAACGAGCGCAAGCGCCATAGCCGAGGCAGCGCAGCGCGAGGCTAGTCCGACTTACCGATAGCAAGGCGTTTGTTTGCGAGCAGGCGCTTTGCGAGGAATGGCCGAGTGGCATAGACTAACAGTGTCTGTGCTNGTCGGTTCGCGGGCATAGGCTCGACATTATTCCTATTCAAAGGTTATCGCATGCAAGTCCTCTTCCCCGAAATTAAGCCCTATGCTCGACACGAGCTGCGTGTGTCCGACATTCATACACTCTATGTCGACGAAGCAGGAAATGCTGACGGTATCCCTGTGCTTTTCGTTCACGGTGGGCCGGGCGGCGCGTGTGATGCGAGTTCGCGACGATTCTATGATCCAGAGCATTACCGAATAGTCACGTTCGATCAGCGGGGCTGCGGTCGCTCTACTCCACACGGCGAGCTCGCCGACAACACAACGCAAGCCTTGATCGCCGACATCGAGGCGATACGGGAATTTCTAGGCGTTGAGAAATGGGTTCTCTTNGGTGGCTCTTGGGGTTCAACGCTAAGTTTGCTCTATGCTCAANCGTATCCAACGCGTGTGCAGGCGATGATTCTTCGAGGCATTTTTCTTTGCCGACAACGTGATTTGGATTGGCTTTATAAAGAGGGAGCTTCGCGAGTCTTTCCCGATGCATGGGATACCTTCGTAAATCACATTCCGCAGGACGAGCGCGGCGACTTGCTCGAGGCCTACAATCGAAGGCTGCTNGGTGGAGATGAGCTTGCGCGCATGTCGGCAGCAAAACATTGGTCGGCTTGGGAGGCNAATTGNTCCAAGNTGCGACCGAGTGCCGAAACACTTTCTAAATTTACGAAGCCGCATAATGCAATCGCGCTAGCACGTATCGAAACACACTATTTTTTGAATAAAGGGTTCGTAAGCGAGAACCAGATTCTGCGGAACATGGTTCCTATTCAGAATATCCCCGCGGTCCTCGTCCACGGCCGCTACGACATGGTTTGCCCACTAGATAACGCAACAGAATTACACAAGCATTGGCCAACGTCGGAGCTCCAGATCGTCCGAGAATCTGGCCACTCTGCGTCGGAGCCGGGCACTATCGATGCGCTCGTGCGTGCGACTCAAGCTATGGTCAAACGCCTTAACGATGCGAGTTAAGCCATGATTGCCAGAGTGAGTTGCCGAGCATGATCTGTTTGATTCAAAGGGTTCGTTCGAGTCAGTTGCATATCGAGGGGGCGCTGCATGCCGAAATCGGTCAGGGTCTGCTAGCACTCGTCGGTATCGAGAAAGAGGATACCGAGGTTACCCTCGCTAGAATGCTCGATAAACTTTACGCCTATCGCGTATTCTCGGACAGCGAAGGCAAGATGAATTTGAGTGTTAAGGACATCGACGGAGGGGTCTTGCTGGTTTCGCAGTTTACCTTGGCGGCAGATACTCAAAAGGGATTGAGGCCGGGTTTTTCGAGTGCCATGCCGCCCGCGCTAGCGCAGCCGCTATTTGAGACAATGGTGGGTCTGGCGCGACAGCGTCATAGCAAAACCGAGAGCGGCATATTCGGCGCCGACATGCAGATTTCTCTGCTCAACGATGGGCCTGTCACGTTTATACTTCGCGCTTAGGTTTTAACTTCGCGTCTGCGCGCTAGTCGGCCAGCCAGAACTCCCACCTCGAAAAGTCCCCACATTGGAATCGCGAGCATTGACTGCGTGAAGGGATCGGGTGGCGTGATTAGCATCGCCACAACGAAACAGCCAACGATGATATACGGACGTTTCGAAGCAAGGTCTTCAGGCTCCATTATGCCTGCCCAAATCAGCAAGAACACCGCGACAGGTATTTCGAACGTTATACCGAATGCCAAAAAAATAGTCAGCGCGAAGCTTAGGAAACTATTGATGTCGGGTGCCACTTGAATGCCTTCGGGCGCCACCGCAACAAAAAATGCAAAGACGACGCCGAAGAGCAGGTAGCGTGCAAAAGCTATGCCGCCGTAGAAAAGGACAACGCTAGAAATAAACAGGGGTATGGCGATTGCCTTCTCATTTTTATAGAGCCCCGGAGCAATGAACGACCAGAGCTGAAAGAGGATATAGGGGGCGGCTAGCAAGAACGCCACATAGAACGTAAGTTTAAACGGCGCGAAAAACGGCGACGTCGGATCGATCGCGATCATGCTCGTGTTTTCGGGCAGCGCGCTGACGAGGGGCTCGGCGACATAGCTGTAGATATCGGCCGAGAAGGCGAATAGCGCGATAAAGCAGATGACCACGGCAGCTAGGCATTTAAGCAGCCGGTCGCGGAGTTCGACCAAGTGATCGATTAGGGTGAGTTCCTGTGCCTGCTCTGCTGACGACATCGTTTACTCCGCCTGATCGCGAGCGGTTGGCGACTCTTGAGTTTGCGCGAGCTTAGGATTCACCCCTTTGCCATAGCTTGGTTTTTTACGAGGGCTTGCAGTCGCCGCCGGCGTTTCCTCGTTTTCCTGCTGGGTGTCGCCATCGGTGTTCGATTGAACTTGGGCGGTCGAGGTCATGCCGGGCGCAGTCGATTTTTCTGGTGCTATTGAATTTCGTTCCAGGTCATTGACCAGCTGCGACTCGGTTGCGCTCGATGCGCCGGGGTCGAAAGTGGTACTGGTGACAAGCGAGTCGACAGAGACTTTAGTCTCATCTGCGATCTTTTTGACATGGGCTTTTGCCTGCTCTATTTCCTCGAGCACCGCCTCATTATGGAGCTGACGTTTAATCTCATCGGTGTTGAGCTCGCGCTCGATTTCTGATTTCACCTTGTTGTAGCTACGGCGGAAGCGGCCAAGCCATAGGCTCCCCGTACGCACGGCGCCCGGCAATTTGTCTGGGCCGATGACAAGCAGCGCCACGACAAAGACAAGCATGAGTTCCATAGGTGAAATATTAAACATCGTTGAGTGCCAAGAAGCCTAGCAAGCATGTAAAGATGCACGACGACTGTCGTGCAGCGGGGTAATGCTTTCAGCGCGGTGACTAATCACGTCGCTGGTCAGTAAATCGCTATTTGGTGTCTTCTTTGGTCTCGTCTGCAGCGACTTTTTCCTGAACGGCAGGAGGCTGTTCATCATCATCCTTGACAGCTTTCTTGAATCCTTTGAGCGCTCCGCCAAGATCACTNCCCAGGCTCGCGATCTTTTTCGTGCCAAAAAGGAGTATTACGATAAGCAATACGATGACTAATTGCATTGGTCCGATGGCCATGTTGTTCTCCTCAGGGGCGGTCGCTACTCAGCTCTTAAGCCAGAGTCTAGTGGAGGCCAAGAGCGATAAAGCGAGCTACCCAGGTTTAGATGTTCGGGAGGCCTTTTCGGCCAGTCCCGATAGTGTAAAGCGTTTCCTCAACTCCTCCAACACCTCATCGTGGCTCAGGCCGAGATGACTTAGCATGACGAGTGAGTGAAACCATAGGTCTGCAGTTTCGCAGACGAGGTCTTTCTTAAGCGCTGGCGACTCGCGGTCTGCACCTAAATCCTTGGCTGCAAGGATTGTCTCCGTTGCCTCTTCACCGACTTTTTCCAAAATTTTGTTGAGGCCTTTATGGTGCAGGCTCGACACATAAGAGCTCTCTGGGCTGGCTTGCTTGCGCTGTTCGAGTGTTTCAGCCANCTGATCTAATACATCGCTCATACACAATTCCGGCTATTTCTTGTACATCTGTTGTGGGTCTTTCAGGATGGGCTCGACAGTTTGCCATGCGTCGCCNTCCAAACGCNGATAGAAGCAGCTCCGGCGACCAGTGTGNCANGCAATATCGCCAAGCTGTTCCACGCGATAACATAGCACGTCTGCATCGCAGTCGAGACGCATTTCGACTAGGCGCTGAACATTGCCAGACTCTTCGCCTTTACGCCAGAGTTTGCCGCGCGATCGCGACCAATAGACTGCGCGACCTTCCGCCGCCGTTGCCGCAACTGCCTCGGCATTCGCCCAAGCGACCATCAGCAGTTCGCCGGTCTCGGCGTCTTGCGTAACGATGGGGATAAGCCCATCGGGGCCAAAGCGGATCTGATCGATAAACGGAGCCATGGCGCTAGTATCCTCTGTCAGCGTCTAAAACACAAAAACGCGACCACAAGGACGGCGCCGAGTAACGGTAACGAAGGCGCGGTCGATACTGCCTCGCGAGCGGCGGGGCTAGTGCTCGCAAGAGCGGCCGCTGNAATCAGCGCAGCGAGCAGGCGATCACTACGACGCGCTTGCGCGCGGCGCAACGCATCTTTCTCCTGNTGCTCGCGCAGAGTCGAGTTTATTGCCGCCAGCTGCTTTCCCTGTGANCCGGCGCTGGCGAGAAGCNGAGGTAAGTTGGGTAACTCCTCGAGTAACTCTGGCAGATTGTCTTTTAATCTGCGCAGAAGTGTCATTGGACTGAGACGCTTGGCGTTCCATCGCTCCAAAAAGGGTAGGGCAGTCTGCCAGAGGTCTAGCTGTGGATACAGCTGGCGGCCGAGCCCCTCGACATTGAGCAGCGTCTTCTGCAGCAATACCAGAGAAGGCTGCACCTGCATGTCGAAGCGGCCCGCGGTCGCAAAAAGCTGCACAAGGATCTGGCCGAAACTTATTTCACTCAGGGGCTTTTCAAAAATCGGTTCGCACACTGAGCGGATGGCGGACTCGAATTCGTGAACGCGGGTTGTCGGCGGCACCCAGCCACAGGCAACATGTAACTCGGCGACGCGGCGATAGTCTTGCTTAAAGATCGCGAGCAAATTTTTCGCCAGATAGTCTTGGTCACTGTCGGTGAGCGAGCCGATAATCGCGCAATCAATCGCAATATACTTGGGCATCGAGGTGTTGGTTTTAGCTACAAAAATATTGCCGGGGTGCATATCGGCATGGAAAAAATTATGCTCGAAAACCTGCGTAAAAAAGATGTTTACACCCGTCTCTGCTAGATGCTTTAGATTAATGCCTCGCGCATTCAGATCGTCGATGTTCGCGACAGGAATGCCGTCGATTCGCTCCATCACCAAGAGTCTAGAGCGCGTGTATTCCCAATAGATTTTTGGCACGTAAAGCTCTGTCGAACCGTCGAAATTGCGCCTAAGCTGGGTGGTGTTCGCGGCTTCGGATTGGAGGTTCAGCTCGTCGAGAATAATTTTTTCATAGTCTGCGATAACCTCGATTGGACGCAGGCGCCGACCAAGCTGTGAGGCGCCTTCGATAAGACTTGCCAGACGTTTCAGCAAGCGGATATCGGCCTTAACTACTTCCTCGATGCCAGGCCTTACAACTTTTATGATCACATCACTGCCGTCCAGCAGTGACGCGCCGTATACCTGTGCAATTGAGGCCGATGCGAGAGGCTCGCTATCGATGCTTTTGAAGAACTCCTCGGCGGGGGCGCCGAGAGCGGCTNCGACAACAGTCTCGATGGGNGGCATNGGGAACGGCGGCACATTATCCTGCAGCGCCTGCAGTTCATCGGCGAGCTCGGGATCAAGAAAGTCGCGGCGAGTGGACACTAGCTGTCCAAGCTTTATGTAAATGGGCCCCAATTCCTCAAGTGCCAGTCGCAACCGCATGTTGCGGTCACCGCTGCGCTGACTAGAAAACAGACCAAGCAAGCGGTAGGGGAGTAGCGCAATTTTGCACATTGCGCGCGAGCGACTCGCGGGCAAAAAGTCCTCGAGACCGTATTTCGCGGCGACACTGAGTATCTTATGTAGGCGAGTGATTGAGGACACGATGGCTTCGCGCCTTGGCGCTGTCTTTGTGATTTAAAAAGCAAAATCAGAGTGAATGGGTTGAGAGCGCGTAAAGATAGCACCGAAGAGAGGTGTGAACAATTGGGGTGATCGAGCGCTCAATGTCGAATGGGTGTTGCTATGCGCCCTCAGCCGAGCGAATCCGCGCCTCGAGTCTATCGATGCGCAGGCGCAGAGCGTCTATTCCATCCCGTAATTCGCGCACTTCAAAACGGGCAGGAACGAGCTTCGCCTCTTCGACGAGGTAGTCATCGACCGTGTCGGTCAGTGCGGTGCGGGTTTCCTGTCCCCAGTCGTTCGCCTCTTTGCGAATTCGGTCAATTTCGTTACTCGCAACATTTCCTATAAATGGCGCGAGGTAATCACCCCACCGCAGGTCGAGGCTGGCGGTAAAATGGTAAAGCGCCTGAATTAGATTCGCATCGCCACTTACGGTCAGCGCAGGGTTTGATAGAGCGCGTCGATGCGCGGGCTG
>JGI26084J50262_1000894_pt1 | contig 17055 bp, 15 predicted proteins | sample SaaInl6LU_22_DNA_FD_50262 | JGI IMG/M metagenome (IMG submission 50262) | reverse complement strand
CGCTAGTGAATTAAGAATACGTAAAAATATTAGAAAATTCACACTATCCTTAGGCGATTTTATTGTTCGTTCTGACTTAAGCGATTATACCTATAGGAACACGAAATCATTATTAAAAGAAATTGCAGGAATACTCAATAAAGCCTCAGAAAGTAACGATTATTTTATAACCGTTTCTCAAGGAATTTTTGAAACAAACATTGTAATCAGCGAAAGCTTACGGCCTTATGTTGAAGAGTTTTTTAAACAAGAAAACTTAATTAACAGTGTTACAGAATTAGCTTCTATTACCATTAAACTACCAGAAGAAAACTTAGAGCAGTCGGGAATTTATTATTTTATTCTAAAACAATTGGCCTGGGCAGACATTTCTTTACAGGAAATAATTTCAACAACTAATGAAATGACAATTGTTGTGAAAGAAAAAGACATCAACCAAACGTTTGCCATTTTAATGGATATGAAGATGAAATAGAGCGTGTTAAAATTTTATTTTATTGTCAATAAAGGCTTATCTTCGTTCAACAAAATTAAAAACTCGCTAAAATTAAAATTAAATGAAAAAAAATTACATTAGACTTTTTCTGAATGTTTGCCTATTTTCAACAACCTTTTTTGCTTTTTCACAAACAAAAAATGAAGCAAATCAAATAACTAAAAATTACAACTTAAAAAAACTAAAAGGTTTATCAAAAAAATATCAAGAAACATTTTTTAGAGAAAAACAAAAAGCTCTAGAAATGGCAAGATTAAAAGGTTGGCGTATAAAATACACAGACGGTAAAGGAAGTAACTACGAGTTAATGAAAATTGATGATAGAGGAGAGCCTATTTACTATCAAACTCACAATTCAGATGCTGCTTTATCAACAAGAACAAATTGGCTTCATAACGGAGGTGGATTAGGAGTAGATATTGAAGGTCAAGGAATGATAGCTTATGTTTGGGATGAAGGATTAGCTAGATCTACTCATCAAGAATATGATGGTATAGGAGGAGACAATAGATTTTCAATCGGAGACGGTACAACCACTTTAAATTTTCATGGAGCTCACGTTACAGGAACGATTATTGCTTCTGGAGTAGATCCTGAAGCAAAAGGGATGGCCCCACAAGCTTCTGCTGTTGGACACGATTGGAATAATGATGATAGTGAGATAGCAGATGCAGCAGCAAACGGTATGTTATTATCTAATCATTCTTATGGAGTTCCTCCACAAAATACTTCTGACGCTAGAATTGGAGCCTATGTAGGATCGTCCAGGGTTATAGATGAAATAATGTATAATGCACCATTTTATCTTCATGTAACATCTGCTGGAAATAGCGGTAATGATGAAACATCCAATGGAAACCCGTTAGAAGGAAACGCAAGTTTTGATAAGTTAACAGGATCTACAGTTTCAAAAAACAATCTTGTTGTTGCTAATGCCCAAGATGCAGATATAGATCCAGCAAATGGTAACTTAATATCTGTGGTTATTAACTCTGGAAGTTCTGAAGGGCCAACCGATGATTTAAGAATAAAACCAGATATTACAGGAAACGGAACTAGTTTATTATCAACTTATGAGAATGCAGATGATGCTTACAATAGAATTTCAGGAACATCAATGTCTTCACCAAATGTAATGGGTTCTTTATTACTTCTACAGCAATATTACAATAGTCTTAACGGGTCTTTCATGAGGTCTTCAACATTAAAAGGTTTAGCGTTGCATACTGCAGATGATAACGGTATTATTGGACCAGATGCAGTTTGGGGCTGGGGTCTTTTAAACACAAAAAAATCAGCAGAAACAATTAAAGACGTTTCTTTAAAATCGGAAATTTTGGAGTTAGAATTATCAGAAGGAGAAACTTATATAATTACCGTAAAATCAGACGAGGTTTCACCTTTATTAGCTTCTATTTCTTGGACAGACTTACCGGGAGATGTATTTAGTGGAACTGCAAACGACGGTACACCTGTTTTAGTAAATGACTTAGATATAAGAGTTACTCAAAATACAAATACATTTGAACCATGGAAGTTAACTTCAGTAAATTCGAATATAAAAGGAGACAATACTGTAGACCCTTACGAAAGAGTTGATTTAGATGGCGCTTCTGGAGAATATACAATTACAGTTACTCATAAAGGTACATTATCTGGAGGCCCACAAGCATTTTCATTAATAGTTACAGGAATTCAATCAGATTTTGCTTTAGTTTCCTCTGAATTAGAACAAGTTTTATGTTCTGATCAAGATACTGTTGTAAACTTTGATTTTAGACAAGGAGCTTCTGCAACAACAAACTTCACGCTTCAAAATGTTCCATCTGGTATTACAGCAAACTTATCTACACTATCATTAGATGTTGATGGTAGCTTAACATTAACACTAGACGATTTAGATAATTTAATTGCTGGTACATACAATATTGAAGTAGTAGCAAATAACGGAAATGAAACAAAAACAAAAATAGTTGCTTTAAAGATATTTAAATCTACTTTTAGCAATAACCCAATGAGTGTTGCTTTTCCTTCAAACGGAGAAAGAGGTGTTCCCTCTACTCAATTAATTCTTAATTGGAATGTAAATGAAAACGCTGAAAATTATTTAGTTGAAGTAGCAACCTCACCTTCTTTTACGACCCTTTTAACATCTACACAAACAAGTAGCAATGAATTTCTTATTTCAGGATTACAAGAAAATGCCATCTATTATTGGAGGATCAAACCAGATAATCGCTGTGGTACAGGTAATTACTCAGAAATATTTAGCTTTCAAACTGGATCTACGGAAGACTGTTCTAACACTTATTCAGCGACAGATTTCTCTAACACAACAATTATTAGTTTATCAAATACTGATGTAGCTTATGTTCCAATAGATATTCCGGACGACTTATTAATTAATAGATTAATAGTTAATTTACAGATGACTCACGAGAGCGTTAATGATTTAATTATGTACGTACAAGAACCTGAAGCATTAGATTCAAATAATATAATACTAGCAGAAAATTTATGTGACACAACAGATGATGTAAATGTTATTTTTGACGATAAAGGTTCTGCGTTAAATTGTAGTACAACCGCACCTGGTATGTCAGGAACAGTAATTCCTCAAGAATCTCTAGGTTTTTCTGGAGGTAAAAGCTCACAAGGAGTTTGGTTTGTTGCGGCTTTAGATAATGACTTTTTTGATGCAGGTCAAATTGATGCTGCAAGTATTACAATTTGTACCTCTGAAGCAAATACAGCTTTACCAAGTTTTTTAAATAATGGTATCAATGTCGTGGCAAATGGAAGTTATACATTTCAAACATCAGATATTGAAGCGTCATCAACATCAGAAACAGCAAGTCAACAAACATATACATTAGTAATTTTACCAACAAAAGGGACGATTACAAAAAATGGTGTTAACCTTGTCTTAGGTGATACATTTACACAAGAAGATATTAATCTTGGTAACATTGCTTTTATAAATACACAAACGTCTCTTTTTACAGATACATTTAAAGTAGATATTACGAATGCTGTCAATGGATGGTTGCCAAACCAAACGATTAATTTAGAGGCAACAACGTTAAGCTCAAATAATTTTGAGTTAACAAACCTTTCTATTTATCCAAATCCTTCTAACGGAGTTATTAATATTCGTTTTGCGACTTCATCAAATGATAAAGTAGCGTTAGAGTTATTTGATTTGCAAGGAAGAAGAGTTTATAACGCTAGTTTTAATTCATCTCAAAGCTTATTTGACGAATCAGTTAGTGTTGGAAATATTGCTAATGGTATTTATTTATTAAAAACATCTCAAGGGAATAAGAGCACAACAAAAAGAATTATTATTTCTAAATAAATATAGGTTTAAGCTACAAAAAAACGAGGCTATTTTTAATAGCCTCGTTTTTTATTTTAATCCAGTAGGTTTTCCATCAATGCTGGTTAGGTTTCTATCTTCCCAATATTGTTCTATTCCTTCTTCTCCTTTTTCTTTAGCCCAATCATTGAGTTGTTCTCGCTCACCTTTATAATCGAAAAAAGGAATAGACATTCCGCACGAAGTTTGAGCAGATTCAACCTTAATATCAAAGATTTGTCTAGTTCCTGGTGTTTCAATAAATAAGTGAATAACAGTATCCCATTCTTGATCGTTGGGGTGAATAGCTTTCCCTTTCCCGTAGATTCTTAAAATATTTGGAGCTCCTTCAAAAGAACACATCATGATGGTAATTCTGTCATTCTCTAATAAATGGGCGGCAGTTTCATTACCGCTACCTGTTACATTCAACCAAAGAATTCTATTTTCACCAACAACCCTAAGAGAGTCCATTCCTTTAGGAGAAAGGTTTATTCTTCCATTTTTAGGAGCTGTAGCCACAAAGAATATTTTCTGATTTTTAATAAATTTTTGAAGCCTTGAGGTTAGTTTATCGTAGAATTTTGCCATAATTATTTTGCTAATAATCCTCTTTTTTGAATAGAAGAAATCATTCTTAAANCCTCTTCTTTGATGGTGTTTTTTGGAAAGGTAAATGTTTTCTCAAACAAAGTATTGTTGGCAAAAAAAGTAACTTGAAATTGATTGTCTAATGCAAATAAATCAGGCTGTAACCATTCTATTTTTGCAAAAGAATTAGCGTCTAATACATCTATTTTTTTTCGCATTGTAGCCGTTTCTTTTGTTTCATTAAAACCTTTACAAACGACGACTACCATGTCTAAGGCAACATCTTTTTGATTGATGATATATACGTTCCAATCATCTGTATTATAAATATCATTGTGCTCAAAAACAACAGCGATTTCTACACCTGAAACTTCCGGAATTTGAATATCTTTTTTCATTTATACTGAACTCGTTTCAGGACCTTTTCTAGATACCTAAAATATTATATAATTTTGATTTAAAAAGAAGCTGAAATAAATTCAGCTTATAAAACAGCTTTAAATTGCTCTAAAAAACGAACATCGTTTTCGTAAAACATACGAATGTCTGGTATTTGGTATAACAACATTGCAATACGCTCAATACCCATACCAAAAGCATAGCCACTATAAACCGTAGGATCGATATTACAGTTCCTTAAAACATTAGGATCTACCATTCCACAACCCATAATCTCTAACCAACCCGTTCCTTTTGTAATTCGATAATCGGTTTCTGTTTCTAATCCCCAATAAATATCTACTTCAGCACTAGGCTCTGTAAAAGGGAAGTAAGAAGGTCGTAAACGAATTTTTGACTTTCCAAACATCTCTTTTGTGAAATACAATAAGGTTTGTTTTAAATCAGCAAAAGAAACATCTGTATCTATATACAAACCTTCAACTTGATGAAAAATACAGTGTGCTCTTGCAGAAATGTCTTCATTTCTAAAAACTCTTCCTGGAGAAATTGTTCTAATTGGCGGTTTGTTATTTTCCATATAACGAACCTGAACAGAAGAAGTNTGTGTTCTTAATAAAGTGTCTGGATTTTTATCGATAAAGAAAGTNTCCTGCATATCTCTCGCAGGATGATATTCAGGTAAATTTAAGGCAGTAAAATTATGCCAATCGTCTTCAATTTCTGGACCTTCAGAAACGGTAAAACCAATACGATTAAAAACCTCTATAATTTGATTTTTCACCAAAGAAATAGGATGTCTTGACCCCAATTGAATAGGNTCAGAAGGGCGAGTTAAATCACCATANAACCCTTTTTCTTCATCAGCGTTTTCAAAAGAATCGTTTAAAACAGCAACTTTTTCTTCAGCCGTTTTCTTCAGCGTATTTAAAGCCTGTCCAAAATCCTTACGCAATTCAGCATCTACATTTTTAAACTCAGCAAATAAGTCTTTCAACAAGCCTTTACTTCCTAAGTACTTAATCCTAAAAGCTTCAACATCTGCTTTTGAAGTTGCTTTAAATAAACGAACTTCCTCAATGAGTTCTTTAACTTTGTCTAACATGTTCTTTAATCAAATAAATAAAGCACAAATTTACATTTTTTATAAAGAAAGCAATTGTATTTCCTGTGGAAAACAAAAATGAACACGAAAACGATTGAGTACTGATGCTTTAGGCATAAACAAAATAAAANAATTAATATTATCATGTTTGAAAATAGCTATCTTTGCCACTTAATTAAACAATTAAATCACAAATCAAATTAAGCAGATGGAGGCAACAATTAATGCTTTTATGGACATGGTGAAACAGAGAAATAACCATGAGCCAGAATTTATACAAGCTGTTCAAGAAGTAGCAGAAACTGTAATTCCTTATATCGTAAAGCACGATATTTATCACGGGAAAAACATCTTATTAAGAATGGTTGAACCTGAAAGATTAATTTCTTTTAGAGTAAGCTGGGTAGATGACGCAGGGGAAATACAAGTGAACAGAGGATATAGGATTCAAATGAATTCAGCCATCGGACCCTATAAAGGAGGATTGCGCTTTCACCCAACAGTAAATGCCAGTATCTTAAAGTTTTTAGCTTTTGAACAAGTTTTTAAAAATTCTTTAACAACATTACCAATGGGNGGTGGTAAAGGTGGTTCTGATTTTGATCCTAAAGGAAAATCAGATAATGAAATTATGCGTTTCTGTCATGCTTTTATGGGNGAATTATTTAGACATATTGGACCAAACACAGACGTTCCAGCAGGAGATATAGGAGTTGGGGGTAGAGAGATTGGTTTTATGTTTGGAATGTATAAAAAACTAAGAAACGAATTTACAGGAGTATTAACCGGTAAAGGCGCTTCTTGGGGAGGTTCTTTAATTAGACCTGAAGCTACAGGATATGGAAATGTTTACTTTGCTGATAATATGCTGAAAGTAAAAGGAGAATCTTTTGATGGAAAAAGAGTGGTAATTTCTGGTTCAGGAAACGTAGCACAATACGCTGCTGAAAAAGCAATCGAATTAGGTGCTACAGTTTTAACAATGTCTGATTCTGGTGGATATATTGTTGATGAAGATGGTATTAACACAGAGAAATTACAGTTTGTAATGGATCTTAAAAATGTAAAAAGAGGAAGAATTAGTGAATACGTTGATAAATATCCAAACGCTAAATACGTAGCAGGAGATAGACCTTGGTCTGTAAAATGTGATATCGCTTTACCTTGTGCTACTCAGAATGAGTTAAACGGAGAGGAGGCCAAAACCTTAATAGCAAACGGATGTATGTGTGTTTCTGAAGGAGCTAATATGCCTTCTACACCAGAAGCAATTCACGAATTCCAAAAATCAAAAATTTTATTTGCTCCAGGAAAAGCATCTAATGCAGGTGGAGTTGCAACTTCTGGTTTAGAAATGAGTCAGAACTCACTTCGTTTAAGTTGGTCTCGTGAAGAAGTTGATGCAAGATTAAAAGATATTATGGAAGATATCCACGATTCTTGTGTAGAATATGGAAAAAGAGAAGATGGTTCTATCGATTATATCACAGGAGCAAATATTGCAGGTTTTGTAAAAGTAGCTGACGCAATGCTAGCTCAGGGAGTTGTATAAAATCAATCAAACTAAAATAAAAAAGGCGCCCTTAGGGCGCCTTTTTCTTTTATAAAAAACTCATATTTGTAAATCTTTAAGGACTTCTATCATTCATGGGGATTATAATTCACTTTTTTTTAGGTTTTATCACTTCGTTTTTAGGAACATTATTTCCTAGTATGTTAAGCATGACAGCTGTTAAAATCAGCATAAAAGAGACTCACAAAAAAGCAGTTTATTTTGCCTTAGGCGTTTCGTTAATTGTAATCATACAAGCATATATCGCGGTTGGTTTCTCAAAAATATTATTAGACAATCCAGATTATTTAGCAACTTTACAAAAGATAGGAACCGTTGTTTTTGCTGGATTATCAATATTCTTTTTTAATCAAGTAAGAAAGGAGAAAAGGCAAAAAGAGAATCAAAAACCACAAAAAAAAATAAAAGGATTTGTATCTGGACTTTTGTTTTCTTCTTTAAACATGTTTGCCATTCCTTTTTATTTTGGAGTTACTAGCACTTTAGTAATTATGGATTTGTATGAATTCAACATGATAAACAATCTGCTTTTTGTTCTTGGCTCTTCTTTAGGAACGTTTTCACTTCTTTTAATTTATTCAACACTAGCGAAAAGAATAGAAAAGAGAATAGAATTTTTAGCCAGCAAAATGGATTTAGTTTTAGGAATTATCACAGGCCTTATCGTGATAATCAATCTTGTAAATTTTCTGTTTTAAAATCTAAGTTTTGTAATTTTATTATGTGAACGAAATTCCTCAACAACGAAAAATCATCCATGTAGATATGGATGCCTTTTATGCTTCTGTAGAACAGCTAGACGACCCTAAACTAAGAGGGAAGCCTGTTGCTGTTGGTGGCGGAGGAAAAAGAGGAGTTGTGGCTGCAGCAAGCTATGAGGCAAGAAAATTTGGAGTCAAATCTGCAATGAGTGGAATCTTAGCAGAAAAAAAATGTCCACAACTTATCTTTGTTAGACCAAGATTTGAAAGGTATAAAGAAATCTCATCCAAAATCAGAGAAATTTTTTATGATTATACAGATTTGGTTGAACCATTATCTCTAGATGAAGCGTATTTAGATGTTACTGAAAACAAAAAAGGAAATCCATCTGCTAGTTTAATAGCTCAAGAAATTAGAGATCGTATTTTTAATGAGTTAGAATTAAGAGCTTCGGCAGGAATTTCTATCAATAAATTTATTGCAAAAGTTGCCTCAGACATTAATAAACCTAATGGTCAAAAAACAATCAACCCTGAAGAAGTGATTCCTTTTTTGGAAACATTATCAGTAAATAAATTTTACGGAGTAGGAAAAGTTACAGCCGCAAAAATGCATAATCTAGGAATTTTTACGGGACTTGATTTAAAAAACAAAACAGAAGAAGAGTTAACTCAGTTGCTTGGAAAATCGGGAAGCTTCTATTATAATATTGTTAGAGGAATTCACAATAGTAAGGTAAAACCAAACCGAATTAGAAAATCAATTGCTGCCGAAAGAACCTTTTTTGATAATATTTCTTCAGAAATCTTTATGCTAGAAAAATTAAACAAGATTGCTGAAGAACTCGAAAGAAGAATGATAAAATCGGAAACAAAAGGAAAAACAATTACCTTAAAAATTAAGTACAGCGATTTTACACAACAAACAAGAAGTAAAACAATTCAAGAGTTTATTCAAAAAAAAGAGGAGTTTATGCCCATTGTAAAAGAGTTGTTGTATCAAGAAAAATTAAAAGAATCTGTTCGTTTACTTGGAATCTCATTCTCTAATTTAGACACAGAAAAAAAAGAACCTGTTTGGGTTCAATTAAAGCTCGATTTTTAATGATTAAAATTGTAAAAACAGATAATACAAATCTAGATTTTAAGAATCTTGTAAAAGAACTAGACGCTTATTTAAAAGTGACTGATGGAGATGAACATGATTTTTACAATCAGTTTAATGGATTAGAAAAAATAAACAATGTGGTAGTTGTTTACCTTCAAGATCAACCAGTGGGTTGTGGAGCTTTTAGGGAGTTTGACAGGATTTCTGTAGAAATTAAAAGAATGTATGTGAAACCAGAAGAAAGAGGCACAGGTGTTGCAAAACAAATTTTAAATTCTTTAGAAGCTTGGGCAAAAGAAAATCAATTTCAAAGATGTATTTTAGAGACAGGAGATAGGCAAGTTGAAGCAGTAAAGTTTTATGAAAAATCTGGGTACAAAAGAACGCCTAAATATGGCCAATACAAACAGATGGAAAATAGTATTTGCTTTGAAAAACACCTGTAATGAATTATAGCTATTGGGAATATAAAGAATGGTTTACCAACAATGATTTTGTAATTATTGGAAGCGGAATCGTGGGCTTAAATTGTGCGATTAACTTAAAAGAAAGGTTTCCAAAAGCAAAGGTTCTAATCTTAGAAAAAGGATTATTACCACAAGGAGCAAGTACAAAAAATGCAGGATTTGCTTGTTTTGGAAGTGTTTCAGAGTTATTAAGTGATTTAAAAAACCATTCAGAAGAGGAGGTTTTTCAGCTGGTAAAAAAACGCTGGGAAGGATTGCAATTACTTAGAAAATTACTAGGAAATAAAAATATAGATTATCAACATAATTATGGATATGAACTCTTTTTTGATTCAAATTCCTTTGAAAAATGCACGAGCAAAATAGCTCACTTTAATAAATTATTACTTCCTCTTTTTAAGGATAATGTTTTTGCAACAGTTGAGAATAAATTCCATTTTAAAAACATCCATCCAAACTATATTGTTAACCAATTCGAAGGTCAGATTGATACTGGAAAAATGATGGTGCAATTACTAAAAAAAGCTCAAGAAAAAGGAGTGAAGATTTTAAACAATGTTGTTGTTGATAATTTTTCTGAAGAAGCATCTCAAGTGAAAATCAAATCAAATCAAGGACAATTTACAGCATCAAAATTATTAATTGCGACCAATGGATTTACAAAAGAGTTGTTGAATGAAAAAGTCAAACCAGCAAGAGCACAGGTTTTAATAACCAAACCTATTGAGAATTTAAAAATTAAAGGAACTTTTCATTTAGAAGAAGGATACTATTATTTTAGAAATATTGATAATAGAATTTTATTAGGAGGCGGAAGAAACCTCGATTTTACAACCGAAGAAACGAGTCAGTTTGGTCAAACAGAAATTATTCAAAACAAGCTAGAGGAAATTCTAAAAACCACAATTTTACCTAACCTAGAGGTAGAAATAGAACATCGTTGGAGTGGAATTATGGGTGTTGGAAACCAAAAGAAACCCATAGTAAAACAACTCTCAAATAATGTTTTTTGTGGAGTGCGTTTAGGCGGAATGGGAGTAGCCATAGGCTCATTAATTGGCAAGGAATTAGCAGAATTGATTGATTAATCAGAAAGTTTAATTTGTATCTTTACTTATGATGATTAAAAAAGCCCTCTTGTTGTTGTTTTTATGCTCTTCGATTTCTATTTCTTCTCAAGAATGGAATCAAAAGACCAAGCAGACCAAAATCACCTTTACAATCAAAAACTTTGGGCTCAATGTTGATGGAGATTTTAGCAAAATCAAGATCAACACTAATTTTAATAGTAAGAACCTTTTTGAAAGTTATATCAACTCAGAAATTGTGGTTAAAACCATTTCTACAGGTATTGAAAGTAGAGACGAACATATCTTAGATGAAGATTATTTTGATGAAACCAATCACAAAACGATTGTATTAAAGTCTACCAAGTTTATTACAACTAATAACGGAAGCTTTAATATGATTGCAGAGTTAACGATTAAAGGAACTACAAAACAGCTTCAAATTCCTTTAGAAATTTTGGAATCAGAAAAAGAGGTATTGATAAAAGCAGACTTTACAATTAATCGAAAAGATTTTAAAGTTGGTGGAGGTAGTTTTATCATGTCAAAAAACGTAAAAATTCAAGTTGAATATAGAGGCACTAAATAAAATTTGAAGGAAAATAAAATATTTGATGTAATTATAGTTGGTGGCGGACTTGCCGGGTTAACAAGCGCAATTCATCTTTCAAAGTTCAATAAAAAAGTTTTATTAATTGAGAAGAACAGGTATCCGAAACATAAAGTTTGTGGAGAATATATTTCTAACGAAGTCTTACCATATCTCAATTCTTTAGGAATTTACCCTCTAAAAGAAGGGGCTAAAAAAATCTCAAAAGTTCAAATCTCAACAGTAAAAAGTAATTTAATTCACGGAGATTTACCACTGGGAGGATTTGGCATGAGTCGCTATTTTTTAGACAATTTAATGGCCAATAAAGCGATTTCAAACGGAGTTACTATTGTTAAAGATTCCGTTGACTCTGTTGATTTTGAAGAAGAAATTTTTACGGTTCAAACCAATAAATCAGGCATTTTTTATAGTAAAATCACCATCGGGGCATTTGGAAAAAGATCAGCACTAGATGTAAAAATGAATCGAAAATTTATTCAAAAAAAATCACCTTATCTGGCAGTAAAAACCCACGTAAAAGGAGATTTTCCAGAAAACTTAGTTGGTTTACATAATTTTAAAGGAGGTTATTGTGGTGTTTCAAAAGTAGAAAACGATTCTATTAACCTTTGTTATATTACTTCTTATTCAAGTTTTCAGAAACATAAAAACCTCACTGAATTTCAAGAAAAAGTAGTTTTCAAAAACAAGTATCTCCAAAAAATATTTAAAGAATCAAAAGCGGTTTTTGAGAAACCCTTAACTATTAGTCAGATTTCTTTCGAAACAAAAAAACCTGTAGAAGAACATCTGATTATGTGTGGCGATACTGCAGGAATGATTCACCCACTATGCGGAAACGGAATGGGAATGGCAATTACCAGTGCTCAATTAGCGAGTAAACGAATACTTCAATTTTTAAATGGAGAAATAAAAACAAGAGACAGTTTAGAAAAACTGTATATTAGAGATTGGAACAAAGAATTTAAAATGAGACTGAGAATAGGACATTTAATTGCTTGGTTATTTAGAAATCAAATCATTTCTGAAATCGCTTATAGCATTTTAAAAATGATTCCTTCTATGTTGCCAAAAATTATTCAAATAACCCACGGTAAACCCTTAAATAAAGCATGAGTTTTTTTGTGAACACAGCATTTCGATCAGAAGAAAATGAGATCATGGATGATTTCACACTAGAGGGTGAAATGTTTAGAGACACATTAGACAAATTAGAAACGATTAATCGTTTATTGGGTGGAAATGTTGTAACGATTAATGGAGTAAAAAAGCTGTTAAAAGATCAACCAAAAGATCAACCAATTACAATCATTGATTTAGGTTGTGGACATGGAGATATTTTGAGGGGTTTAGCTAAATTTGGTCGAAAGAAAGGGTATATGCTTAAATTAATAGGAATTGATGCAAATCCTGACGCCATAGAATATGCGAACGAACTATCATCAGAATACCCAGAGCTTTCTTTTGATGCAATAGACATCTTTTCAGATGACTTTCAAAAGTTAGATTTTGATGTGGTATTATGTACCTTATTTTTGCATCATTTTAAAGATGACAAATTAATTTCATTTTTACAGCCTACAGTTCAAAGCGCAAAAATAGGAGTTGTTGTAAACGACCTACATAGACATAGAATAGCCTATTTTCTTTTTAAGATTATTGGACTGTTTATTAAAAATAAAATGGTTAGGGAAGATGGATTAACATCCATTTTAAGAGCTTTCAAAAAAAGAGATCTAGAAAACATTTCTAACCAAGTAAAAGCACAGTTTTCTATTCAATGGAAATGGGCTTTTCGTTATCAATGGATATTGAAAAAAACGAATAATAATTAAAAGGTTCCTGCTTTCACAGGAAAGATAATGAGTGTAAAAATAACAGCAGTAGCAAAACAACTACCTCAATATATGAGGGAAACAAAAGATATTATTCCTTTTGTAAAACTTTGGATGTCTGTTCAGGAAGAACGCTTTCAGAGAAAAGTAATTAAACTTTTTGAAGGAGCAGGCGTAGATAAACGATATTCAATAATGGATGCTGAAGAAGTTTTTTTAAATTCTTCTTTCGAGGAAAAGAATGATATTTATGTGAGAGAAATCACAAAATTAGCGGAACAATCGCTAAAAAAATCGTTAGACAAAGCCAAGCTAAAAGCTACTGATATAGATTATATTATTACCGTAAGTTGTACAGGAATTATGATTCCGTCTGTTGATGCTCATTTAATAAATAGCCTAGGTATGAAACAAGATATTGTACGCTTACCTGTTACAGAAATGGGTTGCGCTGCAGGAGTTTCAGGAATTATTTATGCAAAGAATTTTCTAAAAGCTAACCCAAATAAACGAGCAGTAGTCATTGCTGTAGAATCACCAACAGCAACCTTTCAGTTAGATGATTTTTCGATGGTAAATATTGTAAGTGCAGCTATTTTTGGAGACGGTGCGGCAAGTGTCATTTTATCTTCTTGTGAAGAAGATGAAGGGCCAAAAATTGTAGATGAAGCGATGTATCATTTTTATGATGCAACCCATATGATGGGTTTTAAACTCGTCAATACAGGATTACAAATGATTTTAGATAAATCAGTTCCAGAAACGATTTCTAGCCATTTTCCAGCAATTGTTCATCCGTTTTTAGAACGAAATAACTTGACGATTGAAGATATCAATCACTTAATTTTTCATCCTGGAGGAAAGAAAATTGTGCAAACAGTAGAAGATTTATTTGGGTCTTTAGGGAAAAATATAGATGATACAAAAGAGGTTTTAAGATTGTACGGAAATATGTCTAGCGCAACAGTTTTATATGTTTTAGAAAGATTTATGGATGGAGATAGACAAAAAGGAGAAAAAGGATTAATGTTAAGTTTTGGACCAGGTTTTTCNGCNCAAAGAATTTTATTAGAATGGTNACAACTTATTGTCATTTCCATGAAAATGGGTATCTATTTAAAATAAAAGTAAATACAAAGGTGACTTGGAGAACCTCAGTCACCAAGGTGAGTGAGGCTCTCCAAAGGTTATTGAGGCTCTCGAAATGATATTACAGAAAGAATAAAAATGAAAGAATTTCAAGATAAAAACGAGTGGGCACTTATTTTAGGAGGATCAAGTGGCCTTGGTTTGGCAACAGCAAAAAAGCTAGCCAAACACGGAATGAATATTTGTATCGTTCATAGAAATTCTCGTTNTCAGCAAGAGCAAATAGAAAAAGAATTCAATGAAATCACGCAACTAGGAATTGATTTTATAAGCTATAATACAGATGCGTTTCACCCAGAAAAAAGGGAGGCATTACTAGANGATTTACAAGAAGAGTTAGAGGGCGGAAAAATAAAAACCTTAGTTCACAGTGTAGCGAAAGGAAATTTAAAACCCATGCTAAGTGATGATTCACCAGTATTAAAGACAGACGATTTTCAACTGACTATTCAAGCGATGGGAATCAGCCTATACGATTGGACGAAAGCTATTTTTGATGCAAAACTCTTTGCAGATGATGCAAGAATTATCAGTTTTACAAGCGAAGGAAACAGCAAAGCATGGAAAAATTACGCTGCAGTTTCTGCAGCGAAAGTTACTCTAGAAGCAATCACCAGAAACATAGCATTAGAGTTTGCACCTTATGGTATTAAAGCCAACTGCATCCAAGCAGGTGTCACAGACACCGCCTCTTTACGAATGATTCCTGGAAGTGAAGAAATTAAAAACCACTCTTTATTACGCAATCCATTTAATAGATTAACAAACCCAGAAGATGTTGCTAACGTAGTGTATTTATTGTCTAAAGATGAAGCTTCTTGGATTAATGGAACGATTATTCCTGTGGACGGAGGAGAACATATTAGTTAATGAATGTCATTCTCGAAATGTCGGGAATCCAAAATAGAAATAGGTTCCCAATGAAGTTGGGAACGACAACAAAAACAAATAAACAGTTCAACAATTGAACAATCAAAAAATCATACAACTCTTACCTTATCAACCTCCATTTTTATTTGTGGAGGAAACAATCAGCGTATCGGAAAAGGGTGCAGAAGGTTTTTATACGTTTAAAGAAGATGAGTATTTTTATAAAGGACACTTTAAAGACAATCCAATTACTCCTGGTGTTATTTTAACTGAGGTTATGGCGCAAATAGGAGTGGTTTGTCTAGGGATTTATTTACTTAAAGATCAAATTTTAGAAAACCAAAAACCTCAAATAGCACTTACTTCTAATGAAGTAGATTTCTTTTTACCAGTACGTCCAAAAGAGCGGGTAAAAGTGATCTCAGAAAAAATCTATTTTCGATTCAATAAACTCAAATGTAAAGTGCAATTGTTTAATGAAAAAGACGAGTTAGTTTGTCGAGGAACAATATCAGGAATGCTAAAAACAATGAATGATGAAGCGTAGAGTTGTTATTACCGGAATGGGTGTTGTAGCTCCAAATGCAGTGGGTTTAGATAATTTTCTAAAAGCTATTCAAGAAGGAACATCAGGAATTACCTTTCATCAAAAATTACAAGACCTACAATTTTCTTGTTGTATTGGAGGAATTCCAACAATTTCAGAAGAATTGAAAAGTCAATATTTAACACCGTTACAATTACGAGGCTTTGATAGCTCCGGAATTCTATACGGTTGCATGGCAGGAATGGATGCTTGGAAAGATGCTGGTTTTTCTTTTGATGAAAACTCTCCAATTGATTATGATTCAGGAATGGTGTTTGGAACAGGAACCTCAGGAGTTGAAAAATTTAGAGAAGCCATTTATAAACTTGACGATAAAAAAGTAAAAAGATTAGGAAGCACAGTTGTGATACAAACCATGGCAAGTGGAATTAGCGCGTATTTAGGCGGAATTCTAGGAATGGGAAATCAAGTCACTACAAATTCATCAGCTTGTACCACAGGAACAGAAGCTTTATTGATGGGGTTTGAACGTGTTCAATCTGGAAAAGCTAAAAGAATGTTGGTGGGGAGCTGTAGTGATGATGGCGCTTATATTTGGGGCGGATTTGATGCGATGCGAGTCATGACCTATAAATACAATGAATCGCCAGAAAAAGGATCAAGGCCATTAAGCGAAACAGCTTCGGGTTTTGTTCCTGGAAGCGGTGCAGGTGCGTTGGTCTTAGAATCGCTAGAAAGTGCTTTGGAAAGAGAAGCAACTATTTATGCAGAGGTTTTAGGCGGAAATGTAAATTCTGGAGGACAACGAAATGGAGGAACGATGACAGCTCCAAATTCGGAAGCAGTACAAAAATGTATTGTAGATGCAATGAAAGACGCTAAAATTTCACCAAATGAAATTGATTCGATTAATGGACATTTAACAGCCACCATAAAAGACCCAACAGAAATAGAAAATTGGACAAAAGCATTGAATAGAAAAGATAACGAGTTTCCATATATCAATTCGTTAAAATCGATGGTTGGACATTGTTTGGCAGCAGCAGGAGCTATTGAAATTGTTGCAACTGTTTTGCAATTGAAACATCAATTTGTGTTTCCAAACATCAATTGTGAAGATGTACATCCAGATATTATAAAGCTAATTAGTAAAGAAAAAATTCCAACAGAAATGAT
>JGI26084J50262_1000890_pt1 | contig 17074 bp, 13 predicted proteins | sample SaaInl6LU_22_DNA_FD_50262 | JGI IMG/M metagenome (IMG submission 50262) | reverse complement strand
AAAAGCTTTAGCTAAGGCAAAGCCGATACCCGTTGCTCCACCGGTAATAACAATGACCTGATTTTCGAAGTTTTGCATATGTCCCTCGTGTTAGTGGCGTTGGCGCTTAGGCAGCGTGCGAGCCGGTCAATTTCATGAAGACGGTTTCCAATTCGGCACCTTCAGTGTCCAGATCGGCGATTTCTATGCCGCTATTGGCAATTTGGTTCAGCACATGTCCGGCTGGCGTTTCACCGGGGTTATATTGTACAGCCAACCGCCCATCTTCGAGAATTTGGCAGTTTACTCCGGCAATCTCGGGGGCCCTGGTGAGCGCTGTGGCTGGCCGGATGAGCAGGGTCTTGTTATCAATGCGGCGCAGCAAATCGCTGGTTGCTTCACAAGCCACCAAACTGCCCTTATCAATAATTGCAATCGTGTCGCACAACTCTTGCGCTTCCTCGAGATAATGTGTGGTCAACATAATCGTGACGCCGAGCTTGTTCAGCTCCAGAACATAATCCCATAATTGACGTCGCAATTCGATGTCGACACCGGCTGTCGGCTCGTCGAGGACCAGAATTGGCGGATTATGCACCAAGGCTTTGGCAACCAACAGCCGCCGCCGCATACCGCCTGAAAGCGTTCGCGCATAGGCATCGACTTTATCGTCTAAGCCAAGAGCGGTAAGAATCTCTGTGGTGCGGCGCTGTTTGCGCGGCACGCCATATAGGCCAGCTTGCAAATCCATGATTTCACCGGGGGTGAAAAATGGGTCAATGCTTAACTCTTGCGGCACGATACCGATAGAGGCGCGCGACTGACGCGGATTTTGGTCAATATCAAAGCCCCAAATCGATGCGCTGCCGGATGTTTTCATTACCAGACCGGCGAGAATGTTAATAAAGGTCGATTTGCCCGCCCCATTTGGCCCCAAAAGGCCAAATATAGAACCCCGCGGCACATCTAAATTAATGCCCTTTAACGCTTCTTTTGGGGGTTGATTGCCGGCCGCCTTATAGGTCTTTTGCAAATCGCGCACGCTGAGCGCTAATGCTGACTGATGGCTTGAATTTGTCATGAAACTCTCCTAGGCAATAGGTGTAGCATTTTTGTTCTGGGGAATAAACGCCGAAACCGCGATTTAGGGCCTGTCATTTGATGCAGCAATGCTAGATTAGCTGATACGACTCAGTCTGACCAAAGGTAACGGATGACAAAGCTTGGCAAAAACGACCACCTCTATCTGGTGGATGGATCTGGTTATATTTTCCGTGCTTATCATGCGCTTCCACCATTGACGCGAAAATCGGATGGTTTGCCAGTGGGGGCGGTATCCGGCTTTTGCAATATGTTGGTCAAATTGCTTAATGAAATGGATGCGGCTGAAAGCCCAACGCATTTGGCGGTGATTTTCGACGCCTCCGGCAAGACCTTTCGCAATGATATTTATCCCGAATATAAAGCCCACCGACCGCCGGCACCGGAAGATTTAATACCGCAATTTTCTTTGGTTCGTGAAGCTGTGCGGGCGTTCAACATTCCGGCCATTGAAATGTCTGGTTTCGAAGCCGATGATTTGATTGCCAGCTATGCCGTACAAGCGGCGGCCGATGGGGCGCATGTATCGATTGTTTCCTCAGATAAAGATTTGATGCAACTGGTTGGCCCCAATATCGACATGATCGATACGATGAAAGACAAAAAGATCAATGCGGCTGAGGTGGTGGAGAAATTTGGCGTCGGGCCAGAGCGGGTGATTGATGTGCAGTCGCTGGCCGGTGATAGTGTTGACAATGTGCCCGGCGTGCCCGGCATTGGTATTAAAACGGCAGCGCTTTTGATTGAGGAATATGGCGATCTCGATAGTTTGTTGGCGCGGGCTGGTGAAATTAAGCAAAACAAGCGACGCGAAAACCTCATTGAGTTCGCCGAACAGGCGCGCATTAGCCGGCAATTGGTGACCTTGAAACAAGATACACCTTTACCCGTCGGTTTCGAGGAAATGACGCTCACGCCACCTGATGCGGCCACACTGATTGGCTTTACGAAAGCTCTGGAATTCAACACTTTAACCAAACGTTTGGCCGACCGGTNTTCATTTGATGCCGANGCGTTTGAACCGGCATCAGATTTGGTCTCGGCTTATGCAGAGGATGCGAGTAAGGCGCCAATGGGCGGGCAAGAATCNCCACAAGNTGCGGGCTCCCTGACGATGGCCAATAGCTTGCCTGCACCAATGCCAGCNATATCCGAAGCGGTTTATGAGACGGTGACGCAGGAAGCGCAATTGCACGCTTGGGTGGCGCGGGCCTATCAGGCTGGCGTCATTGGACTGGATACGGAAACCAATGGTTTGGATACCATGCAGTGTCGGTTGGTCGGTATTTCATTGGCTACGGCGCCCGGTGAGGCTTGNTATATTCCGCTGACCCACGGGGTTTCGGACGGGTTGGATTTGGGCGACGAAATGCCCAATCAAATNNCAACGGAACAGGCGTTGGCAATTCTGAAACCATTGTTGGAAGATGCCTCAGTGTTAAAAGTGCTTCAGAATGCCAAATTCGATTTGCAAATTTTTGCCCGCCACAAGGTCGCGGTGGCGCCAATCGATGACACAATGCTGATGTCTTATGCGCTTGATGCCGGCGCCCATGGCCATGGCATGGATGAATTATCGCAACTATATTTAGGNCATGAGCCGATATCGATTAAACAGCTCATTGGCAGCGGCAAGGCTCAAATAACCTTTGATCAAGTGCCGATTGANAAAGCCGCCCCCTATGCGGCGGAAGATGCGGATGTAACGNTACGTTTGTGGCATCATTTGAAACCGCGCTTGCTGGCCGAGCATATGGTTGGTGTTTACCAGACGACGGAGCGGCCGTTGGTGGCGGTTTTGCGGCAGATGGAGAGTGAAGGCATTTTGGTCGACCGCTCTGTGTTGTCACGCCTGTCGGGTGAGTTTGCCCAGAAAATGGCGGCCATGGAGGATGAGATTTATCAGCTCGCNGGAGAGCGTTTCAATATTGCCAGTCCTAAGCAATTGGGTGATATCCTGTTTGGCAAAATGGCTCTGCCGGGTGGCAAGAAAACCAAGACGGGCGCCTATGCAACTGGTGCTGAAGTGCTCGAAGGCCTAGCCGCTGAGGGATATGATTTGGCGGCGCGGGTTCTTGATTGGCGCGGTCTGGCCAAATTGAAATCGACNTATACAGATGCGCTGCCGGAATTTATCAATCCGGAAACCGGNCGCATTCACACCTCCTATTCTTTGGCCGCAACAACNACGGGGCGGCTGTCCTCTTCTGACCCGAATTTACAAAATATCCCCATTCGCACGGAGGACGGGCGGCGCATTCGTACGGCTTTTGTCTCGGCTCCAGATCATGTTCTGGTGAGTGCCGACTATAGCCAGATTGAATTGCGTATTCTTGCGCATATCGCTGAAATCGGAAGTCTGAGGCAAGCCTTTGCCGATGGGTTGGATATTCATGCGATGACGGCATCTGAAATGTTTGGTGTGTCAATGGCTGAAATGACGGGCGATGTTCGCCGTCGTGCCAAAGCGATTAATTTCGGTATCATCTATGGCATATCGGCTTTCGGTTTGGCCAATCAACTGGGCATTAGTCGCAGCGAAGCCAGCGACTATATCAAGGCCTATTTCCAAAAATTCCCAGGCATTCATGACTATATGGAAGCCACCAAAGCCGAAGCCAAAGCGCAAGGCTATGTCACCACTTTGTTTGGCCGCAAGATTCATTTGCGCGAGATTGACGCCAAAATACCGGCGCGCCGTGCCTTTGCTGAGCGCGCCGCCATTAATGCGCCAATCCAGGGCACGGCGGCAGATATTATTCGTCGCGCCATGATTGCGATGCCAAAGGCGCTTGTTGATTATGATCTCACGGCAGCGCGCATGCTATTGCAAGTGCACGATGAGTTAATTTTTGAGGTTGCTGAAGAGAAAGCCGATGACTTAATTGCCATTGTGCGAAAAACCATGGAAACGGCCTGTTTACCGCGATTGGAACTGAGCGTNCCATTGATTGTTGATGCAAAAGCAGCNAAAAANTGGGAAGAAGCGCATTAATAATATNATTAAATNTNTAAAATAGTATTATTATATTTTACTTCATATCAATAGATAATAAAAAAGGCAGAGATAAGACTCTGCCTAATTTATTTATCATACTATTAGCTAAATAAGGGTTTTATTCAGCGGCCAATGCAGCAGCACGTACATTGTCATCGACATGAGCAAGGAATTTTTCGAAATTCGCAACAAACATGGCGACCAATTTTTTAGCCTGTGCGTCATAAGCCTCTTTATCNGCCCAAGTATCGCGCGGATTGAGGATTGACCCATCAACACCGGGAACAGAAACCGGCACTTCAAAACCGAAATTCTCATCTTGGCGGAAGNCCACATTATTCAGGCTACCATCAAGGGCGGCTGANAAGAGGGCGCGGGTCTCTTTAATCGGCATGCGGTTGCCAATGCCATAAGCTCCACCGGTCCAGCCGGTATTGACCAACCAGCAGCTGGCTCCATGTTCAGCAATCAAATCACGAAGCAGATTGCCATATTCTGATGGGTGACGCGGCATGAAAGGTGCGCCAAAGCAGGTTGAAAAGGTTGCTTCTGGCTCGGTGACACCTTTCTCGGTGCCAGCAACTTTCGCAGTATAGCCTGACAAGAAGTGGTACATGGCTTGGCTTGGCGTCAATCGCGAAATAGGAGGCAACACACCAAAGGCATCAGCCGTCAGCATGATGATGTTTTTCGGGTGACCGGCGGTTCCGGTTTCCGAGGCGTTTGGAATGAACGACAGTGGATAGGCACCGCGTGAGTTTTCCGCCAATGTATTATCGTCGAGGTCGAGCTCGCGGGTTACCGGATCCATCACAACATTCTCCAGCACAGTGCCGAAACGTTGGGTGGTGGCATAAATCTCTGGTTCGGCTTCAGCCGACAAGTTGATCATTTTCGCGTAGCAACCGCCTTCGAAGTTGAACACACCATTCTCTGACCAGCCGTGCTCATCGTCTCCCACCAAAATACGGTTTGGATCAGCTGATAAAGTCGTCTTGCCAGTGCCGCTGAGGCCGAAGAAGACGGCGCTGTCGCCAGCATCGCCGACATTCACTGAGCAATGCATTGGCATAACCCGTTTGGCGGGCAGGGCGTAGTTCAGCATAGAGAAAACAGATTTTTTGGTTTCACCGGCATAAGACGTGCCAACAATCAGCACCATCTTCTTATCGAAGTTCACCGCAATCATGGTTTCACCTCGGCTACCGTGACGGGCCGGATCGGCTTTGAAGCTTGGGAAATTCATAATGACAAATTCAGGGTCGAAACCATCCAGTTCTTGTGTCTGTGGTTCAATCAACAGGTTCTGAATAAACAGTGAGTGCCAAGCCAGTTCCGTGACAACGCGTGTTGCCAGACGATGGGTTTTATCAGCGCCGCCGAACAGGTCCTGCACCAATAATTCATTGCCCTCTGTGTGCGCCAGCATATCCGCGTGCAGCGCGTCAAATTGCTCTGATGTCATCGACTTATTATTGTCCCACCAGATGGTGTCTTCTGTNGTGGCGTCGCGAACGATAAACTTATCTTGTGCNGAACGACCTGTGTGAGCACCGGTCTTGACCAGCAAGGGTCCACTTCCGGCTATCTCAGCTTCGCCGCGTGCCAGAGCCAGTTCATAAATTTGAGATGGTCGCAGGTTCCAATATACAGTCCCAGCATNGCCNAGGCCCTGCATGTCCAAACCATTCTTGCTTATATGATAACCAGTCTGTTTCATCGCGTTTCCNCCGACAATATAATACCCACANAANCCCCAATGGGGNAACTTTGACGCGGACTATATGCAGTTTGTCGCCNTGTGGCAACCAGCCTGCCGTAACAATGACACAATTCATGTTGATGATTTATTTGCTNCGAACGAGACAAAAAACTTCCCTTCGCCCCTGCCGCAATGCTTAGTTATCAGTTGAGGAAAACACAATGCCGACAATCGTACTTGTTGATGATGATGCCAATATTTTGGCGTCCGTAAAAATGGCACTTGAGGCCGAAGGTTTTGCCACGCGCAGTTTTACCGACGGAAATATGGCGCTTCAGGCTTTGGCCGACAAGCCGGCTGACATTGGTGTTTTCGATATTAAAATGCCCCGCATGGATGGTCTCGAACTATTGCGTAAACTGCGTCAAACCAGCCAAATGCCAGTGGTTTTTCTGACCTCTAAAGACGATGAGATTGATGAAATATTCGGTTTGAAAATGGGCGCCGACGACTATGTCACCAAACCGTTTTCGCAACGTTTGTTAATTGAACGCATTCGCGCCGTATTGCGCCGTTCAAAAGCGCGCGAGCAAGCGGCAAGCGGGCAGCAGGTCGACACAAACAATGCTATCGAGCGGGGAGATTTGCGCCTTGATACCGAGCGCCATGACTGTTTTTGGAAACAACAACCAGTTAGCCTGACCGTTACAGAGTTTATGATACTGGATGCCTTGGCGCGACGCCCAGGTGTGGTAAAAAGTCGCGATGCGCTTATGGATGCTGCCTATGATGAACAAATCTATGTTGATGATCGGACGATAGACAGTCACATTAAACGCTTGCGGCGCAAATTTCGTGTCGTTGATAAAAGTTTTGACGCCATTGAGACCCTCTATGGGGTTGGTTACAGGTATAAAGATCAGTGAGTTCAGACGCGACACCATCTCCCGCCCCATCTGATAAGGCACGCGATAAGAAGCGCCCAAAGCAAAAATTGCTGGCGCGGCTCATTGTGCTGAATATGCTGGGCTTGTTGATTTTGGCTGGGGGTATTTTGACGCTTTCGGAGTCGCGGCAGGTTTTGACGCGCGCTTACACTAAAAGTTTGCAAACCCAGGCTAGTATCATCGCCAGTGCGCTGAGCCAAGCGACGCAGCAGAATAATTTCGAATTTTTTGAACCCTCTATTCTCAAACAGCTAAATGGTCGTCGTGCCAATACGTGGCAGATCCGTCAGGCGCAAAAAATTATGCGCGATATGCGCAATGTGACGGATGCGCGTTTGCGGCTCTATGCCAATAATGGCAATTTGATCATTGATAGTATGCAGCTTGACCGATCCATCAATGTTGTGTCGCGCGATTTACCGCCTTTGCTCGACAATACGATAATGCCGTCGTGGCTTGAGGCCATCAAAAACCGCGGCCAGCATTTCATCTTTGGCGCGAAACCTGTTCTCAATGAAATCACGGCAGCTGATGGATTTCGTCTGCCCGAGGTCGCCACCGCCCTCAAAGGTCAAGCGGCCAGCTTGCAACGGCAAAATGAAAATGGCCATGATGTGCTGACCGTGGCGGTGCCTGTGCAGGGCTATCGGGCGATTGTTGGCGCGCTGATGATTTCAACCCATCCTGGCGAGATCGACGCGATTATTGCCGAGGAACGTCAATTGGTGTTCGAGCTATCGGGCTTAGCTTTGGTGATTAGCGTTATCACTTCTCTGCTTATCGCCGGCACAATCGTGGTGCCCGTGCGCCGCCTTGCCTCTGCTATGCGCGGCTTCGGCGGCACCATGCCACAATTACCTGGTTTAGATAGCATTCCCGACCTCAGCCGTCGCGGCGATGAGATTGGTGATCTGTCTGTGGCGCTGCGCGATATGATGCAAAAACTACTTCTGCGGATTAACACCATTGACCGTTTTGCGGCCGATGTTGCACATGAGCTTAAAAACCCGCTGACGTCATTGCATAGTGCTGTGCAAAGTTTGGATCAAGCACCCAACAAAGCGCAACAAAAAGAGTTAATGGCGATTATCGACAATGACCTTCATCGTCTCAACCGCCTAATCTCAGATATTTCCAATGCCACGCGTTTGGATGCAGAACTCAATCGTGGTGAAAGCGACAATTTTGATTTGTCCGAATTAGCTCAAGAAATTGGCCAAGCCTTGGCCGTGGGTTATGGTGAAACGCAGAATATTCAGCTCATTGTGCAAACCAATGAGCCGTGTCTCGTGATGGCTCAAAAGGCGCGCATTGCTCAAATTATTGACAATCTGATTGGCAATGCAGCTAGTTTTTCACCCGAAGGCAGCCGTATTTTTATCACCACACGGATTGAAAGTGGCAAGGCAATGCTAATCGTAGCCGATGAAGGCCCCGGATTGGCCGATGGTACGGCTGAAAAGATCTTTGACCGGTTTTATACCGATCGAACGCAGGCGCCGGTTAAGCCTATGGCCGGCAAACAATTCAAGGCTGGCAATTCGGGTCTCGGCCTGAGTATTTCTCGGCAGATCGCGCGCGCCCATGGTGGCGATGTGATTGGCAACAATCGCCCCGATGGGCAAGGCGCGTATTTCACATTGATATTGCCCTTGCATGATCCGAAGACGGCGACCGCATGAGCCAAGGAACCGGACCGAGCGTGCACGCCAGTGTGGTGCAATTTAATCAGGGGGCGTGATGCTGATGGGGCCGTCGGGCAGTGGCAAATCGACCTTGGCCTTGGCGCTGATTAGACAAAAAAATGCTCGTTTGGTGGCCGATGATCGGGTGCTTTTGGACACGGATGCCGAACAAAATCTATGCGCCACCGCACCACAGAATATCGCTGGCTTGATTGAGGTGCGCGGCATGGGATTGCTGCGTATCGGCACTGAAGGGGCGGCACCGTTGCCGGCTGTTATTCGGCTGGCGGTTGAATTGGTGGCGCGCAAAGATGTGCCACGTCTACCGGCAGAAATTTATCTGCCGCCACAAAATGACTTGCAGCACCAGCCAATACCGTTATTACGATTACACGCTTTTGACGCCCAGACGGTTGACGTTATTATGTTGGCGCTGGCTACCATCGGCCAACAGGGGTTTGCCGAGGATGACATTCACACACTGCCAAAGGACGCTTGATTGTCAGGCCGTTCCTCGGCACATTGAAGTGAAAGAGGATAAAATGATTGGACTGGTATTGGTAACACATGGTGGATTGGCCGATGAATTTCGTGCCGCCGTTGAGCATGTGGTGGGTGCGCAATCCCATATGGCGACAATTTCTATTGGCCCTGACGATAATATGGAAAAGCGCCGTCAGGATATTATTGACGCGATAAGTGCTGTTGATGACGGGGCTGGTGTTGTCTTGCTGACCGATATGTTCGGCGGCACGCCGTCTAATTTAGCGATTTCCCTGCTAGAGAAAGACCGTGTGGAGGTGATTGCTGGCATTAATCTGCCAATGTTGATTAAATTCGCTAGCATTCGCGAGAGCAAAAAATTGGCAGAGGCTGTTTTGGAAGCCAAAGACGCAGCACGTAAATATATTTCCGTCGCTAGTGAAGTGCTCGGCGTTTAGCCTCCAGCGGTCGTCAATGTCAGAAACACTTACCGCCCAGCTCACAATTTGCAATCAACGCGGATTACATGCGCGCGCTTCGGCAAAATTCGTTAATTTGGTCGATGGGTTCGACGCGCAAATTATGGTGTCGCGCGAAGGTGAAACCGTCGATGGCACCTCAATTATGGGGCTGATGATGTTGGGCGCAAGTCTCGGCATGACTATTGACGTCACCGCCAGCGGCGTTGAGGCAGCCGCTGCTCTGCAGGCCATCAGCGATTTAGTGGCGCGCAAGTTCGACGAGGAATAACCATATAACGACATAAAGAATTCGTTATATGGGCTTGCGATGGTCGTTTTAACCTGCTAAACACAGAGAAATTTTACAGGGGTGCAAGATGAGCCAAGATTACAAAATTGCTGATATCACGCTGGCCGATTGGGGTCGTAAAGAGATAGCTATTGCTGAAACCGAGATGCCGGGTCTGATGGCCTTGCGCGAGGAATATGGTGCGTCNAAGCCTTTGAAGGGCGCGCGGGTTACCGGTTGTTTGCATATGACCATTCAAACNGCCGTATTGATTGAAACCTTGACCGCTTTGGGTGCTGAAGTGCGCTGGTCGTCNTGCAATATTTTCTCGACGCAAGATCATGCTGCNGCTGCNATTGCNGCNACCGGCGTTCCTGTGTTTGCTTGGAAAGGCGAAACCGAGGAAGAATANTGGTGGTGCGTTGAGCAGACGATTAAGGGTCCAGACGGATGGACGCCCAATATTCTTCTAGATGATGGCGGTGATCTAACACAAATTTGCCACGAGAAATATCCGGAAGTGCTTGATGANTGTGTCGGCGTTTCCGAAGAAACCACAACCGGCGTGTTGCGGCTCTATGATATGGCACGCGATGGCACATTGAAAGTGCCAGCGATTAACGTCAATGACAGTGTCACCAAGTCAAAATTTGATAATTTATATGGTTGCCGCGAGAGCCTTGTGGATGGCGTCAAGCGCGCGACAGATGTGATGATTGCCGGCAAGGTTGCCGTTGTCTGCGGTTATGGTGACGTTGGTAAAGGATCGGCTGAAAGCCTGCGTTCGCAAGGAGCGCGCGTGATGGTGACGGAAATTGACCCGATTTGCGCTCTGCAGGCTGCGATGGAAGGCTATGAAGTCACGACCATGGAAGATGCCGCACCGATTGGTGATATTTTCATTTCTGCCACCGGCAATAAAGACATTATCACGCTCGACCATATGCGGGTCATGAAAGACCGTGCAATCGTCGGCAATATCGGCCATTTCGATAGTGAAATCCAAGTTCATGCTCTGAAAAACTATCAGTGGCACAATGTTAAGCCGCAGGTCGATGAAGTCGAGTTTCCTGATGGCAAACGGATTATTTTGCTTGCCGAAGGGCGATTGCTCAATCTTGGTTGCGCCACAGGGCACCCAAGCTTTGTGATGAGTGCATCATTTACCAATCAGGTCTTGGCGCAAATGGAGCTTTGGCAGAATGGTAAAAATTACGATCTGCAAGTCTATGTCCTACCGAAACATTTGGATGAGAAAGTCGCGCGTCTGCATTTGGCCAAATTGGGCGCCAAATTGACCCAGCTCTCCGATGATCAGGCCAAATATCTGGGTATTCCAGAGCAGGGCCCGTTCAAGCCGGAACATTATCGCTACTAGCCAAACCCGCCGGAGGCTTGCCAAATCATGCCGGATGATTACAAATCGGCAGATGAGTAATGCTATGGCCTGTTTTGATTTTATCGTCGATAGCCAAGCCGCCACCCATCGCGTGGCGCATTGGTTGCGGCCGCTTTTGAGCGGGCACGGGTTTATCTCCCTAGTCGGCGATTTGGGGGTCGGCAAAACTGAATTTGCCCGTGCTTTTGTGCGCGCTTATTGCGGCGATATTATTGTTCCTAGTCCGAGCTTCACCTTAGTTCAGCCTTATGAGAGCGGCGATGTACGCTTGTTGCATGCAGACTTATACCGTTTGGCAGAGGCTAGCGAAATTTACGAACTTGGCCTCATTGAGGCGATGGATGATCATATTTGCTTGATTGAATGGGCCGATAAAGCCGATGGCCTCCTGCCAAAGGCGGATGTCATCGTGCGCTTTGATATGGTCGCTGGGCGAGACCATCAACGGCATATTGAAATCAGCTCGGAAGATGAAACCCTATTGGCCGCCTTGCGAGCTGCCTATCAACGCGATCAGCAAGTAGAAAAATTTCTTGTGACCCATGATTGGTCGCCCACGCAGGCTCAGCGTCAGCCGTTAGCCGGCGATGCTTCGACGCGGCGCTATGACCGCCTCACCAAAACCGATGGCCATTCAGCGGTGTTGATGGACTGGCAATCTGGCCCAGACGGTGCGGCTGACTATGANGGNCANGCTTATTCGCAGGTCGTGCATTTGGCTGAGGCCACGCCAGCNTATTGCCGTATGAACCAATGGCTGGAAGCCCATGACNTGCGCGTGCCGCAAATTCTGGCCAGCGATGAGGGGGCGGGNTTTGTCCTTTTGGAAGACCTTGGCGACATGACCTTNGCGGCANTCGACAAAGCCGGCGATGCTACGCGCAAGCCGATTGTCTATGCTGAAGCGATTGAGACTCTCCTGCATTTACATGCNCAGCCTGCCGCAGATTTTCTCGCCGTCTATAATGGTCGTGTGCAAGCCATTGAAACGAGCCTGTTCCTTGATTGGTATTTACCTTGGCGCGGTATCAGCGTGACGCCAAGCGCGCGTCAGGCTTGGATGAACCTATGGCAAAATTTGGGTGATAGCCTCTTGGAGGCTCCGAAGGTAAGCGTTTTGCGTGATTTCCATTCGGTGAATATGCTGTGGCAACCGCAGGCTCAGGGGCGTTATCGTTTGGGGCTGATTGACGTGCAAGACGCGCTGGCCGGTCATGCGGCCTATGACCTGGTTTCATTGTTGCAAGACGCGCGTATAGATGTGTCGCCCCAGCAAGTGGCGCACAGCTATCAAAATTATACTGACGCGCGTTTTACTGACGCGGCGGATAAACAGGCTTTTTCGCGCGCTTATGCGATAGCCGGTGCGCAGCGTAGTTTGAAAATCGCTGGTATATTTGTTCGCCTCGCGCAACGAGACGCAAAACCAAACTATCTCGATCATCTACCGCGCATTATCGGCTGTATTCAGCACAATCTCGCGCATCCTGCCTTGGATGATATTGCCGCATGGCTCGAAGCCGAAGCACCGATGAGCTTGCAGATGCCCTTCGGTGACACATGAGTGAGCCGATAACCACGGCGATGATTTTGGCGGCTGGACGCGGCACCCGCATGCGCGCCCATGCCGACGCCCCACCCAAACCATTGGTTGAAATTGCCGGTCAGAGCCTTCTCACTCGGATGATTGATCGGCTGCAAGCGGCGGGTATTGAACGTATTATCATTAACTTGCACCATAAGGCGGCATTCATCACCTCGCATTTGCAGGCGCGCACACAGGGGCCGGAGATTATTTTTTCGGATGAAACGCAGTTGCTCTTGGACACGGGCGGCGGTGTTAAAAACGCCTTGCCGCTTTTGGGGGCAGCTCCCTTTGTGGTTTGCAACGCCGATGTTCTCTGGCAGGAGAACAGCAATAATATTGCTGCTTTAATGGCAAATTTTGACGCCGCGCGCATGGATGCTCTCTTGCTTATGGCAGATATGGCAAGTAGTACCGGCTATGAGGGGGACGGCGATTATTGCCTTGCCGCAGATGGTCAATTGCGCCGCCGTTCCGATGAGGTAAATGCGGGCATTTTTTCCGGTGTGCGTATTGTGACACCGCAAGCGGTCGCCGCCATAGACCAAACGGTGTTTTCATTTAACGCCATATTTGATGCCGCCGAGGCGCGCCAACGCTTATTTGGGCGGCGGTTGGATGGACGGTGGATGCATGTCGGCACGCCTGAGGGGCGCGCTGAGGCTGAAGCAATTATCGGCTAAGGCCTATATTGTCACCCCGCATACGGCCCGGGCTGTGGTATCATAAGTGATGAACGATTCTGCGCGCCTCAAAATATATAACATCGCCGCCGGACAAGCTTTTTTGAGTGTGCTGGCTGACAGTATCATTGATGACAAGCAGCGGCAGGAGGTTTTCGGCCCCTGTCAGTTGGAAGATGTCACGATTCTGTTGCCGACCCGACGGGCCGCCCTACACTTGTCAAAACTGCTGTTATCGCGCGCTCAAAGCCAAGGGCAGCAGGCGGTTTTACTGCCTCATATTGGTACTTTGGGCGACTTGGATGATCAGGGCTTTGAGGGCATCCAAAATGATGGCGTGATGGCCCCCGATTTGCCGCCAGCTATTGACCCGCGAGCGCGACATTTTTATTTTCTGGAACTTATTCGCAAATGGGCTGAACAAACCGATCAAGAACTTAGCGCCGTGCGCTTGTCGGCCTTGGCCTATGACCTTGAAGGGCTTCTTGATCAGGCACAGAATGAACAAATTGACTGGGCTTCTTTGCCCAATCTAGTGACCGGTGAATTGGCACAAAATTGGGAAATCACCGTCGATTTTTTGAAAATCATCACTGAGTTCTGGCCGGCTTTTTTGCAAGATAATAATTTATTAGATCCAGTCGAACGGCGTAATCATTTGCTGGCCGCCCGCACTCAGGCGTGGCGACAGCGCCCACCGGATGGCCCGGTAATCGCGGCTGGTTCGACCGGTAGTATTCGTTCAACCGCTGATTTATTGCAGGTGATTGCAAGCTTGCCGCGCGGCGCGGTTATTTTGCCAGGTCTGGATATGACTGCCGATGAGGATTGCTGGCAGGCGATTATTGGTGATGCCTCACACCCGCAAAATCTGATGGCCAGCCTGTTGACCTATTTAGATGTCGATCGGGCACAAATAAAGCCATGGCCAGGCAGTGCCCCTATCGTGCCAATGGCGCAGCTCATTAATCAAGCCCTGGTGCCTGTGCCACAAACTGCTCTTTGGGCACAAATGACGCAGCACCAATCAACCGAGGCGCCGAAGCCGTTTTTGCAGATGACGCATTGCCATTTGATTGAAGCACCCGACCAGCGCAGTGAGGCGGGCGCGGTGGCCATGGCCATGCGTGCTGTTTATGAAAACCCGGGTCAAACGGCAGCATTGGTTACGCGCGACAGAAATTTGGCGCGCCGTGTCGCCTCTGAATTGCGTCGTTGGGACATTGAGGTCGATGATTCATCGGGTCAACCCTTGACGCAAACACCCGCCGCGGCTGTCTTGCGATTGATTTTACGCTGTCTGCAGGACGGCTTCGCGCCTGTAACATTTTTGGCGCTGATGAAACACCCGATGGTGTCATTGGGGATGGCGCGAGGCGACCATCTGACCGCCGTACGTGATTTGGAGACGGAAATCTTACGCGGCCCGCGCCCGTCAGCCGGACTGGCCGGTATGCAGCGGGCTTGGCAGCAAAAGAAAGCGGAACCAAATGAATTGTTAACCGCATGCGAAGCCGCTTTCGCAGATCTCCTAGCTTTACCGCGCCAAAGCAGTATTGCCGAATTGCAACCAGCCTTATTGCGCACGGCTGAGGTTTTGATTGCCAATGACCAGGGCAACACCTGCCATTGTTTGAAAATGGCGAGGATGGTCGTGAGCTCGCACAATTCTTCGATAGTCTTATGCAACACGCGCATTTGGCGCCATCGGTCAAACTATCTGATTGGCCAGAATTATTTGATTTGTGGTTGTCCCGGCACAGCGTTCGGCGTTTGCCCCGCGCGACGCCACGGCTATTCATCTGGGGCCCTTTAGAAGCCCGCCTGATGCAGCCCGATGTGATGATTTTGGGTGGCTTGAATGAAGCCAGCTGGCCGCCCTTGCCGGAAACCGGCCCATGGTTATCGCGGCCGATGCGGGCGCAGATCAAGCTGAGTCAACCTGAACGGCAAATTGGTCAGGCGGCGCATGACTTTACTCAAGGGGCTAGCGCGCCAAAAGTGTTCTTGTCTCGGGCCATGAAAGTCGACGGTTCGCCAAGCGTGGCGGCACGCTGGCTGCGACGTCTCGAAACATTGTGCAATGGCCTACCGAGAGAGCAGGGAGAGCAATATTTGGCTTGGTGGCAGCACTTGGATAACCCACCAATCGCCGACGGTGCAGCGCAACCAGCGGCGCGCCCTATGCCATGCCCGCCGGTAGCGGCGCGGCCAAATTCATTGTCGGTAACGCAAATTGAAACACTATTATCCGACCCCTATAAAATCTATGCCCGAAAAATTCTCGGGCTCAAAGAATTGCAAGCTGTGGATGCACCGGCGGGTGCGGCGCATCGCGGCAATTTATTGCATGACCTATTCGAGCAACTCATTCGCGATGGGCGCCATTTGGGCGACACGATTGCTGACGACATTATGAGCTATGCCAAGGCCGCTGAAGCTGATTTTCCCGGCGGCGCTTCGGTTATGCGATTTTGGCAAGCGCGGTTGCAAGCCGTGGCTGACTGGTTTGCCGATTATGAAACTCTGCGGCGCGCCGATATAGCCGATAGCGTGGTCGAAGAAACCGGTCGCCTGCCCCTGTCGATTGACGGGCAAGATTTCACCATTACAGCAAAAGCCGACCGTATCGATAAGCTGACTGATGGTAGTTATGCGGTGATCGACTATAAAACCGGTGCGGTGCCGTCGCAAAAATCGGTTGCCGAACATTTGGCACCTCAATTAACCCTCGAAGCGGCGATTTTGCAGGCTGGTGGTTTCGCTGAGCATGGCTTGCCGCCGGCGCCTGTCAAAACGCTAGATTATTTGCGCCTAACCGGGCGACATCCGCCGGGTGAACGCCTGTCGATTGCGGCCACGCCGGAGTTCGTACAAGGCGCTTTGGACATGTTGCACAAGCTCATTGCCAGCTATCAAAAGCTAGAGCAGCCCTATGTTTCGCACATACGCCCGAAAAATCAGAACTTTGTCAGTGCCTATGATCACCTAGCGCGTCTGGCTGAATGGCGCAGCACGCTCGATGAAGGGGGCGGTGATGAGCAAGATTGATAATCAACCAGCCTTTCAAGCTTCTGACCCACATTATTCGGCGTGGGTAGCGGCCAATGCCGGCTCCGGTAAGACGTTTGTTTTGGTGACGCGCTTGGTGCGCTTAATGTTGTCTGGCGTGGCTCCTGAAAAGCTCCTGTGCCTGACCTATACGCGCAGCGCAGCAGCTGAGATGCAAGACAGATTGTTTACCCTATTGGCCGAGTGGGCACTGCTTGACGATGCCGCTTTGCATAAAGCCATTGGCGAGCGGCTTGGCACGCCGGACGACGAGCACGACTTACCATTGGCGCGCATGCTATTTGCCCGCGCGCTTGAAAGCCCGGGCGGCCTGCGCGTTCAGACCATTCACTCATTTTGCGAAAGCCTGTTGAAACGGTTTCCATTGGAGGCTGGCCTGTCGCCACAGTTTGATTTGCTTGATGAGCAGGATGCGCAAGATTTGCAGGCGCAGATTATTCGCCGACTTCTAGGCCACGAAGACGACACCGCCCTGCGCAGCGCCCTCGACGCTTTGACCCGACAATTGAGCGAGCCCGACCTTGATAAATTGGCGCATACCATTCTGTCACAACGCGATCATTTTGATACAGCGCGTCAGAGGGAGAATTTGACGAAATTGGCTCAAAGCAGCGGCCTTGACCATTTGGGCGAAGAAGCACGTAATCCAGAAGCAATCGCTAACACCCATATGCAAGAATATACATCGCG
>JGI26084J50262_1000889_pt1 | contig 17104 bp, 13 predicted proteins | sample SaaInl6LU_22_DNA_FD_50262 | JGI IMG/M metagenome (IMG submission 50262) | reverse complement strand
AATAAGGCGCACGCTTTTGCCGCTTGTCCGGCGCATGATAAACAAGCCCTGCTCGGTGGCAAATGGCCGAATATTGCGATTGTCACTGCCTATAATGATATGTTGTCGGCTCACCAGCCCTATCAACGTTATCCTGAACTTATTCGCCAAGCGGCACGCGATTGCGGCGCCACGGCGCAAGTCGCTGGCGGTGTGCCGGCAATGTGCGATGGCGTGACACAGGGCCAGCCGGGCATGGAGCTATCATTATTCTCACGCGACGTGATTGCCATGAGCACAGCGGTCGCCCTATCGCATAATAGTTTCGACGCGGCGCTTTATCTTGGCATTTGCGACAAAATTGTTCCGGGCATGTTGATTGGCGCTCTACAATTTGGCCATTTGCCGGCGATTTTTGTGCCATCTGGGCCCATGGCCTCAGGCCTGCCGAACAGTGAGAAAGCCCGCATTCGCCAGCTCTATGCCGAGGGCAAAGCTAGTCGAGATGAATTATTGCAAGCCGAATGCGATAGTTATCATAGCGCTGGCACCTGCACTTTTTACGGCACGGCAAACTCTAATCAAATGCTTATGGAATTTATGGGGCTACACATCCCCGGCGCCTCATTTATTCCACCAAATACCCCATTGCGTGACCAGTTGACCAGCGAGGCCACGCGCCGCGCCGCTGCGATTTCGAAAATGGGCGAGGCCTATACACCTTTGGCGCAGGTGATTGATGAAAAATCGATCGTCAATGCCATGGTTGGTCTTTTGGCGACCGGCGGGTCAACCAATCATACTCTGCATTTACCAGCCATTGCGCGGGCCGCAGGGATTGTCATCAACTGGCAAGATTTTGATGATCTCTCGAAAATCGTGCCGCTGTTAACACGGGTCTATCCAAATGGTCAGGCCGACGTTAATCATTTCCATGCCGCTGGCGGCATTGGGTTTGTTATTGCTGCCTTGCTGAAAAGCGGTCTTTTGCATGATGATGTGACAACAATAAACGGCCACGGTTTGCGCGCTTATGCAAGCGAACCCATGCTTAAAAATGACGTGCTTTCATGGCGCCCGTCGCCGGATGTCAGCGGTGACAAAGAAGTGGTGACCGATTGTGACGCACCGTTTGATGCAGAGGGAGGCTTACGTTTGCTGGACGGCGCCTTGGGGCGTGGTGTCATCAAAACCTCGGCGGTGAAGCAAGCGCATCGAGTGGTTGCGGCACCAGCGGCTGTTTTCAATAATCAAGACGACGTGCAGGCGGCTTTTGAGGCTGGCCAATTGGAGCGCGATTGTGTGGTTGTGCTGCGTTTTCAAGGGCCAGCGGCAAATGGCATGCCAGAATTGCATAAGCTAACCCCAATGTTATCAGTGCTGCAAGACCGTGGCTTTCAAGTTGCCCTGATTACCGATGGCCGCATGTCTGGCGCTTCTGGCAAAGTGCCAGCCGCTATTCATATGACCCCCGAAGCCAAACGCGGCGGGCCATTGGCTAAAGTTCAAGACGGCGACCTTATTCGATTGGATAGCATCGCTGGCACACTGAGTATTGACGCGCCCGATTTTGCGGCTCGCGCCAGTGCGCCCATGCCGCAGCCAAACGTTCAAGCTGGTTTTGGGCGGCAATTATTCGAAAATTTAAAAGGGCAAATAAGCTCAGCCGAAAGCGGTGCGTCGCTATTTGGCATTGGGGAGAAATAAATGTTCTTAGTAGGTGATATTGGCGGAACCAACGCCCGATTTGCAATCGCTAGAACGGCTGGCAAAGAAAGCATTGTGCTGACAGATTTTGAAAAATTCACAGCCAATGAGTTCAATAGTTTCGATGAAACAATGAACCAATTTGTCAAAAAAATTGGCCATCGTCCGTCGCTTGCAGTTCTCGCTGTGGCTGGCCCGATCAATGATGGGGAAGTGAAATTCACCAACCGCTCTTGGCATTTGCGCACCAATGAAATTAAAGAAAAATGTCAAATTGGCGAAGTCTGTTTAATGAATGACTTCACCGCCATGGCCTATTCTGTCACCCGTGTTAACAGTGATAGTTTCATCGAATTAAAGTCAGGCACAGCCGACCCGAATGCGCCAATATTGGTCGCAGGCCCCGGTACCGGCTTTGGTTCCTGCTTATTGGTGGGCAATGATGACAAACGCACTGCCATTGCTTGTGAGGGTGGACACAGCCTATTTGCCCCGCGCACGCCACTGCAACATGATATTAATCGGGTTTTGCAACGCAGCAATCCGAATGTGTCGGTTGAGCGGATTTGTGGCGGTGGCAATTTGGATGCTTTGGTGATTGCTATGGCTGAAGTGCATGGCATAGAGGTGCCTGCCCTAACGCCGCAAGACATTATTGAAAATGCTCTTGCTGGCGACGCTTTTTGTCATGATTTATGCCAATTGCGGGCCGATGTGATTGTCGCCAGTTTAGCCAATATGGCGCTGATTGGCGGGGCCCGTGGCGGCGTTGTTTTGTCCGGTGGGGTGGCGCGACATTTGGCCAATTTCCTATCAACGCCGGAAACCATTGATAATTTTGCATCGCTATGGCCAAGTGGCGAATTTTTGCAAGATATTCCGGTCAGATTATTGGTCAATCCGCTGGCGCCGCTGATTGGCGCGGCGACGCATTATCTACAAAACGAGGCCTAAGATGACAGACCCAAAAAAAATAATGTTCGAATGTCGGATTGTGCCCGTCATAACCATTGAAGCGCTCGAACAAGCGGCGCCGCTCGGCCAAGCCTTACAAGCGGCTGGTTACACGGCCTTGGAAGTTACATTTCGCACGCCGCATGCCGCCGCCGCGATTTCAGCCATGAAACAAGCCTGCCCAGAATTGCATATCGGCGCAGGCACAATTACCGGCACCGAGCAATTTGACGCGGCCTGCACTGCTGGCAGTGATTTTCTTGTCTCTCCGGGCACTAGCGATGCGCTGTTTAATCTGTTTGATACAGTCGACATTCCGGTTTTTCCTGGGGTCGCCAGTGCTAGCGAGGCGATTTCGGCTTTTGAGCGCGGCTATCAAGTGCAAAAATTCTTTCCCGCCAGTGCAATTGGTGGCAGTGCAGCCCTAAAAGCCCTCGCCGCCCCTCTGGCCAATATTTCTTTCATGCCAACGGGTGGTATTCACGGCGCAAATATGCAGGAATATTTATCACTGTCTAATGTGGTCGCCATCGGCGGCTCATGGATGATTGATAAGGCAGCGGTGGCGCAAGCCGATTGGGCGCAAGTCACCGCTTTTGCGCAACAACAAAGGTCGTAAAATAAAACCAAATGACCGCACAAAAGGTAAATGCAGCTTCTCTTCGCCATGATTTGATGGGGTTTTTAGCCATGCGTGCGCAAGACCCGCACGCCAATCCAGCCAAATTATTGGCCTTTCGCTTGTCGGAACACATCGCAACTGGTCATCTGCCGCTCAGCCAATTGGAAGATATTTTATGCGATCTGTGTCGGTCGTCGGCCAATGCGCGCGGTGAGCGCTTGGCAGCGCGCGCTGGTGTGCCAGAGATTGACGATTGGCAACGCCAGTTCAAACGGTTGGTTGCTAATCAAGCTAAATTGGGCTTTGCCGCTTTCCGCAAATGGGTAGAAAGCGAAGCCATAGGTCTGGTGGTCACCGCCCACCCGACTTTCGCCCTGACCCCGAAAATGCGCCAACGCGTCTTATCGGCGGCGGCTGGCAAAGCATCGCGTGGCAAATTAACCGCCGAAGATATTATTCGCGCTCAGCCGCCCAGCTTGCAAGGCGAACATGAGCTAGCGCAAGACTGCATTACCGTGATGCATCAGGTAATTGACCAGACTAGCCGCCTTATTTTTGCCCAAGCGGCAAAAAGCTTTCCCCGCNATTACACCAAATTGACCCCCAAATTAGTCAGTGTCGCCAGCTGGGTCGGCTATGACCTTGATGGGCGGCGCGACATTCAATGGACTGACACATTCCGCTTAAAACTAAGCGAAAAGGCCGCCAAATTGGACGAATATCTCGCCATGGCGCAGGTCATTGCCGATGGCTTGAGNCNNNCCGGCAAGCCGATACCGGACGGTCTTGCACGCTTTTTGAGCACAGCCGAAAAGGCTGGGGTGGCTGCCAAATTNGAGCAGCAGGCCTTTGAGAAGGATATGAGCGATAAAGATAATTTGGTGGCAGCGGCTAATTTGCTNACCGGTGACAATGGCGACCGCTGGCTGGACACGAAACCTGCCGTCCGCCATTTGAACGCGGCCATTAAACAGGCCAGCCATCAGGCGCTCAAACAAGAGCTATTGGTTTTGCGCACGCATATTCAGCGCGGCGGCATGGGCACGGCAGCTTTGCATTTGCGGGTTAACGCGCAGCAAGTGCTGCACGCCATGGACGCGCATTTACCGATTACCCCTGATGAGCGGCTAAGCTCGCGGACCTTCCTGCGCCGTGTCAGCAGCTATGCCGAAAAGGTCAAACCTGTCAGCACGAATTTCGCTGATCTCGACGCCGAGGGTGGCACGGTCAATCGACAGTTAATCTTGGCGGCGCAAATCGCCAAACATATCGACAAGTCTATGCCCATTCGCTTCCTAATCGCCGAATGCGACCAGGCCAGTATTGTGTTGAGCGCCTTGGCGCTGGCGCGCTATTTCGGCGTCGCCGATCAGCTCGATATTTCGCCACTGTTTGAAACCCCCAATGCATTGCGCAATGGCGGCCGCGTAGTGGCGCAAATGCTCGAACAAGCCGCCTATCGCGCGCATGTTAAAAAACGCGGCGTTATTGCGGTGCAGACTGGCTTTTCAGATGCCGGTCGCTTTATGGGGCAAATCGCGGCGGTTTTGGCGATTGAGCGTCTGCAATCGCATTTAGCGGCCGCTATTGCCGATAGCCAGCTGACCGATTTACGCGCCATTGTGTTCAACACGCATGGCGAATCCTGCGGGCGCGGAGGCCATCCGGGCTCTCTGAAACAGCGCATGGATTATATTATGAGCCCATGGGTTTTGGCCCGTTTCCAGCGCCATAATATAGCACTGACGCATGAATTCAGCTTCCAAGGCGGCGACGGCTATTTATGGTTCGCCGATCAGCAAATTGGTGAAGCGGCGCTGATGCAGCTTTTATGCGCCCGCTTTCAACCAACAGAAGATGCGCTGAGCGATGAATTTTACGACGACGCTGATTTCGTCTGGGATTTCTATAATGAGGTCATCACCCAGCAAGACAGCCTGTATCACGATGATGACTATCGTTTCATCCTCAGTGGCTTTGCCCGCAACTTCTTAATTCCAACCGGCTCGCGGCCAGAAATCCGCCAAGCAAGCGGGCCAATGGAGCAATCTACCTTCACGCCACGGCGTATTCGCGCTATTCCGCATAATGCAATTTTGCAGCAATTGTCGCTGCCCACTAATGTTACCTTCGGCATAGGACGCGCGGCGCGCATTGACCCTAATCGCTTCACTATGATTTTCACCAAATCGTCGCGTGGGCGCACTGTCTTAGACATGGTTTTGGGCAGTTGGCGCAATACGCATTTGCCAGTGCTGGCCGCCTATGGTGATTTCCAAGATCCGAATTTCTGGATTTCGCGGTCGATTTCGCAAGGCAATAATCCTGTGCGCTTGCAATATCGCGTGGTCGCCCAACAGCTTTACAAACGCAATGCCAATGCCAAATTACGGCAATTCCTCTATCGCCTGCGGGCCGACGGCGATTTGCTTGAAGGGGTTTTGCAAGAGTCTGAAGACACAATTCAATTGGGGCTTTCGGCCGAAGCAGATATTGCCACGCAAAACCAAATCTTGTTTCATTGCATTCGGCTGGCCTTATTGATGCATGCTCAATTCACCTGCGCCAGTCTGCCGACCAATGCCCCACCCGGCGCGTCGCGCGATGAGATTATGGAAAAAATCTGCAATTATGACTTACAGCAGGTCATCTCTACGCTGGAGACGAATTACCCGCCGCATGAAAGCGCAGATACGTGGTCGCAAGCGTTGGCCGAAAGTGGGCGCAAGAGCAGCGCCAATCAGACCAACAGCCATAAAGTCTTGGACAGTCTAAAACAATGCCAGCGCCTGTTACAACTCACCAATCAGGGCTTGGTGCAGGCCTATAATGCTTATGGCTAAATCAGCCGTCGCCTTGTTCGGCTTCGCGTTTTTTTTCTGCCAAACGACGCTCNATTGAACGAATCCAGCGAAACGCATCCTTCGCCAATTCATCATCATCACCGGCTTTTCGGAAGGCTTTAATGGCTGAGTCATATTGTTCAATGCGGGTGCGCGCGATGCCCAGCAGCAACCAGCTATTGGCTTCATTGTCGAGACCGCCCTTATCAAGCGCTTTCACCAAAGCCGCTTCCGCCTTGGCCCATTCCTCGTCTTGCACATAAGACTCGGCCAATTGAACGTAAAATTTGCCCTTATCCGACATTTCAGCAGCGCGCGTCAGCGGTTCAATTGAGTCCGACCATTCGCGCGCGTGCATATAGGCCAGCGCTAATGTCTCATAGTTTTTTTCGGTCTTTTCAATGGTGCCATTATCCATACCGACCTGCAAAATCTGCGCCGCTTTAATCGGCACATTGTGATACAGATAGAGCTGCGCCATGGATGATAATTCGCGGCTGGTGGTCAACATGCCCTGCACATGCATGGCACGCTGCGCGACAAAGGCGAGTTTCTCATCATTTAATTCATAATATACTGAGGTCAGATGCTGCCAAAAAGCCTTCACCCCGGGCCAGCGCTCAACCGCATCAACTAAAACCGGCTGCGCTTCTTTATAGCGTTCCTGTTGCAATAAAACTGAGAGTAAAACACGTACCCATTGCTGTTTTGGCTCTTCGACGCGCGACAGTGCATTGCGAATGGCATCTTCAGCCGAAGAGAATTGATCAAGCGACAAATGCGCCTGCGCTTTCAAAGCAAAAGCCTCGGCTGGCGGGTCACCTTCAAAGCCGGCGAACCATTTATCAAGTAATTCGAGCGCCTTTTCAGGCCTGTCTTCAGCCAGATTTAACTGCGCCAAATTATAGCTGAGGCCATTAACCACGCGCTCAGGCAAATCGCCGGTGGCGATGGCGCGCTCAAATGTGCTGATGGTCTTGGGATAATTGCCCTGTCCGGCATAGACATAGCCCATGGTCTGAATGGCAACCGCTTTTTCATAGGGCTTAAAGCGATCGCTATCGAGCATTGACTGCAGAACCTCTAAGGACTCGGTATATTTTTCTTCAGCTAATAAGTTCTGTGCTTCTTCAATACGCTTAAAAGCGTTTTTGCCAAGCACTTCCGAGCGAACGGTTTTGGGCTTTGATGGCTTTTCCTTTTTAGCGCTTTGCGCCTCGGCCGATTGCCAGCCAGACAGGCTTATTGGCACGGCAAAAAGCGTCAAGGTTAACAATATACTGGCCAATCGTTTCATCGCTTCGTCCTGAATAATCTATCTATTTGGCAATCTCATAGCTGAATAATTGCCGCACACCATGGCGCACTGCTGGTTTGCCATTTTCAACCATCGGGCGGTATTTCCATTTGGTCACTGCGCGCATGGCTGAGCTGTTAAAAATACCTGGCGGGTCAGCTTCGACCACTGTTGGGTTCATCGCCCTGCCCAATTGGTCAATCGAGAACTCCAAAAGCACCCAGCCTTCTATGCCACGCGATAAAGCGCGACTTGGATATCGCGGTAAAACGCGGACAATGGCTAACGCGTCGCCATCAACGGGGGCGTCTAAATTCATGCCACCCAAATCAAAACCGCTTAAATCAGCACTCATTGAGGCATTGTCCATATTCGGACGGCTGGCCTGTTGCAATTTTGGCGGTGGCGGTGGCTCATCGGGCTGTTCTTGGCTCGGTCGCTTTAAGGCGCGGTCTTTGGTGTTGAGCTCTTCCTCGCGTTCGACACGGACAAAATCAATNCCAAAAGACGCCAATTCTTCCTCAACTTCGTAATTTTGGCCGGTAATCAGAACTTTCATGGTCAAGAATAAGGCAATCGTCGTCACCAGCGCNAAACCGGCGGATGCAAGAACTCGAAGATTGACCATGGCTAAATTCATTATTTCTCTTCCGCCGCAATAGCAATAGAGCCAACGCCAGCCAAACGAACCTGATCCATCACTTCAATCAAAGTGCCAGTTTCCGCCCCTTTATCGGCTTGAATCACTGCCCCACCCTGTGGGTTTTCGGCGTGCAAGCGCTCAACATTGGCACGCACGGCGGCGAGATCAATCTGCCGACGATTGATCCAAACTTCATTATTGTCGCGAATGGCGATGAGAATACCAACCCGCGATTGCTTCACCGCAGTCTCGGCATCTGGCCGCGTCACATCAATGCCGCTTTCCTTGACGAAAGTTGCGGTCACGATAAAGAAGATCAACATGATGAACACAATGTCGAGCATTGGCGTCATATCAATCGCTGTGTCTTCCTCTCGGCGTGTGTGTCTACGTCTCATTCCCTACCCCTTGGGCCTAATCGGCCAATTCCAATTGGTCTTCAAGCTGCTCAACCGACCATTCGGCCTTGCGCTCCAAACTTGATGTGAAAAACAGTCCAGACAAAGCCACAACCATACCGGCCATGGTTGGCAAAGTGGCTTTTGAAATACCGGCCGCCATGGCGCGCGCATTGCCCGAGCCGGTTACCGCCATGACGTCAAACACTTCAATCATGCCGGTTACGGTGCCCAATAGGCCAAGAAATGGCGCCAAGGCCACGAGGACCTTGATATAGGACAAATTGGCTGATGTTTTGAGCTTGGCGTCGGAGATAATCATCTCGCGGATACGCCGCGCGTTCCAGCTTTTGTGTTCCGAACGAGCTTGCCATTCTGCCAAACGTCGCTGTTTGAGCAGCTCAAAATCACGCCGCAGAAAACTATAGCGCTCGTAAATTAACGCCCATAGCACCAGCGTCGCCAACATAATGATAACCAGCACATTGCCGCCCAATTCGAGGAAGTCACGCACACCGCGCACCGCCTCAAATGGGTTCAAAAACAGCCAAAGAATTTCGCTAAATTCCACTGTCCCGCTCCGCTATTTCTTCTCCGCATGCACGGCAATCATGCCAGCTGCTTGCTCTTCGAGAACTTGCACGATTTCACGCGACCGCGTGGCGGCCACGGAATGCAGCAGCAAAATCGGAATCGCCACGACCAAACCAAGCACGGTGGTGATCAAGGCCTGCGAAATACCGCCCGCCATGAGTTTCGGGTCACCGGTGCCAAATAAGGTAATCGCTTGGAAGGTCAAAATCATACCGGTGACCGTGCCCAATAGCCCCAAAAGCGGCGCCACCCCTGATAGGAGTTTGAGTAATGCTAAATTCTTTTCAAGGGCTGGCATTTCCTTCAAAATCGCGTCATCTAGCTTCAGTTCCAGGGTTTCGACATTGGCTGAGCCATTTGACTCATAAGCTGCCCAAACGCGCCCCAATGGCGTGTCACCCGAAGCTTGCCCATTGGCCAATTGCGCTTTCACGGCCCGCGCCGTCATCGTTAGTCGAACGATACGTTCAATGGCCACGCCAACACCAAACAAGCCAAGCAGGATAATAATATAGCCGACAAGACCACCTTGATTAATGCGCTCTGCCAAAGTTGGCATTTGTAAGAACAGGTTCAAAATCGCCCCGCGTGACGGGTCAACTGGTGCCGCGACCAAATCGCCTGCTTCACCATCCAACAAATCATCAGCGGCGTCGCCAAAGCGGGCTGGCGGCTGACGACCGAGGTCGGCATAACGGCCATTACCGGCGTAACGGACGAATTGACCATCAGCCAAAGTGGTGAACGGGCCAACGCGCAAAATTTCAGCATTGCGCAATGAGCCATCTAAATTAATCACTTCCCCGGCAAAGCGTTTCACTTCGCCCTGGGCCGTCATTTCTTGCTGCAAGGCGAACCACAAATGTTCAAGCTCGGCCATGGGCGGCAAGCCTTTGCTTTTGGCTAGCACCTCGAGACGGGCAGCGCGGCCTTGCAACTCGCCAGAAATAGCGCTTTCATCGACCTGTGCTTTGGTTTCGCCGGCCACTTGCCGAACAATGCCAAATAATTCGCCATATACGCCGAGGCGCTCATTCAGCAGCCCCTCTAATTCGGCCAGTTTCAGCTCATTTTCAGAGAAATCTTTTTCCAATCGTTCTGAGCGCGCCTCTTCTCGTTTAATGGCGGTTTGCGTCCGCTTTAGAAGCGTGTTTTGCTTATTACGATTGTTACGAAACTCAGCTTCGCGGGCCTGAAATTCGGCATTGTCCGAAACCCGCCCTTGTCGTACTTGATCCAGCAATTGTTGCAAGGTTAGCGTATCGGCATCGGCCACATCGGCTTTTGTCTCTTGGGCGGCGACCGGCAATATCATTGCCAGAGCCAGTGTCACAGTCGCGATAGAATGTTTTATTAACGTTTTCATTTTCATCACTCCTATTGACCGACCAGCACCGGCACGACCAATAAGTCGGGGGCTGCTTGTTGTTTGGCAATCCGCAGGGCGGCGCGCAGTTCTGAGTCAAAATCGCCGTCTAAATCAACAAACCCTTTGGCCTGCTGGCTCCACGCGCCGCTTTCGTCAGCGTCAAGCGTTTGATAAATCAGCGCCACTCGGCCAATGCGCAGGAAGGCAACCGTGCGCTCTTCGCCATTAATGTCCATTTGCCCTTCATAGGCTTCAATGGTGCGGCCATATTCATTTTCAATTTCATAGGCTTCGAGGATTTTGCGATATTTCTCGGCCGGATTTGCGTCTGAACGATCCATCAGAGCGCGCAAGTTCTGCACCCGCGAACGACGCTCATCAATCAAGAATGGTACATCTAATTCAACAAATTTTTCGAGCGACTCAATCATCCGAAACATCAGTGGAACGATTGTCCGGTCGACATTGGTGACGTCCTCAATTTGCTGGCGAATGGATACCATTTCGACCTTTTGCGCTTCGATGAGATTCTCCAATTTGGCATTATATTCGCGCAAAGAGGCCAATTGCTTCAAAGCCGCGCGATAGGTGCGGGTCAGCTCATCAGTTTCATCGTCGAGTAAGTCGACACGTTCTTGTGAGGCTTGACCATCCGACGTTGCCGCTTGTGCGACCTCGGTTACATTATCAAGCGATTGCGCCAAAACTGGCTGGCTGGCGCACATCGCACCTCCCAACAGGGCGACTATCAAGCCGTAATTCTTCATTATAATCCTCAAATTTTAACTTTGGTTTATCTGGACAAGCGTAACTTGGATTCGAAACCACTCAACCGAACAAGTGAAACGCCCCGACTCAAAAGTACAAAATCGATACAATAAATGCGGCGCCTCTAGACTGATTGAGGATACGGCAGTCACTTTTTGAGTCAACCAAAAACGGCAAAAAACATAGGGTTTTTNCACAAAACCACAAAACCAGCGCGGTCTNATTNCCGGAGGTGGAGCGGATATCGATAGCCGACCTCGCAATTAAAACAATTTGGCTATCTGCAGGGTGCATTCGCTGGTTGTATAGTCATAAAAGGCGACATTGGAATGGTTGATGGTGTGGCTGCATGAGAGTTGCGGCGTAAAACCTTGCCATTTTAACGCGCCGTCGCGGAGGCTGGCGCTGAAACGGCTGAAACGGTCTTGGCGCGGCGCCGTGGTCAGCGGAAAAACCCCGCGATAATGGCGCCGACCAACACCCATATGCCCGCCCAGGTGCCATCGGCCACCCACGGTTTGGCTCACTTTTGCGAAAACCGCCTGCCCGTCATATTGTAAATGCGCCGCCTGCGGATCACTGCGCGATAAACGCCCGCCAAACCCCAGCGATAGCCGATCGGTTAATTGATGGCGCAAGCTCAAGCCGAACAGCTAGAAACCGCCGTTTTGATAATTCTGATGCGGAAATTGCCGCCGCTCATGGGCCAGCTGAAGGCGCAGCGTATTTTTTACCCCCACATCACGGGCCATGGCCAAATTGAGCCCAACGGCGTGATTATCTGCCTCATCGCCACGCGCTTGATGCCGGTAATAAGGCCCCAGTGACCAAACCAAGGCGTGTTGCCGCTGACGATAAGCAAGACCGATTTGCCCAATTGTGCTGTTAAACCGCTGCTCTTGATAAAAGGCGCCCGAAGCACCAGACGTTGGCCGACACCGGTGGGAAATTTAATATAGCCCGATAGGCCCAAACGCACGCCCGTGCCGGATTCGGCTTGCGATTGCGGGTCGATTTCATAACGCCCCAAACGGGTGTTGAAAACCGTATTTGTGGTGCCACGATTGACATTGCTGGACGGCAAAAGGGCAAAATCACTGGCCCAACCAGTCGGTTTCCCCGCCCCAATAAACCCCAGAAACCGCCTGTAGCCTTGCGCTACAGCCTGATTGGGTTCGTTTTGTAATAAATTAAAAAACTGCTGCTCGGCCAAATCATAATGACCGGCCAGAAACAAACTATGGGCCAGTTCACGCCGCGCATTGCGGTAATCTGGCGCTTGCTGCAACAGCTGCCGAAATATCGCTATGGCTTGTCGCAATTGGCCCTGCGCTTTCAGAATTTGGCCCTCAAAAAACAGCCGATCAGCCGTCGTTGGGTTTTGCGCTTCCAAGCTTTGGCGGGCTTTTTCTATCTCACCCTGATTAATCAGACGGGCGATTTGTGTTGCATTTACGGCCTGTGCAAAAACTGCATTTACGTTCAAAATCAATGGGATAGCCAGTGAGAGTGAAAGTTGCCTCGCAATAGCCATGGCGGCGTCTGCAAAACATTGGCGCGCGTCCAAAAAATTACTGCTTGGCCCCGCCCAATGCTTCGTGGGCTCAGCACAATGCGCCATATTTTACTCGCAAATCATGTAGAAATAGGGTAAGCAGGGTTTTGTTGAAATTTAACTGAGGAGATTTTGCGATGAATGTACAGACCATAGATGCCAAAACCGCGAAAAGCTGGATTGAATCCGAGGGTGCCATTTTGGTTGATGTGCGTGAACCAGCCGAGCACGCGTCGCAAAATATCGCCGCCGCGCATTTGGCGCCTCTGGGCACAGTGAGCCTCGCTAAGCTGCCAAATACTGACGGCAAAATTATCATTCACTGCCAAAAAGGCATGCGCGGCAATAATGCCTGCGAAAAACTTTTGGCCGAAAATGCAGGCTTGCAAATCTTCAATCTGGAAGGCGGCATTGAGGCTTGGCAACAGGCTGGTTTCGCCACCCAAAGCTCAGGCAAGAAAGTTCTGCCGCTTGATCGGCAAGTGCAAATGGCAATTGGCTCATTTGTTCTGGGTTTCAGCCTATTGGGCTATTTCGTCCATCCGAATTTCGTTTTCGGCGCCGCGTTTTTTGGTGCTGGTTTGCTGAATGCTGGCCTCACCGGCTGGTGCGGCTTTGCCAAATTAATGGCGAAAATGCCGTGGAACCGCTAGACCGGCTGACTCACATACCAATTAAATCAGCCCGATTGACGGTGTTTTGAAACAATCGCGCCGACGCCGCGTCAACCATCACCCCTTTATGGCCGACCGACCCAATGCCGTCGGCTTCGGCTTGCCGATAGACAGCGATGACCTCGCGGGCGAAATCTACGTCTTCTTGGCTTGGTGAAAATACGTCCAGCGCGGTGTCGATTTGCGACGGATGAATGGCCCATTTGCCGACCATGCCAAGGCTTAACGAGCGCTGACATTCGATGCGATAGGCGGCGTCATTTTTGAAATCAACAAACGGCCCATCAACCGCATCAAGCCCAGCAGCGCGCGCCGCAATAGTCATGTGATAGCGTGGATAATGGAAAATATCGCCCGGATAGCTCTCATTCAGGCCGATGTTTTCCATCACTAAGCCTTGGCTGGCGGCGTAATCGCCCATGCCGAAAATCATACATTCAAGACGCTCGCAACTATTGGCAATCTCGGCAATATTCTGCATTGCTTGCACTTCTTCAATCAGCACTTCCAGACCAATTTTATGTTTCAGGCCAAGCTTCAATTCTAATTGGCTGAGCAGCGTGTCGGCGAATTGCACATCAGCGGCGCGCAAAGGCTTGGGCAGCATGATTGTGTCAATATTGGCGCCCGCTTTTTCTACCACGGTGATGATGTCTTCATAGCACCATTGCGTGCCAATATCATTGACCCGCACACAGCGCACTTTCGTGCCCCAGTCCAATTGATTAAGCGCATCGCAAATCGTCTGACGGGCACCGGCTTTGGCCGACGGCGCCACCGCATCTTCGAGATCGCAAAACACATGATCAGCATTTGAGGCGGCAGCTTTGGTGAGCATTTTCTCACTAACCCCAGGCACGGCTAATTGTGAACGGCGCAAACGCATTGGCTTTTTCGACATGGTGACTCTCTCCCGTTTCATCAGCGNCGCTGCGACGCTCTGACTTTGATATCATAAACCGGCCCGCGAGAGAATGCCTGTTGTCCGGCCTGAGATAGTGCAATTTATTCTGTGAAGCCGCGCCTGTATAGGCTAGTCTATCGGTTGTATCTGAGGTCGCAGAAGCAATAATGATGGGGAGCGCGCAAGGATAATGCGGAGACTTAAGTCTTATTTCCCCATCGTTCAATGGGCCAGCACTTATCAACGGGCGCAGTTTTCCAGCGACGCAACGGCGGCGCTGATTGTCACCATTATGTTGATTCCGCAATCCATGGCCTATGCGCTATTGGCGGGTCTGCCGCCGCATATTGGCCTATATGCCTCTATTTTGCCGCTCATTGGCTATATGATTTTTGGCACCAGTAATGCGCTGGCTGTGGGGCCGGTGGCGGTTGTGTCTTTAATGACAGCCGCCAGCGTCGGCACGATTGCCGAAACCGGCACGGCGGGCTATTTGGCGGCAGCGATTATGCTGGCGCTGCTATCGGGCGGAATTTTGCTTCTCATGGGCTTGTTGCGGCTTGGCTTTTTGTCCGACTTTTTAAGCCATCCGGTGGTCTCTGGCTTTATCGCCTCATCCGGCATTTTGATTGCCTTTAGCCAAATGCGCCATATTCTCGGCGTCGAAGCCGGCGGCTATTCGCTGCTGGAGATTATCAACTCTTTGCTCACCGCCCTGCCCGACACCAATTGGGTGGCCGTCGGCTTTGGGGTTCCAGCCTTGGGGTTTTTATTCTGGGTGCGCGGATCTATGAAAGCCGCCTTACAGCGACTGGGCTTGTCGGCCACAATGGCGGGAAATCTCGCCAAAGCTGGGCCGCTTTTGGCGGTGTTTATCTCGGTTGTTTGCGTGCATGTTTTACAGCTCGACCAGGCCCTGCCTTTGGTCGGCGCCATTCCCAATCAATTACCGGCCCTGGCTGTGCCCGCGTTCAATCTTGACTTGATGCAGAGCCTATTGCTACCGGCTTTATTGATCAGCGCCATTGGCTTTGTCGAAAGCGTGTCTGTGGCGCGGACTTTGGCGGCGCGCGACAATCAATATATCGACCCCAACCAAGAGCTCATTGGCTTGGGCAGTGCCAATGTGCTGTCGTCGCTGTCGGGCGGTTATCCGGTTACTGGCGGGCTGGCGCGCTCAGTGGTCAATCTCGATGCCGGCGCCGTGACCCCAGCAGCCGGCGGCTTGACGGCGATTGGCATTGCGCTGGCGACGGTGTTTTTCACCCCCTATTTATATTTCCTTCCGAAAGCCATTTTGGCGGCAACGATTATTGTGGCGGTGCTATCGCTGGTTGATTTTTCCGTGCTCAAAAGCAGTTGGGTTTACTCCAAATCTGATTTTGCCGCCGCCATGCTAACGATTTTAGTGACGCTTTTTGCCGGTGTTGAATTGGGTGTTAGCACCGGTGCTGCGGCCTCTATCGCGCTCTATTTGATCACCACGAGCCAGCCGCATATTGCCGAAATTGGCCTGGTGCCCGACACGCAGCATTTCCGCAATGTGGTGCGCCATAAGGTCATCACCAGCCCGTCGATTTTATCGCTGCGGGTCGATGAGAACCTGTTTTTTGCCAATGCGCTGCATATTGAAAAACACATTACCAGCCAGCTTGATGGGCGCCCCGAACTACGCCATGTGGTGCTCAATTGCTCATCGGTGAGCCTGATTGATAGTTCGGCGCTGGAAGTGCTGGAAGGGCTGAACACTCAACTCATGGCGCGCGCCATTCAGTTTCATTTGGTAGAGCTCAAAGGCCCGGTTGAAGACCGTCTGCGACGGCAAGATTTCATCGAACACTTATCCGGCACCTTATTTCTGCATCAATATCAGGCGGTGTCGACGCTCGACCCGAAAACCTATCCGCCGCTGTCGCTATCGCGCAGCGAATTGGTCGAAGCCATCGACGGCAGCCATATTTAACGCCGGATTGCAGCCCCTTGTTCGAACGGCGGGCTTGGCTTAGAGTTTTGTTAAAGGGAGAGGCTTATGAGTACCCATGATTTGATTATTCGCAATGGCTTGGTTTACGACGGCACCGGCGCAGCGGCTTTTCAGGCCGATATTGCCATTGATGCTGGACATATTAGCCGTATCGGGCCGGTCGGCGAAAAACTCGACGCCAGCGGGCGCGAGGAAATTGACGCGGGCGGCAAAATTGTCACCCCCGGCTTTGTTGATATTCATACACATTATGATGGCCAAGTGAGCTGGGGCGAGACGCTTGACCCATCGTCTTTGCATGGCGTCACCACGGCAGTGATGGGCAATTGCGGCGTCGGTTTCGCACCGTGCCATGAGCAAGACCACGACCGGCTGATCCGGCTGATGGAGGGGGTTGAAGATATTCCTTTCCCCGTCTTGACCGAGGGCCTGCCGTGGAAGTGGAAAAGCTTTGGCGATTATCTCGATTTTCTCGCGCCACGGCATTTTGACATTGACGTGGCCGCGCAATTGCCACATGCCGCCCTGCGGGTGTTTGTCATGGGCGAACGCGGCGCCAATCGCGAAGATGCGACGGAAGATGAAATCGCTGAAATGCAAAAACTTGCTTGTGAGGCAATGCAGGCCGGTGCCATTGGGTTTTCCACCTCGCGGACGCTGAACCACCGCACCGCCGACGGCCAACCGACACCAACTCTGACCGCCAGCGAAGCTGAACTGACCGGCATTGCACTTGGTTTGAAACAAGCTGGCTGCGGCGTCTTGCAATTTGTCTCTGATTTCAATGATCCAGAAAATGAAGCCATGATGTTG
>JGI26084J50262_1000884_pt1 | contig 17133 bp, 16 predicted proteins | sample SaaInl6LU_22_DNA_FD_50262 | JGI IMG/M metagenome (IMG submission 50262) | reverse complement strand
CCTATTTAAAGGGCTTATTTTAGGTATATTTGTTTTTGTACAATTTTTAAAAAACCCCATGAAAACACTTTCAGATTTTAATTTCAAGGACCAAGTGGCCCTGATCCGTGTAGACTTTAACGTTCCAATGAACGAGGCACAACAAGTCACAGATACCAATAGAATTACAGCAGCGAAACCAACTATAGACGCCGTTTTGGCGCAAGGAGGAAAAGCGGTCTTGATGAGTCATTTTGGACGCCCAAAAGGACAAGTAAACCCAAGTATGTCACTTTCTTTGATTGTAGAAGCGGTATCTGAAGTTTTGGGCGTGCCTGTTGCTTTTAGTGAAGACTGTGTGGGAGACAAAGCCCAGGCCGCCATAGCAGCTTTGGCACCAGGAGGCGTGTTGCTTTTGGAGAATTTGAGATTTCATTCGGAAGAAGAGGCTGGAGACGAAGCTTTTGCCAAACAACTGGCTAGCTTAGGAGATATTTATGTGAATGATGCATTTGGTACAGCCCATAGGGCGCACGCTTCCACCACTATTATAGCACAATATTTTAAAGGCGCCTGCTGTTTTGGTGCGCTATTGGCTAAGGAAATTCTAGCCATTGATAAGGTCATGAGTAGTGGAGAAAAACCAGTAACTGCTATTTTGGGAGGCTCTAAAGTGTCTTCTAAAATCACCATTATAGAGAATATTCTTGATAAGGTAGACCATTTGATTATTGGAGGAGGAATGACCTATACCTTTATTAAAGCACAAGGGGGAAGCGTTGGAAATTCTATCTGTGAAGACGATAAAATGTCCCTGGCCCTAGAAATTTTAGAGAAAGCAGCAGCTAAAGGCGTTCAGGTTCATTTGCCTGTAGATGTATTGGCTGCTGACGATTTTAATAAAGACGCCAATACTCAAGTGTCAGACGTTTTCGCTATTCCTGACGGATGGGAAGGCTTAGATGCAGGACCAAAAACCTTGACCCAATTTGCAGAAATCATTGCGCAGTCTAAGACCATTTTATGGAATGGCCCAGTAGGTGTTTTTGAAATAGAAACCTTTGCAAAAGGAACCATTGCTATTGGAGAAGCCATTGCCAAAGCAACAGCTGGAGGCGCTTTCTCTCTTGTAGGAGGAGGAGATTCTGTTGCCGCAGTAAAGGAGTTTGGTTTTGAAGATAAAGTGAGCTATGTGTCCACAGGAGGAGGCGCTATGTTGGAAAGCTTAGAAGGTAAAACACTTCCTGGGATTGCCGCTATTTTGGCAATGGCCTAAGCCCAATCCATTTGTATTCATATGAAAAAACCCCATCTAGCAATATTTTTATGGACACTTCTTGGGCCTTTATTGGCCCAAGAAGCTACTGTGCCTAAAGAAGTTTTTGTGTCTCAAGAAATTCTGGCCCTTGTTGCTGTAGACACTATTGCAAAACCTTCCTTAGAGGCGTTAGCTTTTGCAGCGGTTTTAGACTCAATTTTAAGCGCGTCTCATGTGGTTGCAGCTCCTGATATAAGCTATTCCGCTCAAGACAGTATGGCTTTTTTTAACCCGTCCACAGACAGCTTAAAAAGCCGTTTGTCGCTTCTTGATCAGGGCACTATATTAGACAGTCGTTACAACCCTTCTTTAGAGGGCGTTATTAAGATGTATTTACGCTCTAAAAGGGTTCTAATTCAAAAAATGCTTCATAGAAGCGCCTATTATTTTCCGCTTTTTGAAAGGGAATTAGACGCGCTTTCCATGCCTATGGAAATTAAATATTTAGCCATTGTGGAGTCTGCTTTAAACCCAAAAGCAAGGTCCAGGGTTGGCGCTACGGGGCTCTGGCAATTTATGTACGGCACTGGTAAAATGATGGGATTAGAGGTCAATAATTATGTAGATGAGCGCCAAGACCCTTTGAAATCTACCCAAGCAGCCTTTAAGTATTTAAAGAAATTACACGGAATGTTTGGCGATTGGAACTTGGCTTTAGCGGCGTATAATTCTGGACCAGGAAACGTTAGGAAAGCCATTAGGCGTGCAGGCGGTGTGAAAGATTTTTGGGCCATTAGAAGTTTTTTGCCAAGGGAAACAGCAGGCTATGTTCCTGCTTTGCTCACCACAATGTACTTGTTTGAATACGCAGAAAATCATGGCTTTGAGTTGCCTAAAACGGCTGCAGCTTCTTACGCCACAGACACCATTCACCTCAAAAAAGCCATCAGTTTTTCACAACTTTCTAAGGCTTTGTCTTTACCAGAGCAAACCATTGAACAATTGAATCCGGTCTATAAATTAGGGATTATTCCTCAGATCGAAGGGAAGCCTCAGGCGTTGAGACTCCCAAGCACCTCTACCACACTTTTTATAGAACAACAAGACAGTATTTATGCTGCAGTAGCAGCAGAAATGGCTCTTTTAAAAAAACCTTTTCCTGCCCTTCAGACCGTAGGAGCACCACTTAGATACAGGGTGCAATCTGGAGATTATTTAGGCAAAATTGCCCAGCGATATGGACTTAGGGTGTCTGACATTAAAAAATGGAATAGATTGAGCGGAAACAACTTGTCTGTAGGGCAACGGTTGACGCTTTATCCGAAAATTTTTCCTGTGAGTGGGACCCAAAACGCATCGGCCGTAGGCCAAAAAAGCGCCCAAAAAAGCGTTTCAAAGACTCCTTCAATTGCTGCGGATCAAAAGACCTATACCGTGGCTGCGGGAGACTCGCTTTGGCTTATTGCCCAAAAGCTAAAAGGAGTCAGTGTAGACGATCTTAAAAAATGGAACGATATTTGGAACAATGAACTAAAACCTGGAACGACCTTGAAATTGTGTTCTTGTTCCCCATAAAACAAACCNCATGAAAAATTTAGCCCCATTCTTTGNCCTTCTTTTTATAGTATCTTCTTGCAAGGAAAAGTCCAATTACAAATACCTGCCTGAATCTATTGGTCAGGTGCAGTCTATTTTGGTGGTCATGGAGGAAGATTTGTGGGAGAGTGCCGTGGGAGATTCAGTTAGAAAGGCTTTCACGAGTCCTATCAAAGGACTGGCCGTGGCGGAGCCGGCCCACCACATTCAGTATATACCCCCGTCTGTTTTTAAGGGAACGGTAAAGCAAAACAGAACAGTTTTAGCGGTGGGCTTAGACAGTTTGTCTCTTGCGCACATTAAAAAGGATGTTTACGCTAGGCCACAATTAATAGGCGTGGTAAAAGGCTTAGACCAAGCAGATCTGATGCAGCAGTTTCAAGCGAAGAAAGGAGATTTCATAACCGCTTTTAAGGCATTGGAAATAGAGCAAACCCAACAGCGGTTTAAGCGCTCATTAAACCAGGAGAAAGGCATTGAGAACTTATTGGGTGTTGGGCTAGACATTCCTTCTGCCTATAGGCTGGGGATGCATACAGAAAGCTTTGCATGGATAGATAGAGCCATTCCTTCAGGGAGTAGTAATATTATTGCATATGCCCTACCCTACAACAGCTTTAACAGCCCAGACACTTTTATTGAGGATATTGTTGCTGCCAGAGATTCTGTGGTGAAAATTCATATTCCAGGGCCAGATGTACCTGGAAAAACAACCTATATGAAAACGGAAACAGTTTTTATGCCCTATGTGACTCCTGCGGAGATTGCCGGATATAAAGGCGTGGAAATCAGGGGGATTTGGGACATACAAAACTACCCTATGGCCGGTCCTTTTGTGGCTTATATTTTAAATGACCCAGACCAGGACAGAAAAATAGTTTTGGAGGGATTTGTGTTTGCGCCCAATAAAGAAAAGAGAACGCCGCTCTTTGAATTAGAGGCTATTATTAAAACCCTCCACCCTATCCTTAAGGAATAAAAACAAAAAACCCTTCCAATTTGGAGGGGTTTTGATAGGACCAAAAGGCTGAAAGGCCCTTATTTTTTATCTTCAATCTTAGGATCTACATCCTTGGCGTCGTCTTTTGAGGCATCTTTAAATTCTTTAATTCCGCTTCCCAATCCACGCATTAATTCTGGAATTTTCTTTCCTCCAAAAAGGAGTAATACAACAAGAACTACCAATACAATTTGCATGGGGCCAAAGGCTAAAAAGGGTATTAAACTGATCATAATCAATAATTTTGTGTCTTACAAAAGTACTAAAAAAGTTCTAAGATTGTATTTTTCCCTCGCAAATCGTGATACTAAATGTATCTTTGTTGTGTATGGCTAAGAAAGCAGNAAAAAAGGAGCGCTCCCAAAACAAATGGCGNTACAAATACAGGCTAGTGGTCTTAAACGAAGAAACCTTTGAAGAGAAGGTGTCTTTTAAGCTCTCTAGGTTTAATGTTTTTGTGGTAGGCACCCTTTCTGCAGTGGCTTTAATTGCGGCTACAATTGTGCTTGTGGCTTTTACGTCCCTGAGAGAGTACATTCCTGGTTACGCCTCAACAGACCTTAGAAGACAAGCGGTTTCACTTGCAGAAGTAACAGATTCTCTGAGTCAGATAATCTCTTACAATGAAAGGTATATTGAACGCATTCGTATGGTGCTCAAGGGAGATTACGCGCCCAGCCAGATTGAGAATGACTCTTTGGACCTTCCTTTTAATTTAGATACCACCACTATTGCACTGACNCCTATTCGCGAAGACTCTATTTTACGCGCCAGGGTAGCTTTAGAAGACCGATACAATTTATTTGAAAGCAATACCAATGCGTTGGAAACCGCCTTGTTTCCTCCAGTAAGTGGTTTAATCACCCAAGGATTTGACCCTGAAATAAAACATTACGCCATAGATATTACTGCGGTAGAAGACGCCCCAGTAAAAGCCATTACTTCTGGTATTGTGGTCTTTTCTGAATGGACTTCAGATACGGGTTATGTGATCATGATTCAACACAGAAACGGCATGTTGTCTGTGTACAAACACAATGGTGCCTTATTAAAAAGCCAAGGCGATCAAGTTATGGCAGGTGAGGTAGTGGCCGCGGTAGGAAACACTGGAGAGTACTCTACAGGGGCGCATTTACATTTTGAATTGTGGGAGAAAGACCGGCCGGTAAACCCACTAAATTATATAGATTTTAATTAAGCTATGGGCCTAAAACAATTTGCAGCAAAGATATTTGCTAAATACATCGTACAACAAACCGCACAATGGGCCAACAATCCTGTGGCCACCCAGGAGGCTGTATTTAAGTCTTTGATTAAAAACGCCGCACAGACTCAATTTGGAAAAGACCACGATTTTGCCGAGATCAAAAGCCATGGGGATTTTATTAGAAAAGTGCCCGTAAGGGACTATGAAGGTTTAAAGGATTATGTTCAAAAGGTGGTTGCTGGAGAAAAAGACGTGCTTTGGCCAGGGCAGCCTGCTTACTTTGCCAAGACCTCAGGAACTACTTCTGGCGCCAAATATATTCCCATTACCAAAGCCTCTATTCAAGAACAAGTGAAAGCATCTAGAGATGCTATTCTGCATTATGTACACCAGAGCGGCAACAGTGATTTTGTCACCAGAAAGATGATTTTTTTACAAGGGAGTCCTATTTTAGATACCTCTGGACACATTCCAACAGGAAGGCTTTCTGGAATTTCAGCCCATTACGTTCCGGCCTATTTGCAGCGCAATAGACTGCCTAGTTGGGAGACCAATTGTATAGAAGATTGGGAAACTAAAGTAGCCGCCGTTGTTCAGGAAACCATTGCCGCAGATATGGGTGTGATTGCTGGAATTCCTTCTTGGGTGCAAATGTATTTTGAACGTTTGAAAGCGGCTAGTGGAATACCCGTAGGAGAGCTGTTTAAAAATTTTAATTTATTTATTTACGGCGGGGTTAATTACGAGCCGTACAGGGCCAATTTTGAAAACCTGATTGGAAGAAAAGTAGACACCATTGAGCTTTTTCCGGCGAGTGAAGGATTTTTTGCTTACCAAGACCTCAGAGAAGAGAAAGGCATGTTATTGCTATTAAATAGCGGTATTTTTTACGAGTTTATCCCTTCAGACCAATTTTTCGAAAAGGATCCGCCAAGATTGACTATTGGCGAAGTATCTATGGGGGTAAACTATGTATTAATCCTCTCTACCAATGCAGGCTTATGGGGGTATAATATTGGAGATACCGTACAGTTTACTTCTTTAAAACCTTACAGGTTGATAGTTTCAGGGCGCATAAAACATTTTATTTCTGCTTTTGGAGAACACGTCATTGCCAAAGAGGTGGAGTACGCCATGCAGGAAGCTATAGAAAAGACAGACGCTAGGGTCTTGGAATTTACGGTAGCCCCTCAAATTGCGCCTAGTAGCGGATTGCCTTATCACGAGTGGCTGGTGGCTTTTGAAAAAGCCCCTTCAGATTTTGATATTTTTTCTAGTATCTTAGACCAGGCTTTGCAAGACCAAAACAGCTATTATAAAGACCTTATTGTAGGAAAGGTGCTACAAAAATTAAAAATAACGTCTCTCCCCACAGACGCCTTTACCCAGTTTATGAAAACCAAAGGAAAACTAGGTGGTCAAAACAAAGTGCAGCGCTTGGCCAACGACCGAGATATTGCAGACGCCTTATTAAAAATTAAAGACCATGTCTAATAAAAACACTAGGGCCAGAGAGTCCACAAACGCTATTGAGCGTATTTATATTACCATGAGACACCTATTTAATAGAGGCTTTTACAAGCCTATGGGGGTTTCTGGGGAAACACTAAAAAATGCTTTGCTACAGCTCAGACCTGAAATTTATGGGAGTATAGCAGAAGAAAAAGCAGAGCTCAACGGGCTCATTTATGTATTGGAACGTTTGCCAGAAGGGATTGAGGAGTGTCGTTTTATAAACCTTACCTCAGATGAAGGTTATGGNGCGGCTCATTTTAAAGCCATTGTGCCCCCAAAAAGGCGCAGGAATTGCTTTAGAATAGACCACGAACAAATGAATGTAGAAATTACTAGAGGGCGTTCGGATATTTACGATATTCTCACCCACCTGACGTTCTTGTTTATAGAATCACACAAGATTTTAAAGCGTGTTTACTTAGAAGACAGTCAAAAAACGACCAGAGATTGGACCAAGTTTTCAGAGGCTATTGCCAAAGGAAAACTCACTATAGCAGAACGCGAAACCGCCTTAATTCATATGTCTAATTTTCTGGGACGTTCTTTTCTAGAAGTCTCAGACATGCATAAAAAGTTAGCGACTAAAGCACAGCCAGAGCGTTTTTTAAAAGTGATCTACTGGCTGGGTAATTTGGCTATAGAAGAAGAAACCACAGGAGAAAAACGCACCATTACTTTTAGCCCATTACTCAGAGAGCGTCTGGGGCACCATATTCATGGAGAAAGATGGGCCAATGCCATTAAAGAGTCACTCATTAAACAAGACCTTATTGGCAGGCCTTTACATATTATCAGTGCAAATATGCACTCGGTAATGAACGCTTTGTTTGCAAGGAAAGCCTTGGGCAAAGCCTTTGAAAAAAGCACTGATTTAGACATATACGAAGCCCTCAGTGCTCCTGAAAACGAGGCCCTTAGAGCAGAGGTAACCGAATTTGCAACAGCAAACGGAATGACCGCTATTCCAGACCAATCTGGGACCAATATAGACATACAAATATTTGATCTAGCCAAAGCAGTAGGACAGAGTAATTTTGTGCCCAAATTTACAGACCCCGAAAAAGCACCTGTTATTTTTGTGATGGATTACGCCTTTGGAGAGCAGGCCTATGAGACCATGGACGAATTATTAAAGCCTTATAAAGCCAATAGAAAAACACCTTTGTTTTTAGATGTTCACTCTATTTCTATCATGGGGAAAGCAGGGATTTTAGAAGGCGGAAAAGGAGATTTAATGATTCCAAATGCCCATATTTTTGAGGGATCTGCAGACAATTATCCCTTTACCAACCAGCTTTGTGCGTCAGATTTTGAAGGCCATGACCTACTGGTGTTAGAAGGCGCTATGATTTCTGTTTTAGGGACCTCGCTTCAAAACAAAGACATCCTTACTTACTTCCATGAATCTACTTGGAATGTGATTGGTTTAGAGATGGAAGGGGTGCATTATCAAAAAGCCATTCAATCTGCTTCTAAAGTACGCAGAAGTATTCGCGAAGACGTAGAAGTGAACTACGCGTATTACGCCTCAGACAACCCACTGGAAACGGGTAGTACTTTAGCCTCTGGAGGGCTTGGTACTACAGGGGTAAAACCTACTTACCTCATTACAGAAAAAATACTCACCCAAATCTTAAACAATTAGTCATGTCATTACTCATTACAGGTGGCGCTGGTTTTATTGGATCCCATGTGGTGCGTTTGTTTGTTCAAAAATACCCCGACTACCACATTATTAATTTAGACGCACTGACCTATGCAGGGAATTTAGAAAACCTCAAAGACATAGAGCAAAGGCCAAATTATACCTTTGTAAAAGGCAGCATAACGGACCCCTTGCTTTTAGACCGCCTTTTTACACAACACGACATTAAAGGGGTTATTCACTTAGCGGCTGAAAGTCATGTAGACCGTTCCATTAAAGATCCTATGGCTTTTATAGACACCAATATCAAAGGCACAGCAGCGCTTTTAAATGCTTGCAAGGCCCATTGGAAATCTTTTGAGGGAAGGCGTTTTTATCAGATCTCTACCGATGAGGTGTTTGGTGCTTTAGGCCCTACGGGTTACTTTACAGAAGAAAGCCCTTATGCCCCTAATTCTCCCTATTCCGCTTCAAAAGCCAGTGCAGACCACTTGGTACGCGCCTATGGAGAAACCTATGGTTTACCCTATGTAATCTCTAATTGTTCTAACAATTACGGGCCCAATCATTTCCCAGAAAAACTCATACCGCTTTGTATTCACAATATTCTAGAAGGTAAAGACCTGCCTATTTATGGAAATGGCCTTTACACCAGAGATTGGCTGTTTGTAAAAGACCACGCCTTGGCTATTGATCAGGTGTATCACAATGGAGAAAATGCAGCAACTTACCTCATTGGCGGGCACAATGAATATACCAATATAGACCTTATTCGCCTGCTGTGCGACCAAATGGATGCAGCCATTGGAAATCCTCAAGGGACCTCTCAAAAGCGCATTACTTTTGTAAAAGACCGTCCCGGACACGACCTTCGGTATGCTATAGACGCTAGTAAAATTGAGCGAAGCTTGGGTTGGACCCCGGCCCATACTTTTGAAGCGGGGCTTGCGGCCACTATAAAATGGTACTTAGAAAATCCAGATTGGTTGGCTCAGGTTACTTCTGGTGCGTATCAATCCTATTATGAAAACCAATACATATCGGAATAGAAAGTGTTATTTTAGCCCTAGGGTTTGAGGCGCCAAATAGCGGCCTAAAACCCGTTTAAAACAATAAAATGAAAGGTATTATTTTAGCAGGCGGAAGCGGAAGCAGGTTACACCCCATAACATTGGCGGTGAGCAAACAACTCATGCCTGTGTACAATAAACCCATGATCTACTACCCTATTTCTACCCTCATGTATGCGGGTATTAGAGAAATTTTAATCATTACCACCCCTACAGACGCGCCACTTTTTAAACAGTTGCTAGGAGACGGAACAGCTTTGGGCTGTCAGTTTTCTTATGCGGTGCAAGAGGCGCCAAATGGATTGGCAGAGGCTTTTATTATAGGAGAATCCTTTATTGGAAATTCAGATGTGGCTTTAATTTTAGGCGATAATATTTTTTATGGAAGCGGTTTGTCTGCCTTGCTACAAAACGCAAAAAACCCAAAAGGAGGGACTATTTTTGCCTATCCAGTTCAAGACCCACAGTCTTATGGGGTGGTCACTTTTGACCACCAACAAAAAGCCCTTTCTATAGAAGAAAAACCCCTAAATCCCAGCTCTAATTTTGCCGTACCAGGGATATATTTTTATGACGCTTCTGTGGTAAACATCGCAAAATCCATTCAACCCAGTCAGCGGGGAGAATTAGAAATAACAGACGTTAATACAGCCTATTTAAAACAGGGAAAACTCAACGTACAAAAGTTAGACACTGGAATAGCCTGGTTAGACACGGGTACTTTTGAGTCTTTGAGGCATGCGGCACAATTTGTAGAAGTCATAGAAACCAGACAAGGCTTAAGCGTAGGAGCTATTGAACTGGCGGCTTACGAAATGGGTTATATTAGTAAAGACGCTTTTATTGCCTTAGCAAAACCGCTTGAAAAAAGCGGATACGGAAAAAATTTATTGAGAAACCTCCAATAGCATCATGTATAAAAACACCACTAAAGTGACGCGAATAGTAAAATCCTTCCTGGTATGTCCTATATAGAAACCCCTTTAAAGGGTTGTTTTGAGATAACGCCAAACCTTTTTAAAGACGCCCGCGGCTCCTTTTTTGAAGCTTTTAACAAAGCCCATTTCTATGCCGCTACTGGGCTGTCTTTTGAAGTGGCTCAAGAGAATCAATCTACCTCTGTAAAAGGAACGATTAGGGCGCTGCACTATCAAAAAGGGGCCTATGCTCAGGCCAAATTAGTTCGGGTATTAGCGGGTGAAATTATAGACGTGGTGGTAGATCTAAGGCCGGGTTCACCTACCTATGGAATGCACCACCGCACTAAATTAAGTGCATTGAACCTCAAACAACTCTATATTCCCAAAGGTTTTGCCCATGGTTTTTCTGTGTTGACCAATACTGCTACGGTGGTCTATGCCTGTGACGCCCCTTATCAAAAAGACCAAGAAGGCGGTATTTATTTTGCAGACCCTTCATTAAATATTGACTGGGGTCTTGGAGAGCGCAGGCCCCTATTATCAGAAAAAGACCAAGCGCTTCCCTTATTAAAAGATGTTTTTTAATGAGCACACAAAGCCCTATGTACTCGGTTTTAGTTAGCGGTGCTTCTGGACAAGTGGGACAGTCTCTTAGGCACGTCTTAGACACTGAAGAGACGCNTCTTTTTTCTAAAAATTCATGGGGTTTTNTAGACCGTAGCAGCTTAGATTTAAGCCAAACAGACAATCTTTCTTCCGTTATAGAAGGGCTNTTAGACAAANACGCTCCCAAGGCTTTTGTTCACGCGGCTGCTTTTACAGCAGTAGATGCTGCAGAGACCCAAAAAGAAGCGGCATTTACCATTAATGAAACAGCCACAAGGATTTTAGCAGCAGCTTGCGCCAAGAGAAACATCCTTTTTGTGTACCTCTCTACAGATTTTGTTTTTGCCGGAAAAAGCACTGATCAAAAGCCTTTTTTGCCTTCAGACCCCATACACCCAATAGGGGTTTATGCCCAGTCAAAGGCGGCAGGAGAAAAAGCGGTACAACTTCATGGAGGACCCCACTATATTGTGAGAACTTCATGGGTTTTTAGTCCCTTTGGGAATAATTTTGTCAAGACCATGTTGCGTCTGGCAAAGGAAAGACTGCAGTTTTCATCGGAACCAAATCAGCAAACTTCAGCCAGGGTAAAACCGACTATTTCAGTAGTTTCTGACCAATTTGGCTGCCCTACTTCTGCCCTTGATTTGGCCAGAGCACTTTTAGCACTTCTTACGGTCCAATCACTTCCTTACGGGATACTCCATTTCAGTAATGCTGGACCCGTTCATTGGGCTCAGTTGGCTGGCGCTGTATTTGAACAGAGCAATCTACCCATCACAGTAAAACCCATTAGCAGTGAAGATTTTGCAGCAGCAGCGCCTCGCCCTGCATACAGCGTACTAGAAAACACCTTAGACCCCAAGGCGAGACATTGGAAAGAAGCCTTGGCTGAGGTACTCAGCATACTAAAGACCGCTTAATGACCTTATAAAGTTCGCCCCATATGACGCACACAACATTGACAAAAAAGAGAATTTTAATCACAGGAGCTGCTGGCTTTTTAGGGTCCCACCTTTGTGATTTTTTCATAGAAAAAGACTTTCATGTCATTGGCATGGACAATCTGATTACAGGAGATTTAAAAAACATTTCCCACCTGTTCTCTTTGCCTCATTTTGAATTTCACCACCATGACGTCACTACTTTTGTACACGTCCCTGGTGCTTTGGATTACATCTTGCATTTCGCTTCTCCAGCAAGTCCTATAGATTACCTTAAAATTCCCATAGAAACCCTTAAGGTGGGTGCTTTAGGCACCCATAATTTATTGGGACTGGCCAAGGAGAAAGGCGCTAGAATTTTAGTGGCTTCTACCTCAGAAGTGTACGGAGACCCTTTGGTGCACCCACAAACAGAAGACTACAACGGAAATGTGAGCCCTGTAGGGCCCAAGGGGCGTCTATGACGAGGCCAAACGCTTTATGGAATCTATTACCATGGCTTACCACCGTTTTCACGGACTAGAGACCCGTATTGTTAGAATCTTTAACACCTACGGTCCTAGAATGCGGCTCAATGATGGGAGGGTAGTCCCTGCTTTTATGGGACAGGTACTCCGAGGAGAAGACCTCACCGTATTTGGAGATGGAAGCCAGACCAGGTCGTTTTGTTATATTTCAGATCAGGTAGCAGGTATTTACAGCTTGCTCATGTCTGATTATGCTGAGCCTGTCAATATTGGAAACCCCAATGAAACCACTATTCTAGAATTTGCTCAGGAAATTCAACGCCTCAGCGGAACGGATCAAAAAATAGTATTTAAGCCCCTGCCTCAGGACGACCCGCTCCAGCGAAAACCAGATATTTCACTGGCTAAAAAAGTGTTGGATTGGACCCCGAAAGTATCTAGAGAAGAAGGGATTGCCAAGGTTTTTGACTATTTTAAATCATTACCTGCGGAAGAATTAAATGCTAAGGCACACAGAGATTTTAAATAAATTGTAGGAGAAACAAAGGGTTTCTTTTACAAAGTGTATTTTTACAAAAATTTTTACCCCCATGAATATTCTCATTCTAGGCGCCGGAGGGCGTGAACATACCATCGCATGGAAGCTTAAACAAAGCAGTACGCCAACCCAGTTGTTTGTAGCTCCTGGAAATGCTGGAACGGCTTCTATAGCAACCAATTTAGCCATTGGCGTAACTGATTTTCCAGCTATTAAGGAAGCCGTTTTGGCCCATGACATTCAAATGGTGGTAGTGGGGCCAGAAGACCCATTGGTATTAGGAGTACACGACTTTTTTTTAGCAGATTCAGCCCTGGAAAATATTCCAGTGATAGGCCCTCAGAAAGCCGCAGCAGCATTAGAAGGCAGTAAAGATTTTGCCAAGCAATTTCTCATGCGTCACGGCATTCCAACAGCTGCTTACCAAGCTTTTACAGCTGAAAACTTGGCAGCGGGCTATGCTTTCTTAGACACACTCAAAGCGCCTTATGTATTAAAAGCAGACGGATTGGCGGCAGGAAAAGGCGTGCTTATACTAGAAGACTTGGCGACCGCTAAAAAAGAATTAAAAAGCATGCTATTAGACGCTAAGTTTGGCGCTGCGAGTACCACAGTAGTGATAGAAGCGTTTTTAGAGGGCATTGAATTGTCTTGCTTTGTTTTAACAGACGGTAAAAACTATAAAGTACTTCCTACAGCCAAGGATTACAAAAGAATTGGCGCAGGAGATACCGGTTTAAATACCGGTGGCATGGGGGCTATTTCTCCAGTACCTTTTGCAGACGCCGCCTTTATGGATAAGATCCATAAAAGGGTTGTAGAACCTACTGTTAAGGGTCTTGAAAAGGATGGCCTGCCTTATAAAGGTTTTATTTTTATTGGTCTAATCAAAGTGGGAGAAGACCCATTTGTTATAGAATATAATGTACGTTTGGGAGATCCAGAAACAGAGGTGGTCTTGCCTAGACTTAAAATTGATTTGGTTGCCGTATTTAATGCAGTAGCCAACCAAACATTGGATCAAATCCAATTAGAGATTGATCCAAGAACAGCCACAACAGTGATGAGTGTTGCTGGCGGATACCCAGAGGCCTATGAAAAAGGCCATGAAATCTCAGGCTTAGAAACACCAAGTGATTCCTTGGTTTTTCATGCAGGAACGACAATTCAAAACGGCAGCGTTGTAACCAATGGAGGAAGGGTCTTAGCCGTAACTAGTTTTGGAAAAATTATAAAGAAGCCCTTTCTAAGTCCTACCAGCGATTAAAAGGCATTTCATTTAAAGACATATATTACAGAGAAGACTTAGGTTTTGACCTAGACTAAGTCTAATTTGGATTAAGCCCTAAACAATGAATCTGATTTTCAGGAAAGTTACATTTTCAGGAAAGCCATAAAAAAAAGCCCGCTGTAAGCGGGCTTTTTTTATATAATTTTAGGACCAAGCCCTGAGGCTTATATATAAGAATGCGCAGAAACGTCTTTATTTTCTTCTCCTGAATCATTAAAGCTTTTTAGCTGAAGCATCCAATAGATCATAGCTGCAGCGCCAATGCTCATGAAGAACCAGTTTAAAGCGTTAGAAGCCCACCAGTTATCCATACTGCGTAAAGCGTCAAATGGCAAAAACAAATAATCTAAAAAAAGGCTTTCAATTGCTTTAAAAATAGAGACCATCATAATATTTTATTTTATTGCGGGCCTTAAAAACAAACCCATCATTTTTAATATTTAGCGTAACTTTATGCTTGAGAAGTGTATTACAGACCTTCTTGCGCCACAAAAGTATAAAATCTTCTCATGATAAGCCACATTTTTAGTAAAACAAAGCCTGTAAATTTTTTATTGCTTTCTTTTTTATTGGCTGTTTATATTCTTTCGTTCGAGGGGTTTATAGGTATTGGACTTCAAGACAACCAGGGAATAGGGGCGTATTTCATGAAAAACCTAGGTTTTTTCTTAAAAGCCTTAGGGATTTTGGTTCCCGTACTCTTTTTAATTGACTTTATTCTTAAGAGAAACAAATTAGTACTCACCCATAGCTATACCTTATTCTTTTTTGTGGTTTTTTGTGGTTTTTTCTCCTCTATTTTCATGAATACAGCGGTTTTATTGGCCCATTTTTTTGTGCTCTTAGGCCTTAGGAGGCTGTTGAGCTTAAAGACCAAGCAACGCTCTAGAAAAAAAGTATTTGAAGCTTGTTTGTGGTTTTTAGTGGCCAGTTATTTTTACGATTGGACCTTGCTTTATTTCCTATTGTTGCCGACCGTTATATTTATATACGACAAAAATAATCNGAGGTATTGGTCATTAATTTTATGGGCAATTTTGGTNTATGCNGCACTGCTTTGGGGCTTTGTCATTAGAAGCAATCCTGAATCCTTTTTCAANACCCATTACCTTTTCAATTATCAGCCCCAGGNGTTTTCTGCTAAAATAAGCCCATTAATTATGGTGTTTTACGGCAGTGNCGCTTTGGTGTTGTTGTGGAATTACAGTAGGAAAGCCAGCGCAAAAGTGGCTTCTTTGGGCCGTAAAAATAGCCTGGCCATACTGACTTTGACCGGTTTTTTAGGGGGGCTACTTTACCTTTTTTCTCCTTTTGACGATTACAGCGCCTTGTTATTTGGTTTTTTCCCCATGGCCTTTTTGTGGAGTAATACCACGGAATTACTTCCTAAAATTTGGCAAAAAGAGTTGTTGTTATGGGGTTTTTTAAGCGCACCACTTTGGGGATTGATCGCTTATTTGGTTCAAAATTAAATGGGTACCTTTGCCTAAAATCACAAGAATATGTTTGCTGCAACTGCCTGGAAAATATTTAACGAGAGCATAGAAAAATACCACCTTATAGATCGTGTAGATCAGGAATTCCACAACCCACACGACACCAAAGAAATTGCCCATTTGTTGTATAAAAAAAATTGGATAGACACTGTTCAATGGCATTTCGAAGACCTGATTAGAGATCCCGCTATAGACCCAGTAGGCGCCCTAGCGTTAAAGAGAAAGATTGACGCCAGCAACCAAGAACGCACCGATTTAGTAGAGTATATAGACAGTTATTTCTATGAGAAGTACAAGGATGTGGCTGCCACAGCCGCTGCTACCATTAACACAGAAAGCCCTGCATGGGCGGTAGACAGACTTTCTATTTTGGCGTTAAAAGTATATCATATGAGGGAAGAGGTACTTAGGGAAGACGCCAGTTCTGACCATATTGCGCAGTGCCAAGAGAAATTAGAAGTGCTGCTCACTCAAAAAGAAGACCTCTGCTTGGCCATAGACCAGTTACTCTTAGACTTTGAGCAGGGTGACAAGTATATGAAGGTATATAAGCAAATGAAAATGTACAACGACAATGAGCTTAACCCAGTTCTCAGAGCCAGCAAGTAGGCCATTAGCAGAACAGCATGTACTGGTCATACGCCTCTCTGCTATGGGCGACGTAGCCATTATGGCACCCGTCTTAAACGCGCTACTCAAACAACACCCCCAACTCTCGGTTACCTTACTCACTCTAGCGAAATGGGCACCCATATTTGCCGCCATTCCTCGATTAAAAACGGTCCCAGTAGAGACCAAAGGCATTCATAAAGGGATAATAGGCCTTTGGCGCCTCAGCCAATCTTTAAAAAAAGAAGGTTTTATAGCCATTGCAGATTTGCACGGCGTATTGCGTTCCCGTCTCTTGTGTTTTTTCTTGTCTTTAAGCGGACACAAATATGCCAGAATAGATAAAGGGAGGGCGGAGAAAAAAGCCTTAACCCGACTCGAGAATAAAATATTCAAGCCCCTTAAACACAGCAGTATTCGCTATGGTGAGGTGTTTGCAAAATTAGGCTTCCCAATCACTCTAGACCCAAGCACTGTATTGTCCAAGCCACCAAAAAAACCAGAAACTACTGGGGCAGATCAATCCAATTTCACCACCATTGGCGTAGCCCCTTTTGCCGCTCATAAGGGCAAGCAGTATCCGCTAGACCTTATGATTCAGGCCTTAGAAATTTTTAGCCGTTTGGCGGGCAAAGACCAAAAAGAGATTCGTTTTGTGTTTTTTGGCGGTGGTCCTGTAGAAACCTCAAAAATCAAAGCCCTCTGCAAACAATTTCCCCACAGCAGTCATGGTTTGTCGCTTTCTTTTGAGCAAGAGCTTCAAGTGATTGCGCACTTAGATTTTATGGTGGCTATGGATTCCGGGAATGCTCATTTAGCGGCCATGTATGCTGTACCTACATTGACCCTCTGGGGAAACACACACCCTTATGCAGGTTTTGCCCCTGTTTTTCAAACAGAAAAAAACCGCCTCTTATCTGACCGGACTACCTACCCGGGACTCCCTACCGCTGTCTTTGGAAAAGAAGAGCCTAAGGGATATGAAAAGGTCA
>JGI26084J50262_1000875_pt1 | contig 17199 bp, 20 predicted proteins | sample SaaInl6LU_22_DNA_FD_50262 | JGI IMG/M metagenome (IMG submission 50262) | reverse complement strand
AATGAGGAAAAACTTGGCTATACAACTCATGCCCTCATTGGCATCTATCTCGACCAGGCCTCTCACAATAGCGAAGCAGTGGCAAAGCTCAACAAAATTCCCGAGGTTACCGCCTGTTACTACACCACTGGTGGTTGGAGTTTGTTAATTAAACTCACATGTAGAGACAACAATCATTTGTCGGCACTCCTAAGCGATAAAATTCAGAAAATCCCAGGGATATCACGGACAGAAACCTATATCTGCCTAAAACATCAAATGGAGCGACAAATCAAATTCTGATCAACGGCGCTGACTACTGACGCGCAAAGCAAGGTAAACAAGGGTTGCCAATGAGCCGATGGCAGCCACCACATAGGTTCGGGCAGCCCATTTTAGGGCATCTTTGGCTGCAGCAAACTCTTGTTGACCGACCATATTTTTACGTCTCAACCAAGCCAAAGCTCGGTTACTTGCATCATATTCTACAGGCAGGGTAATAAAGCTAAAGAGAGTTCCCAGGCCGAACATGGCTACGCCGATACTGGCAATGGTGTAGCTTTGGGTTCCCCCAAACAAGCCCAGACCAGCAATGATGACCCACATCGATAGATTGGAGGCGACACTAACCATAGGCACCAAAACAGATCGCATTTTGAGCCATTCATACCCTTGGGCATGCTGCACTGCGTGCCCGCATTCGTGTGCGGCAACGGCAGCGGCGGCAGCGTTGCGTTCGCTATATACGCTCTCACTGAGGTTAACCGTTTTCTTCATTGGATTGTAGTGATCGGTGAGCATTCCTTTTACAGAAACGACTTTGACATCTCGTATGCCGTGATCGGCAAGCATTTTTTCAGCAATCTCGGCACCCGAAAGACCGTTGCGCAATTGAATTTTTGAATAGGTTTTAAATTTTGATTTAAGTCGTTGACTCACGATCATGCTGATCGCAGCAAAAACAATGGCGATGAGATAAAATTCTCCACCAATACCGTAATAATAGCCCATGTACTTTTTTTGTGAATATACTACAAAAATATTGCCAAGTAAAGCAGACTGTCAAGACGGCATAAAAACAACGGAATGATAAAATTTTACACTGATTCTAAGCAACAGAGAATTTGGTGGCCTGTAGTCACTGCTACATTTAATTACTTCAAGCACTCCCAAAATTGCTTTTTTATTTGGTGCGCTTTCCTTGAATAATAAACACCAAAATCGTACCAACTAAGATTGCAGTTACCACATTGGCCAATATTATTGATAAGCTATCGATACGAATACCGTAAACCAACCACAGGAGTATGCCGATAAACATGATGGAATACATCCGCAATGACAAGTCCTTGGTCTGTTTGGTTTTCCAAACTTTGATAACCTGAGGGATAAAGGCAAAAGTCGTGCAGACAGCTGCAATCAATCCNATGATTTCATTTTGGTCGATCATCCACAAACGATATTTACGATTTTACTGGGGATGACAATCANTTTTCGAATGGTNTTTCCTTCGAGATATTGAGCTGTACGCTCGTCGGCTAGGGCTGCTTGTTCAATCTCGTCTTTGGTGGCCTCGGCATCAAGNTCAAGNGTGAAGCGCATTTTACCATTAAAGCTAATCGGGTAAGTAATTTGTGTCTCTTTGAGATGCATGGGNTCAGCAATGGGATAAGGTTCGTTTGAAAGCGATGNGGTGTGGCCTAATTTTTCCCATAATTCTTCGCAAATATGAGGTGCAAAGGGTGCTAATAAGACCGTTAAAGGTTTCAAAATAGCTCGATGATTACACTTGGCAGCTGTGAGCTCATTCACACAAATCATAAAGGCACTCACTGCGGTATTGAGTGAAAATTGGTCAATATCATGTGTGACTTTTTCAATGGTCGTATGCAGTGATTTAAGCATTCCGGACGATGGTGGTTCGTCTGAAATTGAAAACTGTTCGTTTTCGTGAAATAGTCTCCAAAACTTATTCAGAAATCCATACACTCCAGAAATACCAGCAGTGTTCCAAGGTTTTGCCTGTTCGATAGGTCCCAAAAAGAGTTCATACATTCGAAGTGTGTCCGCGCCATACTGATCGCAAATATCATCGGGGTTAACAACATTGTATTTGGACTTNGACATTTTTTCGACTTCTCGCTTGGCGATGAGCTTNCCGTCTTCTAGATCAAACTTTGCGTCGGCAAATTCAGGTCGCCAGTTTTTGAGCTCATGATGTGCCACAACATTGTTAGCGTCCACATAGGTTACATCCACATGAATGGGTTCGACGTCAATGCCGTTGATCNAGCCAGCCGACACATAGGTTTGTGTACCAGANTTGCGGAAGATAAAAGCACTTTCTCCCAAAATCATTCCTTGGTTGACAAGTTTTTGAGCAAACTCATTGACAGGCACATGACCCAAATCAAAGAGCACTTTTTGCCAAAAACGTGAATAGAGTAAGTGGCCCGTAGCATGTTCACTTCCGCCTACATACAAATCAACCTTACCCCAATATTCGAGCTTGTCACGATCTGCAAAAGCCTTATTGTTTTTTGCGTCCACATAGCGGTTAAAATACCAAGAGCTACCCGCCCAACCTGGCATAGTATTTAACTCGATGGGGAATATTGTTTTTTCGTTGATTTTATCGATGGTAACCACCGTTTCATTTGTTTCGTCCCACGCCCAATCTATGGCATTCCCAAGAGGAGGCGATCCCGTTTCGGTGGGCAAGTATTTTTCTACCGCAGGCAGCTGAAGAGGCAAACAGTGTTCGGAGATCAAATGCGGGATTCCATTTTTGAAATAAACAGGAATAGGCTCGCCCCAATATCGCTGTCGGCTAAAAACGGCATCGCGCAAACGATACTGTATTTTGGCCGTTCCACGATCTATTTTTTCAAGATGCTCAANAGCAGCTTGAGTGGCTTCCGCTACGGTCAGACCATTGAGAAAATCAGAGTTGGCAATGCGTGTTTCTCCTTTTTCAACATGGGCAGCGTTTTCAATTTCGACATCTGCAAAAATGTTTGTGATGGGAATCGAAAAGTGGGTTGCAAATTCATAATCTCGTTGGTCACCACAGGGAACGGCCATGACAGCACCCGTGCCGTAGCCCGCCAACACGTAGTCTCCAATCCAAATGGGAACTTTCGCTCCGCTCAATGGGTGAATTGCATAGCTCCCAGTAAAGACNCCTGTGATGTTTTTAACATCAGCCATGCGGTCTCTTTCGGTACGTTTTGCGCTTTGTGAAACATANTCTTGCACAGCNACACGTTGGTCGTCAGTGGTGATGTTCTGGACAAGTGGATGTTCAGGTGCCAAGGTCATGAAAGTAACCCCGTAAAGCGTGTCGGGACGAGTGGTAAAAACTTCGATTTCAGCGTCATGTTGAAAAACCGAAAATCGAACTGTCGCTCCAACCGATCGTCCAATCCAGTTGCGTTGCATTTCTTTGAGTGGTTCAGGCCAATCGATAGTGTTAAGACCATCGAGTAATCGCTCAGCATAGCAGGATATTCGCATGATCCATTGCGTCATTTTTTTGCGTTCGACAGCAAATCCACCTCGTTCTGAAACACCATTGACAACCTCATCGTTGGCTANTACGGTGCCCAATTGCGGACACCAGTTCACTTCAGACTCTGCCAAATAGGTCATACGATAGTGCAACAAATAGGTTTGTTGTTCGTCGCTTGTCAAGGCCTTCCACTCGGTTGCTGTGAGAAGGGGGGTGTCCTCGTCGCAATGTGCATCGAGCTGATCGGTCCCCCACTTATCGAGGTGATCTATGAGTGTCGAAATGGGCTTAGCTCTATCGCTAGTATTGTCATACCATGCCGCAAAGAGCTGACTAAAAATCCATTGTGTCCAGCGGTAATAATCTGGCTCGGAAGTGCGGAACTCACGATCCCAATCAAAAGAAAACCCCAATTGATCCAACTGTTCACGATAGCGTTTGATGTTGGTGTCTGTTGTTTGGGCAGGATGTTGACCCGTTTGAATGGCATACTGCTCGGCTGGAAGACCAAAAGAATCGTATCCCTGCGGATGCAATACATTAAAACCCTTATGTCTTTTGTAGCGCGAGACAACATCACTGGCGATGTAGCCAAGTGGATGACCAACGTGCAAGCCGGCACCCGAAGGATAAGGAAACATATCCAAGACGTAGTATTTGGGTTTATTAGATGGAAATGCTGCGGAAAAGGTGTGGTTTTTTGCCCAAAAGGACTGCCACTTTTTTTCAATAGATCGAAATGGATATGCCATTGTTTGTACTTGTGTCGCAAAAATACCATTATTTGTAGAATGAAAAGTGGAAAATCAACAATAGGACTGTGAGAAGGTTTTTTGTATTTTTACCCTTTATGCCAAAACCGAGTCATGTTTATCAACGCAGACGGGTGCTTCGCTCCTATATTGGGATTGTGTTTAGCATGAGTTTAATTTTGTTTGTGGTTGGCGTTTTAGGACTACTAGTACTCAATACACAACAGCTTGCGCAACATGTAAAAGAACAAGTTGTTCTCACCGTTTTTCTGCAAGAAGATGCCAAAGACGTCGAGGTAAATCAGTTGGAAACCATGCTCAAGTTGGCGCCATTTACCCGCTCGGTTTCCTATATTTCCAAAGAGCAAGCCGCACAAGAACACAGTGCCGAAATTGGAGAAGATTTTATGGATTTTCTAGGTTACAATCCCTTACAAGATGCTATTGACTTACGTCTGAAAGGTGAATATGTCACTACCCTTCGTGTGGACAGCGTCAGCGCGATACTCACCGAAAAACCCTTTGTGAGCGAATTGGTTTTTGACCGTCCACTCATCAATTTGTTAAATGAAAATATTGAACGTGCGAGCGTGTTGCTGCTGGGCTGTTGCGCATTTTTCTTATTGCTTTCTATTGTCCTCATCAATAATTCTATTAGGTTATCGATCTACGCAAAACGAATGATTATCAAAACCATGCAATTAGTTGGTGCACGCAAGCGTTTTATACGTGGTCCTTTTATACGCACATATTTGTATTTGGGGATCATTAGTGCAGTTCTCGCCTGTTCAGGTGTTTGGGGTTTACTGCAAACAGGAAAGACATATCTTCCCGACCTCAATCAACTCATGGATACACAGACCGTGTTTATGAGTTTTGGTGGCATATTGTTTTTGTCCGTTCTCATCACATCGCTCAGTGCACGACTGGCAACCCAACGCTATTTGAACCTTAAAACCGACTATCTTTATTAAATATGAAAACAAATAAACCAAAAAAAGAATTGATTTTTTCAGCAGTGAATTATAAACTGATGCTCATTGGTTTGATCGTCATCATACTCGGATTTATCTTCATGGCAGGAGGCGGTAGCGAAGACCCCGACGTATTTAATCCCGCTATTTTTAATTTTCAACGCATTCGCCTTGCGCCTGCCCTTGTCCTTGCCGGCTTTGGCATTCAGATCGCTGCCATATTGCGTTCCGCAAAACACAAAACAAAGCCCTGATGTCAGTCGTAGAAGCTTTACTACTGGGTATTATTCAAGGGTTAACCGAATTTCTTCCTGTCTCTTCGAGTGGTCATTTGGAACTGGCTCAAGCCCTTTTTGGGAATCAAAACCTATCGGAGACCAATCTGCTCTTTACCATCGTTGTTCACGGTGCTACGGCACTGGCGACCATTGTGGTCTTTCGTGCAGATATCTGGTCAATTCTTCGTGGACTATTTGTTTTTAAAAATAATGCATCCTCCCAATTTGCCTTACGTATTTTACTCTCGATGATCCCTGCCACCTTGGTTGGTTTTTTCCTGGAAGACACGATTAGCAGTTCGTTTTTTGGTAATACGCTTTTAGTGGGCTTTATGCTTTGGCTCACCGCCGGCTTGCTCTATATCGCTGACCGTCCTATACAAAACACCAAAAAAGTTTCACTCGCAAACGCTTGGTGGATAGGAATCGCACAAGCACTTGCCATCCTTCCCGGCATATCACGCAGCGGCGCAACCATCGCATGCAGTTTATTGTTGGGTGTTGATCGCGAAAAAGCAGCTCGCTTTTCGTTTTTGATGGTCGTTCCTTTGATTTTTGGGAGTATGGCCAAAAAAATCCTCGACGGTGGACTCGATCAAAATGGAATGATGATCGAACGCACTCCCTTTGTTATCGGTTTTTTGGCCGCATTTGTCAGCGGTTATTTCGCCTGTCGTTGGATGATCGCTCTAGTGAAACGGTCCAAGCTCCGCTACTTTGCCTACTATTGCGCTTTGGTGGGTACAATTGCCTTGCTCACTAACATCCTATGACCTATTCTCTTGATGCTTTTCAGAACGGACAAGTCGTTCTTGTCGACAAACCCATTGGATGGACATCTTTTCAAGTGGTCAACAAAATTCGCTGGCTACTTTGTCGCCAATACGGTATCAAAAAAATCAAAGTTGGTCACGCTGGCACTCTTGATCCTTTAGCAACTGGGCTGCTGCTTGTTTGCACAGGAAAAATGACAAAACAAATTCAAGATTTTGTTGGTGCAGACAAAGCCTATACGGGAACAATTTGTTTGGGCGCCACCACCCCGTCATATGATTTGGAAACCACCATTGAACCTCAAAGCAATCCCTCACATCTTCGCAAAGAAGATTTGATAGCAGCCACAGCAACATTTAGGGGACATATTAAACAAAAACCGCCTCTGTTTTCAGCAATCAAACAAAAAGGCAAACGCCTCTATGAACATGCTCGTGCCGGAGAACATGTCGACGTTCCAGATCGTGATATCATCATTCATCAGTTTGAGATTACATCTATCGAACTTCCAGATGTGGGGTTCGAAATTCAATGTGGTAAAGGGACTTATATTCGCTCCATCGCACATGACTATGGTCAAGTACTCGGCGTTGGTGGTTACCTCAAAAAATTATGTCGCACCGCTATCGGTACGCACACCCTTGCACAAGCAATATCTATAGAAACTTTTGAAAAAAATATACAATCATAAAAACCCCAAAACATGTCCCAACAAAGATGCCCATGGTGTGAAGCTCACTCCGATTACAAACACTATCACGATACCGAATGGGGAGTTCCCATTCGCGACGACGAATCCCTTTTTGCTACTCTATTATTAGAGACCTTTCAAGCAGGGCTGAGCTGGCTCGCCATCTTACGAAAGCGTGAAAATTTTCGTCGTGCTTTTGATGACTTTGATGTTCACAAAGTCGCTGCCTATGGTCCTGAAAAGATCGAAGCCCTTTGCATGGACAAAGGCATCATTCGGAATCGAATGAAAATCGAAGCCGCTGTTAATAACGCCAAAGCGTTTCAGAATGTGCAAAAAACCTATGGTTCTTTTAGTGATTACATCTGGGCATTTGTCAATAACAAACCCGTTCAAAATGCATTTACACATTTAGGGCAAATTCCAACAAAGACAATCCTTTCAGAGCGTGTGTGTCTATCCCTGAAAAAAAACGGATTTAAATTTATCGGAAGTGTTATCGTCTATTCGCACATGCAAGCCAATGGCATGATCAATGATCATTTGGTGAGTTGTTTTCGGCATGAAGAGGTGAAAAAACTAGCGTAAAAACGTCAAAAACTCGGTGCGTGGTATGGGTGCAGCACCCATACTCGCCAAGTGTTGTGTGGGCACCTGACAGTCAATGAGTTTGTAGTTGTTTTTTTTGAGCTCTTTCGTGAGAGAAATCAAAGCGACTTTACTAGCGTTGCTCGCCTTGGAGAACATGCTTTCTCCACAAAATACGGTACCAAGGTCAATGCCATAGAGCCCACCCACAAGGGTGCCTTCTTCCCAAACCTCGACAGAATGGGCATGTCCTTGTTGATGTAGGGTGGAATAGGTTTTCATTAACCCAGGGGTAATCCAAGTGCCGTTTTGACCAAACCGCTTTACCTTGGCACAGGCCTCTACAACCTCATCAAAAGCTTTATTGAAAGTGACTTCAAATATTTTTTTGCGCAAAACACTGCGCATACTCTTTGATATTTTAAGTTTTTCAGGAAACAAAACCATTCGTGGGTCTGGACTCCACCACAGTAAAAAATCGTCGTTTTCAAACCAGGGGAAAATGCCTTTTTGATAGGCAAGCATGACACGCTCAGGCTGAAGATCGCCACCAACTGCAACAATTCCTTCGGGAGAGGCCTGCTCAGGAGAAGGAAACAACAAGGTGTCGGTCAAACGAAACATCATTTATGTCATAAACTAGAAGGGCAAATCGTCTGGCGCTTCTGTGTTAACGTCCTCAGCAGGATCAAATGGTGGTGGTGGTGGTTCAGAGGTCCCAGCCTGGTCTAAAGATTCGATACGCCACCCTTGAATGGAATTGAAAAACTTGGTTTCTCCTTGTGGATTTTGCCACTCCCGACCTCGTAAATTAATGGCAACCTTTACGCGATCGTTTTCTTTAAATGTATTTAATAAGTCACATTTTTCCTGTACAAACTCCAGTAACAAGTGTTGTGGGTATTGTTCTTCTGTTGTTACAACGAGTTCGCGTTTTTTAAAGCCGTTACTTCCGTATTCTTTTGTTTCGTAGATGTGCTTTATGCGTCCTAAAACTTCCATATTTGTATGATTATGCTCTTTACAAATTTAGGTATTTTGTGATTCAAAACATTGCCTAAAATCAATTATATTCGTTAGGAAATGCAAACATCACCAATCGATTGGAGTTCGCGAGGACGTTGGGCCATTCTGACTCTGCTGTCAGCGACGATCCTATTTATTCTTTGGAGTATTTTTCNACTGGTCAAACAAACCGAAGTTGATGAAAGNCAACGCATGGAAGTTTGGGCACTTGCCCAACAACAGTTCATTAAAAATATCGATNTCAACTCTGATGTCGACCCTCTGATTTTTGAAGTCTTAACAAGTGAAAAAAACATTCCAATGATTATTGTGAATGAAAACGATCAAATTGTTTCGTTTAACAATATAGACCCTGTTCGGGCTCTAGCCTCTGACTCCCTTTTTTTAAAAAACACATTAAAAAACATCAAAAAAGAAAACCCGNCGATTGAAATTATATTCGAAAATNCGGTCAACCAACGTATGTACTATGGGAATTCGTCGCTACTGGGCAAGCTGCGATTCTACCCATTGGCTTTACTCCTTCTTCTTTTTAGCTTAGGCGGACTCATTTTTTTCTATTTGCGCACCACACAAGTCGCCATCCAAAACAAACTTTGGACAGGAATGGCAAAAGAAACAGCTCACCAACTTGGCACCCCGTTATCGTCCTTGATGGGTTGGGTTTCNCTTCTGAAAGAAAAACATGTGGACAATAGTATCATCTCACCTATGGAAGGTGACATTCAACGACTGGAAACCATTGCTAATCGATTTTCAAAAATTGGGTCGCTTCCCANAAAGTCGAATACCAATATCGTGNGTGCAACACGGGAAGTNTTTGAGTACCTATCCACCAAAGCCAGCCAAGGCGTAGCTATGAGTTTTTCCTCCGACGCAGAGCTAATCGAACTTCCATTAAATCGCGAGTTATACTGCTGGGTTATTGAAAACCTTATTAATAATGCCATTGACGCAGTAGTCGATAAGGGCAGGGTAGAACTGCAAATCCGTCAGACCGAAAATACAGTATTTGTCAATGTAATAGACAACGGAAAAGGAATTTCCAAAAGGCTGATGAAGATCATTTTTCGTCCTGGTGTGACAACCAAATCTAGAGGATGGGGACTTGGACTGTCTCTTTGCAGACGCATCATTGAAGATTACCACCAAGGGAGTATCCGCTTGGTTTCGTCAGAAAAAGACAAGCAAACTCATTTCCAAATTACGCTGCAAAAAGATCTATAGTTCCGCTNTGATTTTCTCCGCTAGTGCAGCAAACTCATTTTCTGACAACTTCACTTTTGTTTGAAAGGTCATCTGATGCATTTCGCTGATCGGAATCAAATGAACGTGTGCATGTGGTACTTCAAGACCAATAACAGCCATACCCACGCGTTCGCAAGAGACTGCTTGTCGCAATGCCTTGGCAATACGTTTTGAAAAACGCATCAAATGCTCATAGAGATCATCGTCCAAGTCAAACAATTTATCAACTTCTTGCTTGGGCACACAAAGTACGTGTCCATGCGCATTGGGGTTGATGTCCAAAAAAGCATAACAATGCTCGTCCTCATCAATTTTATAAGAAGGTAACTCACCTTTAATAATTCGAGTGAAAATAGAAGGCATTACTAACGTGTTATGGAGAGGATTTTGAACTTTAAGTTGCCGTTGGGAACACTCACCTCGCTCAGCTCGCCGACTGATTTCCCTAAAAGACCTTTTCCAATAGGCGAACTCACAGAGATTTTACCTGTTTTGAGGTCAGCTTCGCTCTCTGCTACAAGAGTGTATNTCATTTCCATTTTGTTCGCTACGTTTTGAATCTTCACCGTAGANAGTACATGTACTTTCGAGGGGTCCAGTTGTGATTCATCAATTACTCTGGCACTCGCCAAAACCTCTTCCATTTTTGATATTTTAAGCTCTAGCAAGCCTTGTGCTTCTTTGGCAGCATCGTACTCCGCATTTTCGCTCAAATCTCCTTTGTCACGCGCTTCAGCAATCGCTTGGGATGCCTTTGGTCGCTCGACATCTTTTAATTGGTTGAGCTCATCACGTAATTTTTTTAACCCTTCGGGCGTGTAATAAGAAACCGCAGTCATAATATTGAATTTTTTAAGAAAGAAAATCCCTTAACAAGGGATTGTAAGCAAATATACAAAAATCTAATTTTTAACGTACTTTGCTGTCAAAAATGAAGCCACTTTGTCTTGTTGTTCTTTTGTCTCTCTTTTTGAGTTGTGCAAACGATGATGTCCAACAAAACCCATACCTCAATCAACTTCCTCCTTTCGAGTTTGAACTCAATCTCAACCTGCCTCAATACGATAATCTCCGCTTTACAGGGGGAACCCTGACTTTATCTCAGTTAGGTTTGCGAGGTGTGCATTTCTACAATCTTAATGGCACACAGCTATTGGCTTGGGAAGCGAGCTGCCCCAACCACAGGCCAAATACGTGTTCGTCTACAGAAATTCAAGGGATTGAAACAAAGTGCAATTGTGAGGACTACCTGTACAGTTTGGTCACAGGTCAACCACTAAGCGAAGATGCCCAGTACGGCATGGTCAACTATGGTGTACGCCGCACAGGGAATCTCGTGTTGATCTATAACTAAAAACGGAGTGTCATTCCTGCGAGAAAGTGAAATCCTGCTTGTGGATAATAGCCAACTCCTTCGACAGTCGTGATAGCATTTGGATCGCTCCATGTATCATCAAAAGTGTAGAAATACCCATTTGACGTGTAATCGACATCCAAAATATTATTGAGCAACAATTGTAAATGCAATGCATCACACCATGTCGGTGATAGCGTATGTTGAATATGAATATCTTGTGTAGAATACGCATCCAATTTCGATAACAAAGCGTCAATATTTCCTAAATATTGCTTCCCAACGTGCTTGCTTAACAAACTCAATGACCAGTCCGCTGCGGGCGTGAAGTATAATTGACTGGCAGCAACAATTGTTGGAGAATAGGACAGATTTGTGTCGCCAAGAGCTTGCAACTCGCCATTGCGTTCGAAATAAAAATTGCGGTTTTTATTGGTGCTCAATGACATGTTGGATTGCCACTTCCATTGGGTGTTGAGCACCCAGTTGAGATCGAATTCCATGCCTGTTCGATAACTACTTCCACTGTTTGTTCGGATAGGTGCACCCACCTCATCAATGGCTCCCGTGAGTACCAATTGGTTGGTGTAGTCCATAAAGTATGCGTTAGCACTAAACTGAAACATGGGTTGCGTCACACGCCACCCCAATTCAAAGTCTATGAGTTCTTCGGCTGATGGATTGCCGTTTTCAAAATCAGTGCGGTTGGGCTCTTTGTTGGCTTTTGCTACAGAAAAATATGCCTGTTGGTTCGTGTTGATGCTGTAGGTCAGTCCGCCTTTAGGGTTGAAAAAGCCGTAATGCCGATCCACATTTATAGGGATTTGACCTGCTTGCATTCCCGAAACAGCATAATCGACCCAGCGGTATTGCATATCAGCAAATAATTTCCATCTGGTGCCAATGGCATGAGTGANTTTGGCAAATACGTTGGCGTCTGTTTTCTTCCCTTGATTCTCATAAAAACGATGGTCAGGAAGAGCCCNACCCGCATTTTGTGCCCAAATCAATGTCCCAAAGTGGTCTCCGACATAGCTACTGAANGACAAGCCTAAGTGCAGCGTTTGCTTTCTCTTTTGAAATCGAGTCATCAGATTGGCAACATAAAAATCGTTGTCTAGCCACTTTTGGGTGACATTCTCAATTTCAGTCGCACTCTCGTCTGGCAACATTAAATATGCCGCAGAGGTTTTCCCCGAAAGACTCACGTTTTGGTCATACCACAAGTCGTTGAGCTCTTGATAATAACCTCTCCCATAGGTGTAGTTGAGCCCAAGTGCGAACGACCAATAAGCATTGATGCCTTGCTCCCAGTGTATCTGATAATGATCTTGGTTGTAATTATCAACTTGATCTTTATAGTAGCCTTCTACATTTCCCGCGTCGTCATAATTGATTCCTGCAGGGTTGTAGGTTCGANTCGTTTCTAGTGTTGCACCATCTATACCAAACCACGATTGATAAGTGCGTTCGAACCCACCAAAAGCAAGTGCTTTGACTTTTGTTTTACGCTCCTGGAANACAGCTTGTAAAAAATATGATTTTAGGCCAGAACTTGCTCGGTCAATAAAACCGTCCGAGTCAATCTTGGACAAACGCCCCGCTAGCTCAAAACGATCTCTTATTTGACCAGTAGAAAATTTGACAGTGTGTTTTTGCGTGTTAAAACTTCCCATACTATTGGCGAGTATGGCATAACTCTTTTCCGAATTACTATCTGTTGTAAGATTGATGCTTGCCCCGAAAGCACCTGCGCCATTGGTCGAAGTCCCTACACCACGTTGTAACTGCGCAAAGTCAACTGATGAGCTAAAGTCAGGCAGATTAACCCAAAATGTTCCATGTGATTCGGCATCGTTATAGGGTATTCCATTGATTGTCACATTGATTCTTGTGGCGTCACTTCCACGTACACGTATACCTGTATAACCAACCCCAGCACCCGCGTCACTAGTTGTGACCACACCAGGAAGAAAATTCATAAGTATTGGCATATCAACACCTAAATTGCGTTCTTCCAACTCCTCTTTTGTAAGGTTGGTAAAGGCTATGGGTGTGTCACTCGTCGCTTGTAATGCGGCTACTGTCACCTCTTTCAAGTCAATTGTTGTTTGTAAGGTATCTTGAGCTTGTTGGGACATCGCCCAAGAAAAGCAAGTTAAAAAAAATAGGTAATATTTCATTCGTATAAATTATTTACGAATAAAAGGGGGAATTATTCTATTGTTATNTTGTTGTANTAAACTTCCCTTGGCAGCATTACCTGCCCAGGTTCATTGGGTATGATCTCAGCCCGATTATTTTGGGCACCCCTTTGAGATGGGTCAAATATAAAATATTTAATGGGTATTTTGATGAGTTGTTCCTAAAAATCATTCATCCCTATTACCAGTGNAAAACTCAAGGATGAGACAGCAACAAATAAAGTGTTCGATTGTGCTTCAACAACAAATATGTCCCTGGTTTTGAGTTGTGAATATGTGTTGGTGAAACCTAAACATATGGAAGGTGCTGTTCAATAGCTTGTAGGGCAGAACGAAAGCGTTCTTCGCCTTGACCTTGCACAACAGCATAGGGTCGTTGTAATTTATTGAGAGTAGATGTGAAACGATTTAACATCTGGACTCTTTCGTTGGGTTTATCACGCAAATCATCGGCAACCCATGGGATATCAATATTGGTGAGCAAGTATAGATCATAGGTGTTTTTCAATGCAAAAGCACGAAGTTGAGGATCGCAATATCCATCAAAATAAACTTCTGAATATGTCGTTGTAACAAGAAGGTCTGTATCGCAAAATAAAATGGCATTTGCTTGAGCGGCTTTTTCGTTTTCGAGCTTCATTTGACCAGCAGCAATCAAAGGCAAATCATCTTTGGTGCAAATTTCCTGCTTTTCATCCCATTTTTTCTGTAGATATGCACGTGCAAACTCAGGCACCCATTTGCTATTGAAATGAGCAGCTAGTTTTTTTGCCAATGTTGTTTTTCCTGTCGATTCAGGACCAAACAACACTACTTTAGCACAGTGAGCTGGTGACTGTCCAAGGTCTTTTTCCATGCGAGATATCCAAATATGGCTATTAATGTAAAAATTAGATATTGAAAACTGGTAAAGCTAAACCCTTTGACCAAGTATAAAGGTACGGAAATCACATCGCCAACAATCCAAAAAATCCAATTTTCAATTTTTCGTCTTGCCATGAGCCACATCCCTGAAAAAAAGATAGCAGTCGTAAAGGTGTCAATTACAGCAGTTGACGAGTTCCACAACCCAAACCATTGATATACGCCGTAAACAAAAAGAAGGCTTCCCAAAAACAAAGCAGCAATATTGCGCCATTCGGTAGTTGACATGGACGAAATGTGGGTTTGTTCTTTTTGATCATTGACTCTCGTCCAAATATACCAGCCATATATAGACACGGCGAAATAATAGGCATTGATCATCATATCCCCAATAAGTCCCCATTGGAAAAGGAGATAAACATATACAAAGGTTGAAATCATTCCCGTGGGAAAAACTCCGATGTGATTTTTTTTAGCGAGCCAAACACTCAATAAACCAAAAACAACCCCTATAATTTCGAGTCCTATGTCAATGGGGTCATAGGTAGCGTATTGCGCAAATAAAAAATCAAAAACTTGGGACATAATCACTTCGATTAGCGTTAAATAATTTTAGATGCATAACTGCTTTTTCTTCTTTGCTTAAGGCCGTTTTAATCTGTGTCGTTAAAAAAGACATCAGCTCATCATAAGAGCCATATAGTTGGGTGCTCAATGGGGTTTCTGAAATCGTAAAGCCACCTGTACGCAAGTTGGTAATGAAATCTTGAATATGAGCTTTGTATTTGTCGTGTAGCGGAGTAAAGGTGATCTCAACAGAAATATTCATACTTTTTCTTTAATGGTTAAAGCGCAACTATAATCACTCCATGAATCATGGAAAAAGTGATAGGATTGATCTTTGTAAGTCGCCATCCCTTTTTGATATTCTTTAAAATCCACAGAAATATCTTTATTCAAGCGAATGCCGGNAACGGAAATCATTTTGTACATGGCTTCTTTGACACACCACAAATCAGTCAATGCGGCAACGGTATCGGTGCGTGCTTTATCTATGGGGTTGACAAATTTTTTAGCAATCCGAACTATTTTGTCTCTTTGCTGTTCCACATCGACTCCAACNGGGACGTTGCCAATAGCGATGGCAGCAAAATGCTTTGAGTGACTAAACGACAAAAAAGGACCTTGCTTCATATATGGTTTCCCATCCGTTGAATAGTGAATTTTATGGATGGGTATATTTGCCGCTCGAAGCAAACAACGCACCGCCAAAAACCCTTTTCTGTGCGACGAGTGACGCATGTTTTTTAGGCGATTAATACAATTTTGGGTAAGTGTTAGTTGCCGTGATAAATTCGCTTCTTCTTCGGTAATATGCCACACCCACAGAGATGTATTAGAATTCATGTCCTGCTTTTTGTAAATGGGCATATCTATTTGTAATTTTGAACAAAAATTGTAGAAGAACAAATATACAACTATGGCAACAAAAACACTCCCCTATAAAGTTAAGGACATCTCACTTGCAGATTGGGGTCGCAAAGAAATCAAACTTGCCGAGGCAGAGATGCCCGGACTGATGGCCTTGCGCAAACAATTTAAAAGTGAAAAACCTCTCGCTGGAGCACGCATCGCTGGATGCCTCCATATGACCATCCAAACAGCAGTACTCATCGAAACATTAGTTGATTTGGGTGCAGATGTGACGTGGAGTTCTTGTAATATTTTTTCCACACAAGACCATGCCGCCGCTGCCATTGCAGCAGCCGGTATTCCAGTTTATGCTTGGAAAGGGATGAACGAGGAAGAATTTGACTGGTGTATTGAACAAACCCTTTTCTTTGGTGATGATCAAAAACCATTGAACATGATTTTGGATGATGGTGGTGACTTGACCAATCTGGTCTTGGACAAATACCCCGAATTCGTCTCAGAAATCAAAGGTCTTTCAGAGGAAACAACGACTGGTGTTCATCGTTTGTATGAGCGTATGAAAAACGGAACACTTCCTTTACCAGCGATCAATGTTAATGATTCTGTTACCAAATCAAAATTTGATAACAAATACGGTTGTAAAGAAAGTGCTGTTGATGCTGTCCGTCGTGCTACTGATATTATGCTCGCAGGAAAACGCGTGGTCGTTGCAGGATATGGCGATGTTGGGAAAGGAACTGTCGCATCATTCCAAGGAGCAGGAGCGATTGTGACTGTCACTGAAATCGATCCGATCTGTGCGCTTCAAGCTGCTATGGACGGTTTTGAAGTCAAAAAATTAGAAACGGTTATTGGCAACGCAGACATTGTTGTCACTGCAACCGGCAACAAAGACATTGTGACCGAGCGTCAGTTTCGTGCCATGAAGGACAAAACCATCGTTTGTAATATTGGGCACTTTGACAATGAAATCGATATGGCGTGGCTAAACGATAACTATGGTCACACCAAAGACGAAATCAAAGCGCAAGTTGATCTATACAACGTAGATGGTAATGATATTATCGTCTTGGCTGAAGGTCGTCTGGTCAACCTAGGTTGTGCAACAGGTCACCCAAGTTTTGTGATGAGTAACTCCTTTACCAATCAAACACTCGCTCAAATCGAATTGTGGAAACACAGCGATCGTTATGAGAACAAGGTGTATATGTTACCAAAGCACTTGGACGAGCAAGTCGCTCGTTTACATCTCGAAAAATTAGGTGTTGAACTCGAGGAACTTGACCAAGAGCAAGCAAGCTATATTGGCGTAGACGTACAAGGTCCTTATAAACCAGAGTACTACCGCTACTAAGAAAAGAGAGAATACTTAAAAACCGAGATCTTTTTTTAGGTCTCGGTTTTTTTTTGCACTTTGGAAATTGATCACAAAAAAAAACCCTTTGCCATGGCAAAGGGTTTTTTATATTCTACTAGCTATTGTTTTTTATGCATTCGGTTCAATCGAAACATAAGAACGATT
>JGI26084J50262_1000840_pt1 | contig 17559 bp, 17 predicted proteins | sample SaaInl6LU_22_DNA_FD_50262 | JGI IMG/M metagenome (IMG submission 50262) | reverse complement strand
GAAGCCGCTAGGCATCGGCGCAGCGCGGGTATGGTGAAAAGGTATCACGCGAGCTTCCCAAGCTTAAGTTACGGGTTCAATTCCCGTTACCCGCTCCAAGTCTCAGCAAAACTATAGCATGTTCCGTTATACGCGCTGCATTCACCTAGCCAAAGAGCTCGTGGCAGAACTCCAAGCCCTCAACCAGTGCATCCACCTCCGCCTTTGTGTTATACATGGCGAAGCTGGCACGGCAGGTGGCGCTGACGGCGAGGTGATCCATGAGCGGTTGCGCGCAGTGATGCCCTGCCCGCACCGCGATGCCCTTTTTGTCCAAAACCGTCGAAATATCATGGGCATGGGCGGCACCATCGAGGGTGAAGGAAAAAATTGCGCCTTTGCTGGCGGAATGCCCTTGGACGTTCAACCAGTTGAGCCCATCGAGCCTTTGACGCGCATAGGCGCAGATCGAGGCTTCATGGGCGGCGATCTGTTCCATACCGATCCCCATCATATAGTCCACAGCCACACCAAGCCCGATTTGCTGGACAATGCCGGGTGTTCCGGCCTCAAACATCATCGGAGGGGTATTATAGGTGACCTCTTCGCGGCCGACGTCTCGGATCATATCACCACCGCCCATGAAGGGCCGCATTTCAGCCATGCGTTCGGGTTTGATGTAGATGGCCCCAGAGCCGCTTGGGCCATAAAGCTTGTGGCCTGTGATGGCATAGAAATCACAGCCGATATCCTGCACGTCGACCGCCATATGGACCGCCGCTTGTGATCCATCCACCAAGACCGCAACCCCGCGCGCTTGGGCCGCTTGGGTGATGGTTTTNACATCCACCACCGTGCCCAATACATTTGACATTTGGGTAATGGCCACGAGCTTTGTCTTGGGTCCAATNGCGGAAATAACGGCCTCGGGATCCANATCACCGTTGATATCCACATCGANCCAAGTCAGTTTCACACCCATCCGCTCNCGCAGAAAATGCCATGGGATAATATTGGCGTGATGCTCCATAATGGACAGCACNATCTCATCTCCGGCCTCGAAGCGCGGCATGGCCCAGCCATAGGCCACCAGATTGATGCCTTCGGTGGTGCCTGAATTGAGCACGATATGCTCTTCTGACGCTGCATTTAGAAACCGCGCCAGCTTACCGCGGACGGCTTCATATTTGTCCGTTGCCAAGTTGGACAGATAGTGCAGCCCTCTATGCACATTGGCATATTCAGAGCTATAAGCCTGGGTGACAGCATCGATCACCACTTGGGGTTTTTGCGCCGAGGCGCCATTGTCGAGATAAACCAATGGCTTATTGTTCACCTGTCGCGACAGGATCGGAAAATCAGCACGAATACGGGATAGATCAAAACTCATAGCGCCACCTGTCCCGGAGCAAATCCGAGGAATACCAAAAGAAATGCACCGCCCAGAGACAGCGCAACCAAACCGAGAACAAAGCAGAGGGCTGCTTTGAACATGGACCCCAAGTCAAGCCAAGCATTGATCAAACCAAATAGGATCCAAAACATCAAAACTGTCGCGAATAGGCCAACAGTCCCGGCGATGGTCACAGAAATCACCATCAAAGCCGTTTGCACAATGTGCAGCAATATTTGCAGCACCTGGATCCAGGCAAATACCAATATCCCATCGGCAAACCGCCCGGTTTGACTGAAAGCTCGAGAGATCAGCCAAATACAGCACACTAGCCCCAGGGTGCCGCCCCCCATGATCGCAGTCAAAGACCATGGAGAAAGCGGCGCAACGCCCGGCAGGACCGTGACGCCCTGAAAGCCGGACAGGGTGAACATCAAGAGCACCGCGCCGATGATAACAAGCGCAAAAGCGCTAAAGGCCGTGCTGAGGTTGAGGCGCAGATCAACCAATACCTGCCCCGCTTCCGTTGGGTTGGTCAGACTTAGCCTCAAAAGCACAAGGATCAGGTTCATTGTTCTGCCTCAATAAGGGAGTTGATTAAGATCCACAGGAAAATCATCAGCCACATCACGCCCACGGCCGTATTGGCCGGCCCCGGACCGATGAAGCCCTTGACCATCCCAGCCAATACCACCGCAGGGCTGCTGGCCAACAGAGACCAAAACAGCGCCAATCGAGCGGAATAGAAATCCGCCTTCGCCCCGAAGGCACGGGTCACCAGACGCAGGAGCGCCGCCAAACCATAGGCCAGCAGCGGCAGGACAAAGATCAAACCCACCGCATCATGCTGGATCGTATCGGTCAGCGTTCCGCCGGTCTCATGCGCCTGCCGGGCGCGGTAGGGCCATTGCGACATAAACAACAAAAGACAAGAGCCCATGAGCATCGCCAAAGCCCGATCCTCACGCACGCCCATAGCCATGAGCCGCGCCATAACGCGCCTTGGGCGCCGGTGCGCCTCCACAATATCCCGCGTCACAGCCATGCGCGCTACCGGGCCGACAGGGTTTCTGTCAAATGGTCGAGAATGTCCTGCGCCAAGTCTTCATCCTCAATTTCTTCAATCGCTTCGGCCACAAAAGATAGGGTCAAAAGATCCACAGCTTTGGCCTCCGGCACCCCGCGCGAGCGCAGATAGAACAAAGCTTGCGCGTCAATCGCCCCGGAGGTGGACCCGTGCGAACAGGCCACGTCATCGGCATAGATTTCAAGCTCTGGTTTGGCCAAAAACTGGCTGTCATCATCCAACAACAAGGATTGGCTGATCTGATAGCCATCGGTTTTTTGTGCACCGGCTTTGACCAAGATTTTACCTTGGAACACCCCTACGGCACCATTGCGCAAGACCTTCTTGAACACCTGGCGGCTTTCACAATTCACCGCATCATGGGTGATGAACACCGTATCATCGTGATGAAAATCGCCATCCCCCAAACAGGCCCCGGCCACAGATACAGAGGCGTCATCGCCCAACAGCTGCAAGACGCATTCGTTACGAGTCAATTGACCACCTGCCGTGAGGGTAAAGGATTTAAAACGCGCCTCTGCGCCAATCCTGGCGAAGATATGCGTCAGCATGTGGCGCTCATTGCCGTCTTGCACACGAATATGATGGAAGCGGCCTCCATCAGCCACATCAACTTCCAAAACAATATTGGAGCGCGCACCATATTGCCCGGTTTCAATCAGGGTGACCTCTGCGCCAGCGGCCACTTTGATCACATGGTGAATAGTTGCATCACTTTGGCCCGATGAGGTGGCATGGATATGGATGGGTGCCTCGACGGCACCGGTGACATTGACCAGCAGCCCATCGCGCGCAACAGCGGTGTTCACAGCGGCCAAACTCCGTTTGACCGGATTTTGTCCTGCCTCTTCCAAGCGCCCGTAAACATCCCGCGCCCAATGCAGATCTAGAATGGAGGCAGAAGCCAAGCTCTCAAGCGTGCACTGCGCCGAGCTTGGCAGCGCTGCCGCTTGAATTTTTCCATCTTCAAACGCCACTGAAATGGTGTTTCGCTGATCGAAAAGACCCAAGCTGCTGCGCAGAGACGCTTGTAGCGTGACATCAGCTTGAACAAAGGCATCCGGGCGGGTGTACTTCCAATATTCATCCCGCCGTTGCGGCAACCCGGCCGCCTGCGCCCGATCAGAGGCCGTCAGCCGCGCCTCTTTGGCCCAAGCGCCTGAGCCGTCAATGAGATCCGCATCGCGCAGTGCGCGGGTGGGCAAGGTCTTTTGTGAAGATGCGGCCATTAGGCGATCTCCTCCAAAAGGTCCGCATAGCCGTTGTTTTCAACTTCCAACGCCAGCTCAGGCCCGCCTGTTTTGATGATGCGGCCATTGGCCATGATATGCACCACATCTGGTTTGATATGGTCCAAAAGCCTTTGATAATGGGTGATAACAAGGAAGGTGCGCTTATCATCGCGCAAAGCGTTCACGCCCTGGGCCACAAGTTTCATCGCATCTACATCAAGGCCGCTGTCTGTTTCATCCAAAATACACATTTTGGGCTCAAGCATTGCCATTTGCAATATTTCGTTGCGTTTCTTTTCGCCACCGGAAAATCCCACATTTACGGGACGTTTGAGCATGTCGGCGTCAATTTTCAGATCCTTGGCCTTGGCCCGCACGACTTTCAAGAATTCGCCTGCGCTCATTTCCTCTTCACCACGCAATTTGCGCTGGGCATTCACAGCGGTGCGCAAAAAAGTCATATTCCCCACGCCGGGGATCTCAACAGGATATTGGAAGGCCAGGAATAGACCGGCTGCCGCGCGTTCTTCGGCCTCCATATCCAAAATATCCACACCCTCCAGCTGTGCAGAGCCGTCAGTGACTTCATAGCCGTCTTTGCCGGACAGCACGTAGGAGAGGGTCGATTTGCCAGATCCATTCGGGCCCATGATCGCATGCACTTTGCCAGGCTCCAAGGACAGGTTCACACCCTTCAAGATCTGCTTATCTTCTTCTTCAAGTTTAACGTGTAGATTTTTGATATTTAGCATTTTATATTCCCGCGAGCCTTTGCGGCCCTCATGAGTTTAGGCGCAGATCGCGCCGATGTTATTATCCGACTGACCCTTCAAGCGAAATCGCCACCAGCGCCTGCGCTTCCATGGCAAATTCCATGGGCAGAGCTTGCAGCACTTCCTTGCAAAACCCATTGACCACGAGCGCCACGGCCTCCTCTTCATCCATACCGCGTGAGCGGCAATAAAAGAGCTGGTCATCATCAACTTTCGAAGTGGTCGCCTCATGCTCAACCCGAGAGGAGTTATTTTTCACCTCGATATAGGGCACCGTATGCGCACCGCATTTATCCCCAATCAAAAGGCTGTCGCATTGGGTATAGTTGCGGCTATTTTTGGCCTTCGGATGCATGGAGACCAAGCCACGGTAGGTATTTTGCGCCCTGCCCGCGCTGATGCCTTTTGAGACAATCCGAGACTTGGTATTTTTGCCCAAATGCACCATTTTCGTGCCGGTATCGGCTTGTTGCATATTGTTGGCAATGGCGATGGAATAAAATTCCCCCTGGCTGTCATCGCCGCGCAATACGCAAGAGGGATATTTCCATGTCACCGCAGAGCCGGTTTCCACTTGGGTCCACATNACCTTTGAGCGATGGCCGCGGCAATCGGCGCGTTTGGTTACGAAATTATAAATCCCGCCCTTGCCGTTCTCATCNCCGGGAAACCAGTTTTGCACTGTAGAATATTTGATTTCTGCGTCATCGAGCAGCACCAATTCCACCACGGCCGCGTGCAACTGTGCCACATCGCGCTGCGGTGCTGTGCAGCCTTCAAGGTAGCTGACGTAAGACTCTTTGTCGGCGATGATCAAAGTGCGCTCAAATTGCCCTGTATTTTCCGCATTGATGCGAAAATAGGTCGACAATTCCATAGGGCAGCGCACCCCCGGCGGGATATAGACGAAAGACCCATCGGAAAAGACGGCTGAATTGAGCGTGGCGTAGTAATTGTCCGAGACGGGCACGACAGAGCCGAGATACTGACGCACGAGCTCTGGATGCTCACGAATGGCTTCAGAGATCGAACAGAAGATCACCCCCGCCTTGCGCAGCTCAGCTTGAAAGGTTGTGCCGACCGATACGCTGTCAAACACCGCATCAACAGCAACCCGGCGTTCCCCTTCGGGAGCCTCGACACCCGCCAGAAGAGCCTGCTCTTTCAGCGGAATTCCCAATTTTTTATAGGTTTCCAAAAGTTTAGGATCGACGTCATCCAAGGATTTTGGTTTTTCTTCCATGCTTTTGGGCCGGGCATAGTAATATTGGTCTTGAAAATCGATTGTCGGATAATCGACCATGGCCCAATCTGGCTCTTTCAGTTCCAGCCACCGGCGGTAGGCCGCCAAGCGCCAATCCAGCATCCATTCCGGTTCGTCGTTTTTGGATGAGATCAAGCGAACGATATCCTCGGAAAGACCCTTGGGCGCATATTCCATCTCNATTTCTGTATTCCACCCNTATTTATAGGTGCCAGAGAGAGCTTTGACCGCCTCAACTGTTTCGGCATCNACACCGTCTTTGACCTGAACATCATCCATCGCCATCATATTCCCTATCTGGCCGCCTTGCGTGCCAAAAACCGCTCATATGCAGCCAGCCAAACCTTGGCGAACTGCTGAACTTCATCTTCTGTGGTCTCAAGTCCAAGCGATACGCGGATCGCTGAACTGGCTACGTCTTCATCATATCCCATCGCCCGCAGAACGCGGCTGGCCTTGACCTTGCCTGACGAGCAAGCCGAGCCGGCCGATACTGCAAATCCCGCAAGGTCCATTTGCATGACCTGCGTCTCGCCTTTCCATCCGGGGGCTGCAAAGCAGGCGGTGTTGGGCAGGCGTGGCGAGTCAGTCCCAACTAAAATAAGGGGTTTTCCGCTGGCTTCCAGTGTCTTTTCTAGAATATTTCTAAGTTTCTCGATTGTCGCCCATTTTCCGGCACTTAAATCGCGGGCACTGGCCTCTGCTGCGGCGCCAAAACCGGCAATACCGATGATATTTTCCGTGCCAGCACGCCGGCCCATTTCCTGACCACCGCCCAGGACCTGCGCGGCCACCTCCACCCCGGGTTTTAACAATAAGCACCCAACACCTTTTGGCCCGCCCAGCTTATGGGCCGAGGCACAGGCCATGTCAGCCCCACTCCAAGAAAATGCTAAGGGGAGCTTGCCAAAGCCCTGGGTCATATCGCAAAACCCCAATCCCTCTGGCAGGGTTTGCACAATGCCTGTTTCCGAATTGGCCAGTTGGAGCGCGGTCCCTGCGGGTTGCGCAACACAGACCTGACCGGTCTTTAGCGGCAAATCGGCCTGCACCCAAGCGGCGACGGCATCATGTTCTATGTCGCCCGCGTGAAAGCCGCGATCCTTCAGGGCCAAAGCGGCAGCCTCAGTCGCGCTGCCGGTAAACACAATGTCATGGGCGCCGACGCCAAAGGCCTCAGAAATTTGTCCACGGGCTTTTTCCACAATGGCTTTGGCCGCGCGCCCCTCGGAATGGACAGACGAGGGGTTGCCCAGGGCATCCATCGCAGCAATCATCGCCGCCCGTGCCTCAGGACGCAGTGGGCTTGTGGCGTTGTGATCAAGATAGACCCGCTGCATCACTCATCAACCACTTCAAAAAGGTTCGGCACAGCCGGGCATGGTGACAGCGTGTTGGCGACCACATCGGACAGACGCGTCTGGTGCAGATAGACATAAACCTGCGCGCTTAATCCCTCCCAAAGGCGATTGGTCACGCTCTGCGCGCGGCTGCCGGACACACCGCCAGACGCACCAGCCCCGGTTTGCAGGGCATCCACCGTTTCATCTACCGCTTCAAGAATTTCAACCACCCGAATATCATGGGCCGGACGCGCCAAACGGTATCCCCCGTTTGGACCGCGCACAGAGACAACCAAGTTCCCCCGGCGCAATTTGACAAAGAGCTGCTCAAGATACGGCAGTGAAATATTTTGCCGACGCGATATATCGGCCAATGACGCCAGCTCGCCGGCCTCCAAAAAAGCCAAATCCGCCAAGGCCACCATCCCATACCGCCCTTTTGTCGAAAGTTTCATGTCAAATCACACTTTCATGGGGCTTGTCATGCCCATTTCGCTCAAATTAATTGACCTAGGCCGCTCGGTTGCGTAACCCACGTCATACAGCGGCGCGCCGCATTTGATTTAGAATGGTTCTAATCTTAGACTGACCGCAGGTCAAGCCAGAGCAGAGCCAAAACACACCAAAGGAACGATATGCCCGAAGTGATATTTCCAGGCCCAGAAGGCCGCCTCGAAGGCCGTTACCACCCGCAAAAATCCAAAGACGCCCCATCGCCATTGTGTTGCACCCGCATCCGCAATTTGGCGGCACTATGAATAATAAAGTGGTCTATAATCTGCATTATGCGTTTTACAACATGGGCTTTACAGTCTTGCGGTTCAACTTCCGGGGTGTCGGTCGATCACAAGGCGAATATGATCTTGGTGTTGGCGAGCTAAGCGATGCGGCCTCTGCATTGGATTATTTGCAGTCGATGAACACCAATGCGAAACATTGCTGGGTCGCCGGGTTCAGCTTTGGCGCCTGGATCGGGATGCAGTTGTTGATGCGCCGCCCAGAAATAACCGGTTTTATCAGCGTAAGCCCGCCGGCCAATATGTATGACTTCAGTTTCCTCGCCCCCTGCCCCTCATCCGGCTTGATGATCAATGGCCTGGCCGATCGCGTCGCCCCGCCGGCCGATACAGTCTCCTTGGTCAGCAAACTGCATGAGCAAAAAGGGATCACCATTACCCATGAGCAAGTCGAGGGCGCTGGGCATTTCTTTGAAGATCCCCATATGGACCCAATGATCGAAACAGTGCAGACCTATGTCAAACGCCGGTTGACAGAAAATACGCGGTAAATCCGCCCCCTCTGGCCTGCTGTCTTAAGCGGGCCAGAGCACAGCGGTTGCTTTGCCAAAATATGCCCTATTGACGATGCGTAGGGCTCCGCGATAACAGGGATTTGCAACCGGTTGCAAAACCATTTGAAAGGTCGGAATATGGGTAAAATAGGCATCGGAGTTATCGGTGGCGGATATATGGGAAAAGCCCATTCCGTTGCCTTTGCAGCTGTTGCAAGTGTCTTTGACACGGCCTTACGCCCAGAGCTTATCTCAATCTGTGCCAGCAGCCCCGAAAGCGCAGAGCGCTATCGCAAGGCCTATGGCTTTGAAAAGGCCACCCATGACTGGCGCGAATTGGTGGCCGATCCCGCCGTTGAAGCGGTTGTCATCGCCTCGCCACAAGCGACCCATCATGACATTGCCATTGCGGCCTTCGCTTTGGGAAAGCCGGTTTTATGTGAAAAGCCATTGGGTGTGTCTTTGGAGCAAAGCCGCGCCATGGTGGCGGCCGCCGCGGCGGCCGGCGTGGTCAATATGGTGGGGTTCAACTACATCCGAACCCCGGCCAGCCAGCAAATCCGCAAGTTTGTGGCTGAGGGTCGCATTGGCCAGATCACCTGGTTTCGCGGCGAGATGACCGAAGATTTCTTTGCAGATCCCGAGATTGGCGGTTGGCGCGCCCAGGGGGACGCCAATGGCACGATGGGCGATTTGGCCCCACATATGATCAATGCAGCGCGCGCCTTAATGGGGCCCATTGAGCGCTTGAGCGCCTCGGTGGAGACCGTCCACAAGATCCGCGCCGGCACGCCGGTCACCAATGATGATCACGCACAAATGATGTGCCAATTTGCCAGTGGTGCGCAGGGGCATTTGTATTTCAGCCGTGTCGCGACCGGGAGAAAAATGGGCTATGCCTATGAAATTCATGGCACAAAAGGCCATATTCGCTTTGATCAAGAAGATCAAAACGCCTTTTGGCTCTATACCACCGAAGGCCCCGAAGAAGAGCGCGGCTTTCGCAAAATCCTAACCGGTCCGGCCCATCCAGACTATCTGCCCTTCTGCCAGGGGCCTGGCCATGGCACGGGCTATCAGGACCAAATCATCATTGAGGCCAAGGATTTTCTGACCGCAATCGCAGAGAACCGCTCGATATGGCCAACCTTCGAAGAGGGTATGGAAGTCAATCGCATCGTCACCGCCGCCCTCTCCTCCAGCGCCAAACAGGCCTGGGTGAACGTGGCGGATTATTAAGTTAAGAGGCAATCTAATGATCAAAATAGGTAATGCGCCCTGCTCATGGGGTGTGGAATTCGCCGATGACCCGCGCAATCCCGATTGGCGCCGCGTGCTCAAAGAGAACGCTGAGGCGGGCTTTACCGGCATCGAGCTTGGCCCTGTCGGCTATATGCCCGAAGATCCCGCCGTTTTGGCCGAGGCCTTGGCAGAATATAACCAAGAGTTGATCGGCGGCGTGATTTTCCGTGCTTTTCATGATCCGGACGCTTGGGAGGATGTCATGGATGGCTCAATCCGCACCTGCAAAGCGCTTGCGGCCCATGGTGCGACACGGTTGGTCATCATCGACAGCATCTCGCCGCGCCGCGCCCCCACTGCCGGTCGTGCCGATGAGGCTGAACAGATGGATAAGGCCGAATGGACCGCCTATCGTGACCGGATTGCACAAATCGCCAAAATGGGCACGGAAGACTACGGTCTGGCCGTCGGCATTCACGCCCATGCGGCTGGCTTTATGGATTTCGAACCTGAGCTCGAGCGATTGCTAGATGAGGTCGACGAAAAGATCCTCGGCATTTGTTTTGATACAGGCCACCACTCCTATGCGGGATTTGATCCAGTGGCCTTTATGAAAAAACACATTTCACGCATTAATTATATGCACTTCAAAGACATTGACCCAAAAGTTAAAGCAGATGTCATCGCCAATCGCACCGGTTTTTATGACGCTTGTGGTCAGGGAATTTTCTGCAATCTGGGGGATGGCGATGTGGATTTTCCAGCGGTACGTCAGCTTTTGCTCGACTCCGCTTTTGATGGGTGGTGCACTGTGGAGCAAGATTGTGATCCCGCCGGTGATACCTCCCCCATCGACGATGCGCGGCTCAATCGCGCTTATTTACAATCTATCGGTTTTTAAGGGCAGCTGTTATGAGAAAACTACAATGGGGCATGATTGGCGGCGGTGAAGGCAGCCAAATCGGGCCAGCTCATCGTTTGGGTGCGGGGCTCGACGGGTTGTTTGAATTCACGGCAGGCGCCTTGGATCATAGGCCCGAAGAAGGTATCGGCTATGGCCGCAGCCTTGGACTGGGCGATCGCGCCTATGGCAGTTGGCAAGATATGCTGGCCGGCGAAAAAGCACAGGACAACCCGATTGATCTTGTCACTGTCGCCACTCCCAACTCTACGCATTTTGAGATCACCAAAGCCTTTCTCGAGGGCGGGTTTCACGTCCTTTGCGAGAAACCCATGACGATGACCGTCGAAGAAGGCGAAGAGATTGTCAAAATCGCGCAGGCGACCGGGAAGATCTGCGCGGTGAATTATGGCTATTCGGGCTATTCGCTCGTGCGCCACATGAAAGCGATGATTGCCCGTGGCGATCTGGGGAAAATTCGTCTGGTCAATGCTGAATTTGCCCATGGTCACCACGCAGATGCCGCTGATGCGGAGAATCCGCGGGTGCGCTGGCGCTACGATCCGGCGCAGGCGGGTGTCTCGGCGCAATTTGCCGACTGCGGCATTCATGCGCTGCATATGGCCTCTTTCGTCACAGGTCAGGATGTCACCAAATTAAGTGCCGATACGGTCTCTTGTATAGATGTCCGCGTCTTGGAAGATGACGCGATGGTCAATTTTCGCATGGATGGCGGCGCAGTGGGGCGTCTTTGGACCTCCTCCATCGCAATTGGGCGCCAGCATGGTCTGGGCATTCAAGTGTTTGGTGAAAAGGGCGGATTGCGTTGGTCGCAAGAACACCCCAATCAGCTTTACTATATGCCGTTGGGTGAAAGGTTGCAGATTATTGAGCGCGGCGAGGCCAATCTCTCACCCGAAGCCGACCGCACCAGCCGCGTGACCATTGGACATGCGGAGGGCATGCCGCTGGCCTTTGCCAATATCTATGCAGACCTCGCCGAAGCTATTCGAGCCCGCAAAGAGAACCGCAGCATTGATCCGGCGGCAGATCTCTATCCCCGGGCCGAAGATGGGCTCCGCTCAATGGCCGCAGTTTTCGCTGTTGCGCAATCAGGCCAGGAAGACGGCCTCTGGTGTGACGCGCGCCCGCCGATGTTTAGATAAACAAAGATTTGCGGCCCAGTCTTAGCTGAGGATGGGCCGCAAACTGCCCCGCTCCACAATATGACCGGGGAATAGCACAGCTTCCGGCGGTTGACTGGGATCGGCCAATATGCGCACCACAAGATCCACAGATTTTGCCACGACTTCCGCGATGGGATTGTGAATCGTCGTGAGATTAATGTTCGACCATTGCGCCATTTCCATATCATTGAGGCCCAAAAACCCAATATCCTCTGGCACCGATAGCCCATAAGTTTGCGCCGCCGAAAGCGCTCCAATTGACAAGACATCATCGCCGCAAAAATACGCCTGCGCCGGCCCTGCCTCGATCAAGCGGAGCATCTCCCTGCGCCCCGCCTCAAAGGAATAGGCGCTGGCATAGGAAATGGAATGGCTCACGGCGCTATGCGCCTGTAATGCCGCTATAAAGCCGTCACAGCGATCTTGGGTCGATGTCGCCGATTTTGGCCCGCCCATGAAGGCAATTTTCGCGTAACCCCGCGCCAACAGCGTTTCAGCAGCCAGCTGCCCGGCGGCAAAATTATTGATGCCAAGCGTATTGACGCGCGGGTTTTCAGAGTGGCGACCAAAACAATGCACCACCGGCACGCCAGCGCTGTTAAAGGCCTCGGCAAAGCTCACGGGCAAGGTTGACGAGGCCACGATCACACCATCGACCGAATATTGCCTGAGCATACGGACAGAATTGGCCGGATCCACCTCATCAGACAGGTTGACCAGCAAAGGGCGCAGACCACGATCCTGCAAGCCCTTGGTCACCAGGTCAAAGACTTCCAGAAACACAGGATTGTGAAAATTATCGGAGATCACCCCAATGAGCTTCGTGCGGCCGGTGGTGAGCGATGAGGCCAAAGCATTGGGGCTGTATCCCAGGGCCTGAGAGGCCTCCATCACCTTTTGACGAACCTTCGCAGAGACAGAGGCGCCTTCTGTAAATGTGCGCGATACGGCCGAACGGGACACGCCGGCCATTTCCGCGACATCTTTTAAAGTTACGGCCATTCACCCACTGCCTTTATTCTCCACCATCCTCGTTCGTATAATCGATTACGGCAAAGCGCCAAGCTGAAAATACGGCCAAGGCGGCAAAGAACACGGCCCAGCCCTGCGCACCGGCGACAAGCTCAATCATCGTCCAAAAGCCGAGTAGCACCACAATCGTGGCGCGAATCCAGAGCGGTGCGAAGAAGGGATCATCGAGATTGAAAAACTTTTTCAAGCGGCACCCTCATATTCGGCGCCTGTTTTCGCTCCTGTAATATAAGATACCACATCCTCACCGGTATAATCGCCACTTTTGATATCCAGATTGGCGCAAATCCGGCCCCGACGGAACACCACGATGCGGTCGGCCAAATCAAAGACCTGCCGCATATTATGGCTGACAAGGATCAAAGGTTCACCCTGCGCTTTCAACTGACGGATTATGTTCTCCACCTGCTCGGTTTCTTGCACCCCAAGCGCAGCGGTCGGCTCGTCCATAATCGTCAGTTTGGAATGAAAGGAGGCCGTGCGGGCAATCGCCACACATTGTCTTTGCCCGCCGGACATTTTCTCAATGGTGTTGTGAATATTCGGAATTTTCACCCCGGTTTTTTCCAGGGCCGCTAAGGTGTCTTGCCGCATCGCCTTATAGTCGAGAAGCCGGAACGGACCGAGCCAATCCCATTTTGTTTTCTCGCGCCCCAAAAAGAGATTGTCGGGCACATCCAGATGATCGGCCAAAGCCAGGGTTTGGAACACGGTTTCAATTCCAGATTCCCGCGCTTCAATCGGGCCGGCAAAAGACACTTCTTTGCCATCAAAGATAACGGTGCCGCGTGTGCGCTGCTCCACCCCGGTGATCTGACGAACGAAGGTGGATTTCCCAGCCCCATTGTCCCCCATGATGGCGACATGTTCGCCTTTGCGCAGTTCAAAATTCGCGCCTTCCAGAGCATGGACCCCGCCGTAGTGTTTGGTCAGGTTTACCGTCTTTAGAACAAATTCTTCGCTCATGTTGTAATCTCCTGACTAAGCTTTGTTGCGTTGGCGATATTGATCCAAAATCACCGCCGCGATGATGATGCCGCCCATGGCCATCAACTGATAGGATCCGTCCAATTTGATATAGGTAAAGCCAGAGCGAATGACGCCCAAGACCATGGCCCCCAGCACGGTTCCAATAATGGATCCACGTCCACCAGAGAGGCTAATGCCACCGATCACCGCCATCGCAATCGCGAAGAGTTCATAAAATTCGCCCATACCCGCCTGCGCGGTTGAGGCTTTCGCGCTCAAAACAATCCCCGCAAAGGCCGCCAGCATAGCCGCAATCATATAAACCATGATTTTATGGCGCTTTACATTGATCCCTGACATCCGCGCGGCCTCTTCATTGGACCCGATTGCGTAGGTATGTTTGCCATAAACAGTGTAGCGCATAATGAGATGAAAAATCACGGCCAGAGACAGAAACCAAACGACTGGCATCATGCCGCCACCGATCGCGTGAAACTGCGCCGTTGGGAAAGAAATCGGATTGCCCGAGGACCACCAAAGCGCAATGCCCCGGCAGATCAAAAACATGCCCAAGGTTGCGATAAAGGGGGGGATCTTAAAATAGGCCACGAAGGTGCCATTGATCGCGCCGATCAGGGCGCCGAAAGACAAGCCAATCACAATCGGGACAAGCACCGGAAGATCCATGGCCCAGGGACCGAACAGAGCTTTAGGATTGGCAAATCCGTTGACCAATTCGGTCTGTCCAAAACTCATCGCAATCATCGCGGTTGCAGCCACTAAGGGTCCAGAGCTCAGATCAATACCTCCGGTAATAATCACCTGCGAGACACCCAGGGCAATAATGCCAATAATCGCAACTTGTAAGATGATGATCTTTAGACGCGCTTCGTTGAATATAGAGTCAAATCGATCTCGGGTGTCGAACAAAAAACTTTGGTCATTCATATAGGGCAGAACCTGACCCAAAATCTCAAAAATGACGATGATAATGATCAATGCCAACAGGACGTTTAATTCACTTGGCCAAGATCGCTTTGTCTTGTCGAATGTAAGTCCGCCGGTGCCGTGACTGGTATCTGACATAAATAAGCCCCATGTTGTACGGTCAAATATGGCGAAGACGGCGCAAATTTTGATCGCGCCGCCTCCGGTGTTTATCGTCTCAAAAGACCTTAGTTTTTGTCGAGGAAATCACCCATGTTATCTGGTGTCACCAGAACGAATGGGATGTAGACTTTTTTGTCGACTTTCTCGCCGGCGATCAGGCGCAGAGCTGTGTCGATGGACCCTGTGCCTTGGCCAACAGAGTCTTGGAACACTGTGACATCATAGTCGCCAGCAGCCATTGCCAAAAGCGCGTCTTGCGAGGCATCAACGCCACCAACCTGCACATCAGCCATGTCCATACCGGCCGCTTTCATTGCCTGAATCGCGCCAATCGCCATTTCATCATTATTGGCCAAAACAAAGTCAAATGGTTCGCCCGAAGACATCCAGTTTGTCATCAAATCTTGCGCTTCGTCGCGAGACCAATTTGCAGTCTGCTCATCAATGATGGTCATGAAGTTACACATATCCATGCCAATCACGTCATGCACATCTTTCGAACGCTGCACAGCGGCCTGGTTGGACAGTTGTCCATTCATCAGATAGCCACGCGCACCACCGGCCTTGCCGTCAGCACGCAGGTTTTTACAGATTTCAAATGCGGACAATGTGCCAGATTCAATCTCATTAGAGGCCACAAAGGCCTGTGTCGCAGGCAATACATCCACGTTGTCAGGCTCACGGTTTACATAAACCAGCGGCGTGTCCCCAGCGGCAGCAGAGACAGCAGCACCGGCCGAGGTGTCCACGATATTGACAATAATGGCGTCTACACCAGAGGCCACGAAGTTACGCACCTGGTCAATTTGCTTGGCCAAATCATCAGAGGCATCTTCTTGCTGGTAGGATAAACCGTCGATTGTCCCCGCATATTCAACCATGCCGGTGCGCAGAACAGTCAACCAGTTATCATCAAACCGCGAAAATGTCGCGCCAATCTCTTGCGCCGCAGCTGTGGTGCCCATCAAGGCTGTCAGGCCAGTCGCCAATAGTAGTTTTTTCATAGTTCTCTCCCAAAATGTGCCCGGCGCACAATGAAGTTTTCCGGGTTGCCCAAAATATTTTGAGCGTCTGCTGCCCGCCAACTCTTCCTCTTTGCAAGGATATCTTGACGGAAACCGTTAAAAACGCGGTTTCAAACCTCCCAAAGAGCAGCCACCAAAAAGACAGCGCCCACCGCGAGGCCCGAAACATAACAGGACTATAATCCGATTCGCTTTTTTTGCAACCGGTTGCAAAATACCAACCAACAATTCAAATTGCCGCGATCCAAACAATCTGACGCGCCTGCGCCCTACCGCTCAATCCAGCCTTTGAGGGTTTCAAAGCTCTTTTTGGGTAGGCGCTCCAGGGTGTCGAAATCCACATGCACCAGGCCGAAGCGTTTCTCATAACCCAGGGCCCATTCGTAATTGTCCAGGAGCGACCAGATATAATATCCCATCAAAGGCGCGCCGTCCTTGATCGTGCGCATGGCCGCTTGCAGATGCGCCTCAATATAGGCAATGCGGGCATCGTCGGTGATGCAGCCTGACACAATCGGATCGTCATTGGCCATGCCATTTTCGGTGACATAGATCGGCAGGCCCTTGGTGTACTCGCGGTGGGTGCGCATGATGAACTCATAAAGCCCATCTGGATAAATCTCCCACCCCATTTGGGTTTTCTCCAAAGGCCCCTCAACCGCTTGCACATTTGGCCAGGCGCCGTCTTTGGCTGCAATATTTGAACGGGTGTAATAATTAATGCCGCACCAATCGACCGGTGCCCCAATCAAATCAAAATCACTGTCCCAACCCTTGGGCAAATGCGGCTCAAGCCCTTCTAGCACCAAATCTGGATAGGACTTGTGGAATATACCACCCATGAAGAAACGATTGTAAATCGCATCATAGCGCCCTGCAGCCGCGGCGGACTCTGCGCTATCATCTGCGGGATTGGCAAATTCGAAATTGCACACAGCCCCAAGGTTCGTCATGCTCAAGGACCGCATTCGGGCAATCGCGGTGCCGTGGGCGCAAAGCACGTGGTGCATTGCGCGTGCCGTCGCGCGAATATCACGCAGACCGGGCGCATGTGCCCCTTCAAAATGTGACAACCAGCCGACGCACCAAGGCTCATTGATCGGGGCGACCGAAAACATCCGATCGCCAATCCGCCCCATGATGACATCGGTAAAATCGCCAAACCAATGGGCAATATCACGATTGCGCCAGCCGCCCTGATCCTCAAGAGCAGAGGGCATTTCCCAATGGTACAACGTGGCCGCGGGTTTCAATCCGCGCTCCAACATCGCATCCGTGAGGCGATCATAAAAATCCAAGCCCTCTTGGTTGACCGGCCCCCTGCCCTCGGGCATCACCCGGGCCCAGCTGGTTGAAAATCTATAGGTGTCAAACCCCGCCGCAGCCACAAGATCCAAATCTTGCTCAAAGCGGTGATAGTGGTCACAGGCCAATTGCCCATGCTCAGCGCGCACGACATTTCCAGGGGTGGCGGCAAAACTATCCCAATGGGTGAGCCCGGCCCCACCCTTGGCATGCCCTTCAATTTGGTAGGCCGATGTGGCCGTTCCAAATAGAAACCCTTCTGGAAAATCGCTGCGCTGTATCAAAAGATATGCACTTTTTCGGGGTCAAAGCCAAAGCGCACAACATCCCCTGCCGTCACATTTATGGCCTCTGCCGTGGCGAAGCGGAACAGCGTGTTGTCAGCGGCCATTAACTCGATGATTGTGTCCGTGCCCAGACGCTCCA
>JGI26084J50262_1000839_pt1 | contig 17565 bp, 19 predicted proteins | sample SaaInl6LU_22_DNA_FD_50262 | JGI IMG/M metagenome (IMG submission 50262) | reverse complement strand
CCACTTGCTCTAGATCTTCCTAAAGCACGCATTGAAAATTTACCAGCCTTATAAGCTACATTTGCATCTTTTAATTCTTGTTCAGTTTTACCAACTGCAGCTACTTCTGGCCATGTGTATACAATACCAGGAATTAAATTATAATCTATATGTGGTTTTTGACCTGCTAAATATTCTGCAACAACAACACCTTCTTCTTCAGCTTTGTGAGCTAACATTGCACCTTTTACAACATCACCAATAGCATAAATATTAGAAACGTTAGTTTGTAAATGATTATTAACTTCTACTTGACCTCTTTCATTTACTTTTACACCAACTTTATCTAAGCCTAAACCTTCTGTATACGCTTTCCTACCCACAGAAACTAAGCAATAGTCTCCAGTAAACGTAACTTCTTCACCTTTTTTATTGTTTGCTTTTACAACTATTTCATCTCCATTTCTTTCTACAGCTGTAACTCCATGACTTACATTAAACTTCATACCTTGTTTCTTTAANACTTTTTGTANTTCTTTAGAAACATCAGCATCCATTGTTGGNGTAATTTTTGGAGCATATTCTATAACAGTAACTTCTGCNCCTAATCTCTTATAAACAGANCCTAATTCTAAACCAATAACTCCACCACCAATTACTAATAAGTGTTTTGGTACTTCTTTTAACTTTAAAGCTTCTGTAGAAGTAATGATTCTTTCTTTATCANTCTCTATAAAAGGTAAAGTAGAAGGTTTTGAACCTGTTGCAATAATAATATTGGNACCTTCTATAACCTCTGAAGAACCGTCGTTTTTAGAAACTTTAACGTGAGTAGCATCTTCAAAAGAACCTAAACCTTCATAAACATCAATATTATTTTTATCCATCAGATATTTGATTCCTCCAGTTGTAGTTTCAACTACATTTGCTTTTCTTTCAATCATTTTAGAAAAGTCAAAAGAAGGTTTCTCTACAGTAATACCATGCTCTTCAAAATGATGAGTTGCATCATAAAAATGATGAGAAGAGTCTAATAAAGCTTTAGAAGGTATACAACCTACATTTAAACAAGTACCACCTAAAGTGCTATATTTTTCTATAATTGCTACTTTTTTACCTAATTGTGATGCTCTAATTGCAGAAATGTATCCTCCAGGACCTGAACCAATAACTATAATATCGTATTTCATTGTTTAAGAAATTGTGAGCGACAAAAATACATATATTTTTAGAGAATAATAAGAGGATTTTGTAGATTTACACAGATTCAATTTTAATGTTTAACTTATGAAAGTTTTAAAAAAAATAGGTGTTGTTTTATTAATTGCTTTAGTAGTAGCTCAGTTTTTTGGACCAGAGAAAAATGATGGAAATTTAGATACTGTTAATGCATTTATAGCAGAGACAAATCCGCCAGCTGAAGTCACTCAAATTTTAAAAACAACTTGTTTTGATTGCCATTCAGCAAAAACAAATTACCCTTGGTATAATAACATAACTCCTGTTAATTATTGGTTAGATGAGCATATTAGAGATGGTAAAAAACATTTAGACTTTTCGAAATGGAGTGAATATTCTTTAAAAAGAAAAGAACATAAAATGGATGAATTGTATGAAGAGGTAGAGAAAAAAGAAATGCCTTTAAATTCATATACTTGGACACATGCTGATGCTAATTTAACACAAGCACAAATAGATGCTGTTGTAGCTTGGGGTAAAAAAGTACAAGCAGATTACAAGCAACAAATGACAGCAAAGTAATTGAAGCAAAAAGGTTCTAATTATTGGAGCAGTTTGGGTAGAGCCCAATTCTTCTGCAGCAGGTGGAAGAATGTTACAATTAATTCAACTTTTTTTAGCTCAACATTGGCACGTTACTTTTGCTTGTGCTTCACAAAAATCTACTAATGAAACCTCTTTAACTAAATTAGGAGTTAAAGAGGTTTCTATACAATTAAACTCATCTTCTTTTGATGATTTTTTAAACGAATTGCAACCCACTATTGTTATGTTCGATCGTTTTATGATTGAAGAACAATTTGGATGGAGAGTTGCAGAACATTGCCCAAATGCTTTACGAATTTTAGATACAGAAGATTTACATTTTTTACGTAAAGTTCGTCGTCAACAATATAAAAAAGGAGAGAATTTTTCTAACGAAGCACTTTTAAAAGCGGAAGACACTAAAAGAGAAATTGCTGCTATTTTACGTTGTGATTTATCTTTAATTATTTCATCTTATGAGATGAAATTGCTTAAAGACCTCTTCAACATTGATGAATCTTTATTGTATTATTTACCTTTTTTATTCAATAAAATTGATGCAAGTAAAACCCAAAAATGGCAATCTTTTGAAGATAGAAAAGACTTTGTATTTATAGGTAATTTTTATCATAAACCTAATATAGATGCAGTTGTAACTCTAAAAAAACAAATTTGGAGTACCATAAAAAAACAACTACCAAATGTAGAAATGCATATTTATGGAGCTTATGTAAATCAACAAATAAGAGATTTAGATAACGCTAAAGAAGGATTTTTAATAAAAGGGTTTGCAGAGAATTCTAAATCTGTAATTTCTAAGGCAAGAGTAGTTTTAGCTCCTTTAAATTTTGGGGCAGGAATTAAAGGAAAATTAACAGAAGCCATGATTTGTGGTACACCCTCAATTACTTCAAAAATTGGAGCAGAAGGGATGCATGAAAATTTATCTTGGAATGGTTTTATAGAAAATAACTATAAACAATTTGCTAAAAAAGCGATTGAATTATATACCAACAAAAATAGTTGGGAACAATCTCAAAAAAACGGAATTGAAATTATCAATCAAATTTANGATAAAGACAAGTTAGAGCTTCTATATATCAATCGAATTAAACAATTGCAAGAAAATATAGAACAGCACAGAACCAAGAATTTTTTAGGGAGTTTATTACAGCATCAAACTTTACAAGCCACAAAATACATGAGTAAGTGGATAGAGGAAAAGAATAAGCCTAATGTGTAGGTTCGTAATCTAAAGGCAATGCATGTGCAAATTTTTCATAAGACCAATAGCCTTCATAAAAAACACTTAAAGGTTTTATCAAGATTCCGCTTTTATCTAAAACAATATTTTTTTCTAATGGAATAATTGAAGAAGTTTGGTAGGTTGCTTCTCTTTTTTTACTAAATACATTTCTTAAAATATACCCTTCTTCTTCTTTTTCATTAGTATAAACGACACTTAAATTGTTATCAAAAGTTAGTGTATTTGTATTGTTTTTAAAAGAGATTACTTCATCTTTCTTTAATTTAGATTTGTATAAATAATCTTTAAACTTTGGTAATCTTGCTCTTCTAACAGTAACTAATGCTGAATCTAAAGCAGTTAATGGAGTTACAATTTTTTTAGAAAAATCAAGATTAAAATTTCTATTTAATCTTAATAATTCACGTGCTTTTTGTATTTTTTGTTCAGTAGGTCTCTCAGGATTTTCTACTCTTTTAAACTGATTAATAATGTAACCTTCTTTGGTGAAAGTGTCATTTATTAAAGATTTATAAAAATGAACCTGAGAACCTTTATAAGCAATTAATCTATTTTTTTTCCAACGTTTTTGTTTTCGATTACCACCTTTCATTTCTTCGTATCTAGTGTATCCTAAATAAGTGATATAATCATTAGTTCTTACAAAACTTTCTAATTCAAAAGTGATGATGTACCCTAATGCTTTGTGTTTTATTTTTAGTGGTTTTTTAGCAAAAGCTTCCAGCTTATTATCTTTTCGATTAAAATCAAAAAATATTACTTCTTCATTTATAATTTCACAGTCTTTAGAAAGTGATGTTCTTCCTAAAAAACCGTCTTTAAAAGCTTGTAAATTATATTTCCATTCCTCATCATAAACTATCTTTTTAATGACAATTTCATCTAAAATATTTTCTTCTTCTTCTAAAACAAAAGTTAATGGCTTTGTATAGTTTGATGTATTTAAGGAGTATACAATTTTTTTATAGCCTAAATAAGATACTATAAGTTCATATTGCCCTTCTTTTACTTGTAGTTCAAATTCGCCCTTAACATCTGTTGTTGTGCCAAACATGGTATTATTAAGATAAACTGCAACATTTTCTAAAACACCATTTTTATCATAAATTGTACCTTTTATAGTAGGTTGACACCACAAAGTGAAGCTTGATAAAATAAATAAAAATAAAAATCGGTTTTTCATAAGCTAAAAATACTTATTCAAAAACCGATTTTAGTTTATTTTTTGTTAATTAGTTTTAATAACTTAACAACCCAGCTCTTTTTAGTAAAGCGTCTGGTTTTGGCTCTTTTCCTCTAAAACGTTTATACAATTGCATTGGTTTTTCTGTACCTCCTTTAGAAAGCACATTGTCTTTAAATTTTGATGCTACTTCTTTATTAAAAATACCTTTTTCTAAAAAGAATTCAAATGCATCAGCATCTAAAACTTCTGCCCATTTATATGAATAGTAACCAGAAGAATATCCTCCTTGAAAAATATGAGAAAAAGAGGTACTCATGCAGTTTTCTGCTACATCTGGATACAATTTTGTTTCAGAAAACGCATTATTTTCAAAATCTTTTACAGAGGTAATTGCAGAAGGGTTTTGACTATGCCATTGCATATCTAATAAGCCAAAACTTAACTGACGTAAAGTTTGCATGCCTTCATGAAAACTTGCAGATTCTTTTATTTTTTCTACATATTTCATAGGAATTACTTCACCAGTTTCATAGTGTTTTGCAAATAACTCTAAAGCTTCTTTTTCATAACACCAATTTTCTAAAACTTGACTTGGTAATTCTACAAAATCCCAAGAAACAGAAGTGCCAGATAAACTGTTATATGTGGTGTTTGCTAACATACCATGTAAAGCATGACCAAATTCGTGAAACAGTGTAGTAACTTCATTAAAAGTTAATAAAGAAGGTTTTGTTTTGGTCGGTTTTGTAAAATTACAGACAATAGAAACATGAGGCCTTTCGTTTACTCCGTTTTTAATTTGTTGTGATTTATAAGTTGTCATCCAAGCACCATTACGTTTTCCTTTTCTAGGATGAAAGTCTGCGTAAAAAAGTGACACATAATTTCCCTCTTTATCAGTAACATCATAAGTTTTTACATCTTCATGATATTTTTCTACATTAAAAACCTCTTTAAAATGCAAATCAAAAAGTTTGGTTGCTACTTCAAAAACACCATCAATTACATTCTCTAATTTAAAATAGGGTTTTAAGATTTCTTGATCTAAATCAAATAACTCTTTCTTTAATTTTTCTGAATAATAGGCTCCATCCCATTTTTGCAATTGATCTATATTATCTAGTTTCTTAGCATAATTTTCTAAGTTTTTAAATTCTCTTAGTGCAGCTGGTTTGGCTTTTTCAAGCAAATTATTAGAAAACTCAATTACTTTTTCTGGAGTTTCTGCCATTCGTTCTTCTAAAACAAAATGCGCATGTGTTTTATATCCTAGTAAATTGGCTCTTTGATGACGAAGATTTACAATATCTAAAACAATTTTTTCATTATTATTTTTATTGTTCTGAAATCCTTTACTTCCAAATGCAAGAGCTAACTTTTTTCTTAAAGCTCTATTATCAGCATAGGTCATAAAAGGGATGTAACTTGGATAATCTAAAGTGAAAATCCAGCCTTCTTTATTATTTTCTTTTGCTAATTGATGTGCAGCTTCTTTAGCAGATTCAGGTAAACCAGATAAATCATTTTCATCTGTAAGATGTAATTCAAANGCATTGGTTTCTGCTAANACATTTTCTCCAAACTGTAAAGAGAGTTTAGAAAGTTTTGTGTCTATTGCTCTAAGTTTCGCTTTATCATCATCATTTAAATTTGCACCATTTCTTGCAAAACCTTTGTATTGTTTTTCTAATAACATAGNNTGTTCTGGAGTTAATTCCAGATTTTCTTTAGTATCAAAAACAGATTTTACTCTTTTAAAAAGCGCTTCATTTAAGGTGATGTCGTTTCTAAATTCACTTAACCATGGAGAAACTTCTTGTGCTATTTTTTGAATTTCATCATTTGTTTCTGCAGAGTTTAAGTTGAAAAATATAGATGTTATTCTATTTAGTTTTTCACCTGTAAAATCTAGAGCAACTGTTGTGTTTTCAAAAGTTGGTGTATCAATATTATTTACAATTTGGTCAATTTCTGCTTTTGCTAAAGCAATCGCTTCTTTAATAGCAGGCTTGTAGTGCTCACTTTTAATTTGTTGAAAAGGAGCTATATCAAAAGGTTGTAATAATGGATTCATTTTAAAAAAGTGAATTTGAATAGTTATTTAAAAAAGTTGATTGTAAAAAAGTTATTTTTTTACACGTTCTGAAGCCTTTTCAACTTTTATTTTTAAGCCTTCTTTGTAGGCTATAATTTTATCTAAAACACATTTATCTGATGCACCAATAATTTGAGCTGCTAAAATTCCTGCATTTTTTGCACCATCTAAAGCTACTGTAGCTACAGGTACACCTCCAGGCATTTGAAGAATAGATAATACAGAATCCCAACCATCTATAGAATTTCTACTTTTTACTGGCACACCAATTACTGGTAAAGGACTCATACTTGCAACCATACCTGGTAAATGAGCAGCACCTCCTGCACCAGCAATAATTACTTTTATACCTCTTTTATGTGCGTTTTTAGCATAGTCAAATAATTTCTCTGGAGTTCTATGAGCAGAAACAATATCTACTTCTATTTGAATATCCATACTTTCTAAAACATCTATTGCTTCTTGCATTATTGGAAGATCAGAATCGCTTCCCATTATAATTCCTACCATAAATCTTAGATTTATCCTGAACTTGTTTCAGGATCTGTTATTTTTATTTTCAGTAGCTGAANCAAGTTCAGCTTAATTGCAATTACTTTGCAATTACTCTTATNGTTTCTTTAACTTTTTGTGCTATTTCTCTNGCNTTNTTTACGTCTTCATTTACAATAGTNACATGACCCATTTTACGAAAAGGACGTGTTTCTTTTTTTCCATAAATATGAGGTGTTACTCCATCAATCTGTAAAACTTCTTCAATATTTTCATANATCACATCACCAGAAAAACCTTCAGCACCTACTAAATTTACCATAATTCCTGCAACTTTACTATCTGTATTTCCTAAAGGAAGATTTAAAATAGCACGTAAATGTTGCTCAAATTGACTAGTATAACTCGCTTCTATAGAATAATGACCAGAATTGTGAGTTCTTGGAGCTACCTCATTTACTAAAATTTCATTGGTTTCTGTTTGAAACATTTCTACAGCAAGAAGTCCAATAAAATTTAATTCATTTACAACTTTAAGTGCTGTTTCTTGTGCTTTTTTAGCAACAGCATCTTCAATTCTTGCAGGGCAAATTACATATTCTACTTGGTTTGCTTCTGGATGAAATTCCATTTCAACTACAGGATAAGTTTTAGTTTCACCTTTAGCATTTCTAGCTACAATTACTGCTAATTCATTTTTAAAAGGAATAAGTTCTTCTGTAATACATTCAACTTTTGGTAATGAAACTAAATCTTCATAATTTCTAACGATTTTAACTCCATTTCCATCATAACCAAAACGTGCGGCTTTCCATACAAAAGGAAAATCAATTATGCTGTTTTCTACACAATGTTGTAATTCTTCTAAAAATGCAAAATGAGAAAAAGGGGCTGTTTTTATTTGATGATCAAAATAAAAGTGCTTTTGTCTTGCTTTACTTTGTATAATTCGTAAATCTTTAGGTTTTGGATATATGGTTAACCCTTCTTCTTCTAACTTATCAAGAGCGTCTATGTTTACCTTTTCTATTTCTACTGTTAGTAAATCTACAGTTTTACCAAAATTATAAACCGCATCAAAATCTAATAAATCACCAATTACAAAAGTATTACAAATTTCTGCACAGGGTGCAGATGGACTTGCATCTAAAATAGAAGTATGAATATCGAATTTTTGAGTTTCAGTAAGCAACATTCTGCCTAACTGTCCACCTCCTAAAACACCTAATTTAAAATTTGAAGAAAAATAATTTTGCACGATTGCTTATAGATTTATTGATTCTAAGCAAAAATAAGCAAGATTAAGGAGTTTGCCTAAAAATTAGTTATTCTTATTGAACTACCATTTCTTAGAACTCTGTATTCGATTGCTGGACATTCAAATCCGTTTGTTTGAGGAGCACCNCCAAAGTCTACACTGTAAGTACTATTATCACAAGAACACTTTAANAATCTGTTTTCAAAAGTCATAGGAGAGTTACAGTCGCTTGCTGGGCATAATCTATCAAAAGCAACAAAATCTGTTCCGTTTTTATTAAATAATATTAGGCCTTTATTGCCACCAGCAATTTCTGCATGTCCTCCAGGAACTTGTGCATTTATTAAATTAGGGTTATTTAAATCTGCATTTACACTTAAAGGTAAGGATTGTATACAGTTTGCTAAATTTTCATTAGAAGAACAGTTTGATAATACAATTAAGCCAAAAAGTAATATTATTTTTTTAAACATAAGTAGCAGTAGTTTAGTGCTAATAACGATGCCAATTTACAAATATTTTGTACATTTGTAGTCTAATCTCATTCCTATTTTGGCGATGAGATTTTTATTTTAAATAGAATTATTATGAGTAACATATCTTATTATTCACCAGAAGGATTAAAGAAATTGAAAGATGAATTGGTTCATCTTGAGCAAGTTGAAAGACCAAGAGTAACTCAAGAAATATCTGATGCTAGAGATAAAGGTGATTTGAGTGAGAATGCAGAATATCATGCAGCAAAAGAAGAACAATCTCATTTAGAAACAAAAATTGCAAAACTGAAAAATGTAATAGCAAATGCAAGAATTTTAGATGAAAGTCAATTAGATACATCTAAGATTTTAATTCATTCTAATGTAAAGATTAAAAATACTACAAACGGAATGGAGTTTTCTTATAGATTAGTTGCAGATTCTGAAACTGATGTTAGAAATGGAAAACTATCTGTAAACTCTCCTATAGGAAAAGGATTACTTGGTAAAAAAGTGGGTGATATTGCAGAAATTCAAGTGCCAAATGGAATTATGAAATTTGAAATTTTAGAAATTTCTAGGTAAAAAAACAAAAGATATTCATGAAACGCTTTGCATTTGCAAAGCGTTTTTTATTTTTACTAAAAACAACAAGTCATGAGCATATTTACAAAAATTATAAACGGAGAAATACCTAGTTATAAAGTTGCAGAAAATAATGATTTTATCGCCTTTTTAGATATTAACCCAAATGCAAAAGGACATACCTTAGTTGTACCTAAAAAAGAAGAAAATAAGATTTTTGATTTATCTAAAGACGAGTATTCAGCGTTAATGGATTTCTCATATAGAGTAGCCAAAGCATTAGAAAAAACAATTGCTTGTAAGAGAATTGGCATGAGTGTAATTGGCTTAGAGGTACCTCATGTACATGTACATTTAATTCCTATAAATGTTATGGCTGATATGCAGTTTCAACAAAAAGTAAAGATGAGTTCTGATGAGTTTGTTGAATTAGCTAAAAATATCTCTCAAAACTTTAAATAGAAAATATTTTAAATTCTATCCAATACTATTTGAAAAGCAGTTCCTTTTCCAAGTTCAGATTTTTTTACAAATATTTTCCCTTTGTGATAATCTTCCACAATTCTTTTAGAAAGTGATAACCCTAATCCCCANCCACGTTTTTTTGTTGTAAAACCNGGTTTAAATATTTGTTTAAATAGTTTTTTANGCATTCCTTTTCCAGTATCAGAAACTATAATTTTTANTTTTTTTTGAGTTTGAGAAATCTCTAAGTGTAATTTTCCTTTGCCTTGCATGGCATCAATGGCATTTTTAATTAGATTTTCGATTACCCAGCCAAATAATTCTTTATTAAGTTTTGTCTTTATTTCTTTTTCATCAGTTTTAAAAGAAAAGCTAATTTGTTTAGAACTTCTAGATTCTAGATAATCAAAAGCTTGCTTGGTAACTGAGATAATATTTTCTGATTTTAATTCAGGAACAGAACCAATTTTCGAAAAACGATTGGCAATTGTATTTAATCTGTAGACATCCTTTTCTATTTCGTCTATATAAGTTTCATCAACTTTTTCCATTTTTAAAATAGAAATCCAACCCAATAATGAAGATAAAGGAGTCCCTATTTGATGAGCAGTTTCTTTAGCCATTCCTGTCCATAATCTATTTGTTTCAGCAGATTTATTAGAACTATAAAACAGGTAGATTACTGTTAAAAACAGTATTAAAATAAGTATTAAAGCTATTGGATAATAGGTGAGTTTATTTAATAAATCTGAATCTTTATAATAAATAAACTGTTTGTTTTTTCCATCATAAGAAATGGTAATTGGCTCATTTTGATTTTTCATAATAGCCAATTGCTTTTCTATGTATTTAGGATTTAGAGATTTTATAGAATCTAAATTTTGAGTGTATAAAATATCACCTTTTTCATCTACTAAAATCATAGGAATACTATTGTTGTTTTCTATAACTTTTAGAGGTAAAGTAACACTAGCATTTAAATCTGAAATAGAACCTATTTCTTTTTGCGCCTCAGCTAAAATCTCCATTTTTACACGTTCCTCAGTCTTAAACTTTTGAAAAAAAGTATAGGTATTCCAAAGAATAAGTGTAACAATTACAAAAGAAACTGCAATAGCAACCCTTTTAAATAAAAGTGTATTAGAGAATAGGTTCATTAAAAACAAATATAAAGATTTCAAGTATATAACTCATTTCAAGTTTAGATAGTATCTTTACAAATCAAAATATTTATTATGCTTTCTATAGATCCAAAAGAAATTTCTACAGGTAAATTACATAGTTATTTACTAGGCGCTATTGCTCCAAGACCAATTGCTTTTGCAAGTACTATTGATGCTGAAGGGAATCCTAATTTAGCACCTTTTTCTTTTTTTAATGTATTTGGTTCAAATCCGCCAACATTAATTTTTTCTCCTGCAAGAAGTGTTAGAAATAATACTACAAAACATACTTTAGATAATGCAGAAGAAACTAAAGAAGTTGTGATTAATGTAGTAAATTATGCTATCGTACAACAAATGTCTTTAAGTAGTACAATGTATGCAAAAGGGGTAAATGAGTTTGAAAAATCGGGTTTAACAATGCTGAAATCTGATGAAGTAAAACCTTTTAGAGTTGCAGAATCTCCTGTGCAATTTGAATGTAAGGTGACAGATATTATATACACAGGGAATGAAGGTGGAGCAGGGAATTTAATAGTTTGTGAAGTCGTTAAAATACATATTGCTGATGATGTTTTAGCTGAAGATGGTAGTATAGACCAACATAAAATAGACTTGGTTGCAAGAGCAGGAGGTAGCTATTATTCTAGAGCTAGAGATGGGTTTTTCGAAATTCCAAAGCCAATTGCTACTTTAGGAATTGGAGTTGATGCTATACCTTCTGAAATTAGAAATAGTGATATTCTTACTGGGAACAATTTAGGTTTATTAGGAAATGTAGAGCAATTACCAACAGAAGAAGCTGTTAATAACTTTGGAAAAGAACACCCTGAATTTATAGGGTTAGAAAAGACAAAAAAACATACATTTGCTCAAGAATATTTACAAAAAAATGATGTAAAAAGTGCTTGGAGAGTACTTTTATTAAAATAAGAATTATGGAAGTTATAGGTAAAATAAAATTAATTGGAGATGTACAAACTTTTGGATCTAATGGATTCAGAAAAAGAGAATTAGTAGTAACTACAGATGAGCAATACCCTCAAATGATAATGATTGAGTTTGTGCAAGATAAAACAGACTTGTTAAACAATTATGCAGTTGGGCAAGATGTTAAGGTATCTATTAATTTAAGAGGAAGAGAGTGGATAAATCCTCAAGGTGAAGCTAAGTATTTTAACTCTATCCAAGGATGGAGAATCGAAAACTTAAGCCAAGCTCCACAAGCTCAAAATTTACCTCCAGTTGATCAGTTTCAACCAGCATCTAATGTTTCTGATGAAGAACCAGATGATTTACCGTTTTAAAATAAACGCTATTTATAAATAAAAAAAAGGAGGAAATTTAAACTAAATTCCCTCCTTTTTTTGTGTTTATTTATTTTCTTTTTTAGGCATTGGACCTCGAAGATGAATAATTAATCCATTTAAAAAGTTTCGTAAAAATTGATCTCCACACTCCATATACTTAGGATGATCTTCCTTTCTAAAAATAGCGCCTAATTCTGCTTTTGTAACTTTAAAATCTACCAAAGCACAAATTTCTATAATATCAGTGTCTCTTAGTTTATGTGCAACTCGTAGTTTTTTAAAAATATCGTTATTTGTTAATCCCATATTACAAAGGTAGTAGTTTTTAGTTGACTACTTTAAAAATTGCCCAAGCATATATTGCAAATCTTGCCAATCTAAATAATCCTAAAAAAACTACATTTTTAAAAGGATATTTAATCATACCAGCTGTCATACAAGCTATGGAAAATGGAAGAGGTAATAATGCACCAACGAGTATTAAAATGCCACCCCATTTGCGAGTGTTTTTTAAGTTGTCTGCCATCTTAACTTCTAAATAGTTTTTTACGCTATTTACTTTTAAAGCCATTCTTCCAATAAAATAAGATAGCAAACCACCAAAATATGAAAGTACAGCTAAGATGGATAAATTTAAGATGGGTGTTTCTGTTTTTTTAGACCAAGCAATAAATATTTCTGGAGGAATTAATCCTAAAATAGTTTCTGAAATAAAAAAAACAGAAATAACAGTTATTCTAGAAAAAGTTTCTGTAAAATTTCGTAAGCCTTCGTTTATATTATAAACGTATTTATTAAATAAGAAAATAACCAAAATAATACCTAAAATTGGTAAGATTGCTTTTTTTATACTTTCCCAAACAAATAAATAAAAACCAGTTCTAGAGTAATATTTATGAACCAGTTTTGCTCTTCGTTTATTAGATCTTTTTGTTTTTTTCGGCATTTTTTTCTTTTATCAAAAGAATCAGTTTGCAAAAGTAATGACAATAAATTTAGAAAACTTTGTTATGTTGCAGATTAACGGTTTTTTAAGAAATTAGTATTTTAGCTAATCAAAAATAAATAGGATGAAGGCTACAAAAATTATTGAAAATATTTTTAAAAATTACCTTCCATCACCTTTTACAATTGCTATTTTACTTACGTTTTTCACTTTTTTTTTAGCACTTGTTTTTACAAAACCAATTGAGGAGACTTTTTTAAGCTATAGCAAAGAAATTTTAGAGTTTTGGGAAACAGGAATTTGGTCTAATTCTTTTAGTATTTGCTTATCAAATGATGCTGATTTTAGTCTTAGGTCATGTTTTGGTGTTAAGCAAACCAATTAGTAATGCAATCTTGCATATTACCAAATATTGTACAAATACCGCCAATAGTGCTGCAATTGTAGCATGTTCTACAATGTTAGTGGCTTTTTTTAATTGGGGTTTAGGTTTAATTTTTGGAGCACTTTTAGCAAGAAAAGTTGCAGAACATGCACAAAAAAGTAATATTAAAATTAATTATCCAATTATTGGAGCTGCTGGTTATTTAGGTTTAATGGTTTGGCATGGAGGAATATCTGGCTCTGCACCTATAAAAATTAATGAAGATGGTCACATAAAATCGATTATGGAACAGGTTTCTTCAAGTAGTTTGCTTAATCAAATTCCTAATAATATAGATTATTCTGAAACTGTTTTTAGTTGGTGGAACCTAATTATTTTTACAGTTGTTTTAATTGTAATCTCAATATTATTCTATTTTTTAGGAAAACATGCTCAGCCTACAAAAATTGATTTACCTACATATCAATTACAAAAAGATGATTTTGTTACTACTAAAGCAGAAAGGTTAGATACTTCAAAAATTTTAGCCACCCTTTTTGGTTTTGTAGTCTTATTAGCCTTCTTTATTCGATATTTTAATGATATAGTTGAGTTAAAAATAACTCCAAATTTGATTAACTTTTTCTTATTTGGATTAGGTATTATGCTACATGGTAGTTTTAAAAAATTTACAAGTGCAGTAGGAGAATCTATATCAGATATTTCAGGTATTTTGATTCAGTTTCCTCTTTATTTTGGTATTATGGGTATTATGAATCAATCTGGAATGGTAAATCTTATATCAGATTTTTTTGTATCTATATCAACAGAAACAACACTGCCCATTTTTACCTTTTTTAGTGCGGGTTTAGTTAATGTTTTTGTGCCAAGTGGAGGAGGTCAGTGGGTTGTACAAGGACCAATAGTTGTAGAGTCTGCGTTACAATTAGGTGTACCATTACCAAAAGCAATTATGGCTTTAGCTTATGGAGACCAAATTACAAACATGTTGCAACCCTTTTGGGCTTTGCCATTACTTGGCATTACTAAATTAAAGGCAAAAGAAATTCTACCTTATACACTAATTGCAATGGTAGTAGCTTCTAGTATTTATATTTTAGGACTTTTATTAGTTTAGTATGTTTTGGCTCTCAAATAAAATTGAATTTCCACCTTATGAGTTTACAACTAAAGAAGGTATAATCGCTTTAGGTGGTGACTTATCTTGTGAACGCTTAATACACGCTTATAAAAACGGAATTTTCCCATGGTTTTCTGAAGGAGAACCTATTGTTTGGTATTGTCCTTATAAAAGAATGGTTTTGTTTCCAAATGATTTGAAGATTTCAAAATCGATGCGAAAAGTGATGCAAAAAAGCGAATTTGTAATTACAGAAAATAAAGCTTTTGAAGAGGTTATCTATCATTGTAAATATATTGATAGGAAAGATGGTTTTGGAACTTGGATTACAGATGATATGCAGCAAGCATACATTAATTTATATAAAAAAGGTATTGCAAAATCTGTAGAAGTTTGGTTAGATGAAGAATTAGTTGGTGGTTTATATGGTTTAGAAATTAACGGAATTTTTTGTGGAGAAAGCATGTTTAGTAAAGTATCTAACAGCTCTAAATTAGCATTTATCCATTTAGTAAAAAATAGCAATTATCGTATAATAGATTGTCAAGTGTATAATGATCATTTAGCAAGTTTAGGAGCCAAAGAAATTGATAGAGAACTATTTTTGAATATCTTAAAAGAAGTTATTTAAAACTTAAACTATCGTTTTAGAATTTTTTTACTTATAATACTGCCATTTTTTAGCGTTATTTTTAAAATATAAACACCTTTTGAGAAATTAGAAAAGTTAATTTTATTTTGATATCCATTAAACTGAAATAATTTAGTTGAAAGTATATTAAATACTTCTATTTTTTTAACTTCAAAATCATCTTCGATTTTTAAATTTATTTCTTTTTTAGTCGGGTTTGGATAAGCATAAATTTTGTTTATTAATAATTCATTAGTAGAACTTAATGTACTCTTTTCACGTGTAATATCGTCAAAGTAAAAAGTTGCATTAGCAGAAGCATCATTTGGTGTTGTGTAACCTAGCATTAATGTAATTACATTATATACAGGTGGATCACCAGAAAAATCCCAAGTATAAGTTGCCCAATCTCCAGAAACAGTTGTGTTAACATTTCTTTCATTTGCAAAAGCAGCTTCAGTACTTTCAACTTTAAATTTTAATAAACTACCTACAGGTGCTTCAGTATAAACTTTCATAGAAAGCGCACTTAAATTGGTAAAATCTAAAAAATCANTTAAATTAATTTTACTTTGAGCCCAAGGAGCACCACCACTTCTTACAAATTTACCTACTGTTGCACTCGGGTTATTGGCATTTANTTTTGGGTTAGCAACTANTGTTGTAAACGCTCCTGAAAAATTTCTAAAATCTGAATCTAGAACACCATTTTCAAAATCTTCAGGTAAAGTTATTGCAACTTGATCAGGAATACTGTTACCAATAATTTGTTCTANATCATCGAATAAAAAAGTAGAATTTGANGAACCATTACCTANATTTCCAAAATCGAATAAAAAATTAATTTTATTATAATTACCAGTTACACCATGAAAATTCCAAGAAGCAGTTTCCCAAGAACTTGAAACTGTTGTTAAATAATCTAAATTTATTTTTCCATCTGGGCCTTCTAATTCTAGTTTTATTCTTGTACCAATAGGTGCAGTGGAATAAACTTTCATAGAAATTTGCCACAATGTAGATAAGTCTATATTGTTTGATAGTAATACTTTACTACCAGCCCAAAATTCACCTCCATCTTTAATAAACTTACCAACAGTATTACTTGTGTTAATTCCATTTTTTTGAGGATTTGCTATAACACTTACTGTAGCTCCAGAATAATTAAGAAAGTCAGAAGTTACTACATTATTCTCAAAATTAATAGGGAGTGTTGTTGGTATTGGAGCAGGAGGTCCTGTAACTTGTTCAATATCATCAAAGTAGAATATTGAGGTTGCTGTGCCATCACCTAAGTTACCAAAATCGAACATAAAAACTAATTGATTCAATTCATTAGAAGTTTCTAAAAAGACCCACTCTAATGTTTCCCATTCACCACTTACTGTTGTAAAAGCATCTACTTCTGCAGGAGCACTTGTGCCTTCTAACTTAAATTTTACAGTGGTACCAATTGGTGCAGTACTATACACTTTCATAGTAATTTTTGTCTTTACAGAAAAGTCTAAATTATTTTCTAGAACAATTTTACTGCCTGCCCAAACTTTACCTCCATTTCTTATAATTTGACCAACAGTATTGCTATGTGTTATTAGCATCTAAATATGGGTTTGATACTACAGTACCAACTCCTCCATCAAAATCTTGAAAATCTGATGTTGTTATTGAAGTTTCGAAATCAATTGGAAGAGATTGAGAAAACCCAAGATTAATATTGAAAATTAAAATTAATATGTAAAATTTTCTCATGTTTAATTGAATTATAATAGATTTTCAAATATAGAGACAAATATTACTTAAGGCTAAGAATAAACCAATACAAGAGCAATACAAAAAGATAAAATTGATTTTGTTTTTTTTTAAGTATACTAATTAGTTTTTATATACATTTCTTTAGCAATTTCTGTTAACCATTTTTTTGTAATGTATTCACTTTTTTGAATTCTAGAGTCTACATTTTTAAAGTAGTCATTGGTTGCCCACATCATTTGAGACTTCCAATCAACATTAATATAGCTAAAGGCTTTTATAACATCTTTATTTTTTTCTATGGTTTCAAAAAAAGTAACAAACCAGTTTTCCCAAATTAATTTTGGACTCTTTTTTAAATCTGCATGGAAATTGCCAAAATCATCTTTTAAAACAGGGCAAGCTTCTGCTATAAAAACAGGTTTTTTGTGTTTTCTGGCAAATTGTATCATTTCTTCATCTGGATTATTAAAATAAGAGTATCCACACCAATCTACAAATTCATCTCCTGGATACCATTCTTCTAAGACTTTTTGGCTAGAACCAGTGCCTTTAGATTGCCAAACAAAGGCAACGTTATCTACTTTAATTTTTCTAAATATATTGTAAATGCGTTTCCAAGCTTTTAAAAAGTGTTTCTTCTTGTAGTTATTCCAATCCCAACCATCAAATTCATAGCCAATTCTTAAAAAAA
>JGI26084J50262_1000838_pt1 | contig 17576 bp, 18 predicted proteins | sample SaaInl6LU_22_DNA_FD_50262 | JGI IMG/M metagenome (IMG submission 50262) | reverse complement strand
TTGGACTGGTCGAGGTGGCTTAAACTGGTCCACTTGAAAAGTTAGTCTGGAACCCTAGAAAGGAACCAGACAATGAAAGGCAAAAGATACACAACCGAACAGAAGATCCGCATCCTACGGGAGGCGGAGAGCAGTGACAAGACGATCCAAGACGTCTGTCGTGAGCGTCAGATCAGCGAGCAGACCTTCCACCGCTGGAAGCGTGAGATGGGGATGCTTGAAGTTGATCAGGCAAAGCAATTGAAAGAACTCCAGCGTGAGAACGCCCGGCTCAAGCGGATGTTGGCCGATGAGATGCTCGGCAAAGAGCTGCTGAAGGAGGCACTTGAAAAAAAGTTATGAGCCCCGAACACAAGCGTCAGGTCTCTGAAGAGTTTGTTTCCGGGGGACGTTGCACGGCCCGTGCGGCCTGTCGTCACTTTGGGCTGCACCGCAGCACTTTTGCCTATGAAGCGAAGCAACCAGATGCATGGCTGGCCAGGCTCAAGGCAGCCCTGCGACGCGTCTCCAACCAGCATCCCGAGATGGGGTATCCCAAGGTGACGAAGTTACTCAAAGATGAAGGCTGGAAGGTTGGCACACGCATGGTGCAACGCCTGCGCCGAGAACTCGGCCTGGTCGTTCCATCCAAGAAGCCTAAGAAGCGGCGACAAGGGTCTCTACCGGGCTGCCGACTAAAGCGACACACCGGGGGCCATGTATGGACCTGGGACTTCGTTCACGATACTACGGTGCGTGGAGGGAAGCTACGAATGCTCAATATAATCGACGAGTTCACTCGGGAATGCCTGTGTATTTATGTGGACCGGCGGATCAATGCCCGGAAAGTGCGTCGCATTATCTCAGAGCTGATTGATATCCATGGGGCTCCCGAACATATCCGCAGCGACAATGGCTCTGAGTTCATTGAGAAGGATCTGCGCGCTTAGTTGGCAGATAATCAAATCAAGACGCTTCATATCGAACCAGGCAGTCCGTGGCAGAACGGATACATCGAGAGCTTCAATGCACGCTTCCGGGAAGAGTGCCTGAACCGAGAGCAGCTATGGACTCTGTCCGAAGCACGTGTCGTCATCGAGGACTGGCGATGGAAGTATAACAATATACGTCCGCACAGGTCTCTTGGATATATCACGCCTCTTGAGTTTGCTAAGGAGGAGATCAAAGAAGAACCACCAACCCAATGCTGGGCCTCCGGTCGGGCTACGCCCTCCCTGCGCCCCAGCATTGACTTACTCTACAACTTAGAACACATCATTAACCCATCCAGACTAACGAAAGCTCTGGCCCAGTTTGGGTAACTCGATCACCTTCATGCATTTTTGGATGGTCTTATTTTAGAACGCCGTAGCCCGAGCGATCGCCCAGCTACCAAAGTATCCAAATCTTCGATCAATAATAATGATATTCTGCGGAAATTGCGCATCGCTTTTGAAATGAAAGACACGGATATGATCGAGACCATGGAAGGTGTTGGCTTTCGAGTGTCCAAAAGTGAGGTCAGCGCCCTCTTCCGTGCGACATCGCACAAGCATTACATGGAATGCGGCGATCAGTTTTTACGTAATTTCCTTAAAGGACTGACGCATCGATTTCGTTTAGGGGAATCCGGAGATTCGCAGTAAGCTTACGATACAGGCATTGCAGCGGCTCGTTAATGATAACAAGCGCTATCTTTACAAAGGTGTCAGATAAACTAAATGTATTCATCTCACCGACAACCTCTCGCTGAGTGAGCGGTTGATTTAGCATCCATTAGCGATTTAATTAATCCTCATGTCTCAATTCAGAACTTTCCTTCGATCCTATTGGCCATTCGCAGTGGTTTTTGCGGTCTGTGTTTTGGGGTTTACTGCGGAGGAAATTCTATCCGCGCAAGGAAATGATTGGATGGATCGCTTTTTGTTGGTTCCGTCTGAAGTGACCGCGAGTTGGCAGGAGTTCCTCGCTAATGGCTATGAGCCGAATCAGTTACCCGCCTTCATCACTTTATTGAGCGCCGTGTTTCTGCATGCAGATGTGGAGCATATTGCAATGAATCTGGTCTTTATCTGGGTGTTTGGATCGTTGGTGTTGCGAGAGCTTGGAGCTATTTGGTTTTTGGGGATCTTTATATTCACAGCGATCACAGGCAGCGTCGGGCAAATCTTACTAGACCCCGAATCAGTGATCCCAGTCCTTGGCGCATCGGGTGCTTTACTCGGCCTGGAAGGTGTCTACTTTGGAATGGCGCTGCGTTGGCGCTTACCCAACCCAGATGTTTGGCCGATCTCTCATCCAATTGCCCAAGAAAGATTAATGATTTTTGCTGCGCTAGGCATTTTACTCGATATCAGCGGAATCCTTGGGGACCGTTCTGGCGTTGCCTTTGGTGCGCATATCGGTGGCTTCATCGGTGGCTTCGTTCTGGGCACGACTTTGATTCCGACGCCTAAGCACGCAACGTTTCAATAGCGAGTGATGAGCGCGGTGCTTCAGCTTGTCATCGGATACTTTCCTAAGTGAGTGCCATTCTCCATTGACCTTCATGCACGTTTATTAACGGTTCAAGTCCACTTCTTCATTTAGATAAACCATTCGTAACATGCCCTCACGTGGACGCCACCAAAGCACATCGAAAGAGTGTCGCCGTATGATCGATAAAATCGAGAATATGGAGGGTGTGATTGGTGTCATTATCGGGCACTCTTATGGCGGGAAATCATTGGGCAAACAAAGTCGAACAGGATCGGTCAAGGTGCAGCGCGTTGGAGACGGGGGCATCAAAGCGGCCACTCAATCGGCGAAAGGACTGCAGGAGCTTTTCATCCGAACTGAAGCAGGCGCCGAAGCAGGAATAGCAGAACGAATTTCAAAATTGGCTTAGTCGACGATATAACTGCCCTCCCCGAGACTGGAGTTCAACGCACTCTAGTTGAGTTCCAGTTCACCGCGTTGCATCATTTGCAGTAACTGAATCAATCCAGCACTGTCATTGGCATTCACGTTTAGCGTGTAATCGACTGGAACGATCGTGCCCTCCTGTGTCGATTCGCCATAGAAGGTCAACAGTATCGGCTTGGTCTCATTTGAATCTGGAAAGAAATCGATTTTAAAACGCTGCAGTGCAAGATCTTCAAGCGCCCGTTCTGCAAGCAGGTATTGTGTATATGCGGCGGTGCCTGGCTTGAGGCCTTGGGTCAACAATCCGTTCATTGAATACGAAAGACGTGCCCCATGCTCAGAGTCGAGTTCTAGCCCACCCCCGTTGATTTGAAAGGCTGCAGATTTTGACTGAACGATCAGCGCTCCAGATACGGAGCCAGACAATTCACCCTTAAATTGTGGCACCGCCTTTGCGAGTTGATCGAGTTGTATACGCTCCAAGTTTAGCTGTATGGGATCTGATGAACGATCCTTAAGCTTGAGCGTAAAATCATTCGCGTAAATTTTCCCACCCATTGTATTCACATGAAAACTACGTATGCCTAATTCACTAGGGTCGGACATACTCAATGCGAGTGAGAGCTCCGTAAAATCAACACCGGCGACTTGCATCAAACCAGCTTGGATCGTGGTGCTGACGTTTTGCTTAAACTCTTTTTCGTAATCCACCTGCGCGACACCTGAGAGCTCATTTACGGATAGGCTCTGACTCGACCAACTCACATCTTTTAGACTCCACGTAATATCCGACTTGGCCGCCAAGACTGACCAAGCGTCCACATCTACACGCCCTTTCATACCTGCATTCGCTGTAAAACTAAGATCTGCGGGCAACAGCTCTGCGGCAAGTGAGCCGATCAAGCCAGAACCAAGGCTATTGAGCTGTGTATTAAAATCGACCTGCCCGAAGCCCTCAACGAAGGAGGTATATCCACGGCTTGAAAGTTCTACAAGATTGTCGCCAAGAGCCATCTTTAGGTGACATTGCTGATTCTCAATCCGCAGTGAAAGTTCCCCACTGTCATAGGTCTCCGTGCCCACATACAGCTGCTCAAGTGGAAGCGTTAGATAGGCTCGAAACACATCATTGCCATTTGTCGCGATACCGAAGGAAGCAGACTGAGTGCTACCTTCGAGTGCATCCATCAATACTTCAGAGGGGCCAACATTGCCCAGAACCGCGGCATTATAGTGCTCCGGTTGTTGCGCGTTCCAACGAAAGTATCCCGATACTTCGGCGAAGGTCGATGCGCCCAAAGGATCGATATACAGCTCTGCATTCTTCTGCGAGAGTATGGCCGTCAATTCGCTTAAGTAATTCTTTGAAATGCCCTCCCAGTCACGAGCACTCATCGAACCATCTAGCGCTACGGTTTGATTCAGGCTATCGATATTGATGTTTGCTTGTAGTCCGAAATACTCGCCTTCCGATCGAAGTGTCGAAACGAGTTTATCGGCTCCCTGTTTATCGACTTGAAGCGTCAGAGAGGATTGGTAGCTAAACTGATTTGCTGAAACCTGCAGATCATCAATCTGCAGGCCAAGACTTTGAAGTGGTAATTGACTCACGTCGGCGACAATCGTCTGACAAGTTTCGACGATGCGCTCGTGCAATCGACCCAATTGCTCATGGAGCTTTACTGGCTCCTGAGCCCCCTCCCCAAGTGTTCGCTTCACTGAGCATTTGTGAATCTCCACTTGGACCGACAATTGGTTCTGATGATCGAGGAGTGCCATCAGCGGCACTTGCAACCTTAAATCTTCGAGCGTTACATCCGGTTCCTGGTATTTCTGAATCACGACAACCAGCCCCGACTCAGGCCTTATCGATAGGCTCTGAATTTCGATAACACCGCCCCGTTCAACGAGCATTTGGTTGGCGAATCGCTCAAAAATCGACGCGGCATTGTAAAGCAGGAGCCCAAAGCACACAGCTAAGAACAGCAATAGGTAGGCAATAAATTTCAAGCACCGTCTTCGCATTTTAGAGGTCCATTTCGCCAGCCGACGGCGTGTGCACAAGTGCCATATTTATAAGGGTATTCAATGGGCAATAAGGTAAATCATGATCCACGACGATGACAAGTATTGAACTCCAATGAAACCAATGCCACTCTCATCGGTCTACCTTATCGAAACCACACTATGAAAAGTTTATTCAACCCTGTTAGCCCATTCCTTTTCCTAGTTATCGCCCTGCTCGGTGGCTGCGCAACAATGGATCGAGATTACGAAAGGCCGAAGGTTGATGTCGTCGGTGTCACAAAGAGCGAGACGGATACTGCGGCGCTTCAGTTTACCTTGCAACTGCGCATCGTGAATCCGAATGCTGAAACCTTGAATTTGAAGGGGCTCTATTATGAGCTCAATCTAGAAGGTATCGACTTAATCACGGGCACCGCTAGAAACATTCCACCGATTGAAGGTTTTAGCGATACCGTGGTCTCCGTTAATTCCGCAGCAGGCATGATCAGCAGCGCGCGTTTCATCTCGATGATGATCAACGAACCGCGCGAGACTTGGACCTATCGCCTTAAGGCCAAATTGGGCACCACTTCTAAATGGATGCCCTCCACGACAGTGACTGAAACGGGCGAAATTTCCTTGAAATAGCGATTCAGCCATCCAGTGCAGACTAGGTTTGTTTACGGTAATTTGTCGGTGAAATACCGAAGTGCTTTTTAAACGTGCTGCTGAAATGTGGCGCATGGCAAAAGCCTGTCAGCGCAGCAATGGTTTCCACAGGTTCATCGGTAAATTGCAATTGCGCCTTCGCTTCATTGAGGCGCAAGCCGATCAGATATTCACGGATGCTGCTGCTCATATTCTCGCGAAACTTACTTTCCAAGTGCCTTCGACTGACTCGGAAGTGCTCAGCGAGATCTTTTGTGCCGATCGATTTACGGAAGTTTTCACGCAGATACAGTAAGACCTGACGAATAAACGGATCCAGCACCGCGATCGCGTCCGTGCTTTGGCGTATCGTGATACCTGTTGGCGGGATGAGCACGAGTCGCTGTTTTAGAGCGTCGCCTTTCATTAATTGGTCCAGCATCTTTGCCCCTTCAAAGCCGATTTTTGACAAATCGTAGCGCACGCTAGACAAGGACACCGACTGACTGTTGCAAATGAGCGGATTATCATCCGCACCTAGTATCGCGACGTCGTCAGGAACCTTGAGCCCTGCGTCATAGCACAAGTTCGAAACCCAAGCCGAATCGTAATCGCTTTTCGTATAGATTGCGCAGGGCTTCGGCAGCGCAAGCAACCGCTCAGTCATATACGCCGCATCCTGAGGACGCACCGTATCGAGCCGCATACAGTCAATGCCCACCTCTTGTAAGCAGTCATGATAGGCCTTGAAGCGTGCTCGGCTTGCAGGATTACTTGCGAGCCCGAACCAAGCGCAATTCTTATGTCCCAACTCAATAAAGTGCATTGCGCCCAGTCGCCCAATCGCGGCGTTATCCGCCGCCACTCGCGGTAAATCAATGTCTTCCCGCCAAATGGAAAGATCTACTGTAGGCACATTGGCGTTCAATACAAAGTCCTCCAGTTGCCGGCTAGAATTTAGCGAAGTAATAATGCCATCCCCCTGCCAATGTTCTGGTAATTGGAAGTCTTTTAGAATGCTTACATTTAGGTGCCAACCGTGCTGTCGCGCATAACGAGCAATCCCCTCGTGTGCTGATTGGTCATAACTACCCAATACCATTAATACATGCTTCGTTCGCGCCATTGCGCAAATTTGCAAAAGAACTAGAATTTATGCAATTTTAATTACCGGCTACTTTTGATAGATTTGCCGTTTTTCGAATATTCAACTCAATCAACATACTCCTATGGCTATCCAAATTAAATCTGCTGACTCTTGTGAATACGGCTGCATCTCCCTCGGTGAGGTGATGTTGCGCCTCGATCCCGGTGAAGGGCGTGTGCATACCGCTCGTCAATTTACTGCCTGGGAAGGCGGCGGTGAATATAATGTCGCTCGTGGACTTCGTCGTTGCTTTGGTCTCAAGACAGCAGTCGTGACTGCGTTTGCCGACAATCCAGTGGGACGTCTGGTCGAGGATTTCATTCTCCAAGGCGGCGTGGACACGCAATTCATCAAATGGGTGGACTACGATGGCATCGGGCGCACTGTTCGCAATGGTATGAATTTCACCGAGCGCGGGTTCGGTATACGCGGCGCCGTCGGTTGCCCAGACCGCGGCAACACAGCTGCTAGCCAACTCAAACCAGGCGACATCGACTGGGAAGAGATCTTCGGCAAGCGTGGTGCGCAATGGTTCCACACTGGTGGCATCTACGCAGCACTGAGCGAAAGCACTCCAGAGGTGGTTTTGGAAGCAGTGAAATGCGCAAAGAAGCATGGCACGATCGTGAGTTATGACTTAAACTACCGCCCTTCCCTTTGGAAAGATTTCGGTGGATTGGCTAAGTGCCAAGAAGTGAACCGTGAAATTGCAAGATACGTCGACGTCATGATCGGCAATGAAGAAGACTTTACAGCCTGCCTTGGATTTGAAGTCGAAGGTGTGGACGAGAACATCTCCCACATCCCTGTCGAAGCGTTCAAAAGTATGATCGGCACAGCGATTAAGGAATTCCCGAATTTCCAAGCAACCGCAACCACACTTCGCGCGGTTAAAACAGCGACTGTAAATGACTGGGCGGCGATGGTTTGGCATGACGGCGAGTTCTACGAGTCCATGCAGTTCCCAGAACTTGAAATCATGGACCGTGTGGGCGGTGGCGACAGTTTTGCTTCGGGTTTGATCTACGGATTCCTTTCTGAGAACGACCCACAAGAAGCTGCAGACTATGGCTGCGTGCACGGCGCGTTGGCGATGACCACTCCGGGTGACACCACAATGGCCTCACTGAAAGAAGTGAAGAAAATCAAGGCTGGTGGTGGCGCACGTGTCGATCGCTAGGCAGCCGTTTAATTTCAAATTCTACATACGAACTATGTCAGACTTACACCAGTTCCCAGTGATCCCCGTGATCGTTATTGACGACGCGAACGATGCTGAACCACTCGCAGAAGCGCTCCTGAATGGTGGCCTTAATATCATTGAGGTGACTTTTCGGACTGCGGCTGCTCCCCTCGCTATCGAACGCATTGCAAACGCATTTCCGGATATGATGGTTGGCGCAGGAACGGTCGTGACTCCCGATCAGGCAAAGCAAGCAATCGATTCTGGCAGTAAGTTTGGCCTCGCACCAGGAACCGACCCTGAAACGATCGCCTACTTCAACTCAAAGGGCATCCCCTTCGTGCCAGGCATCATGACCCCGTCAGATATACAAGCTGCGGTCAAAGCAGGTTGTCGCTCACTGAAGTTCTTTCCTGCAGGCGCTGCCGGTGGCACGAAACTACTTAAAGCAATGGCGGCACCGTATGCCAACCTTGGCATTCAGTTTTGCCCAACGGGCGGCGTGTCTTTGGACAACATGAACGACTACCTAGCCATCCCTGAAGTATTTGCGATCGGTGGCTCTTGGCTCGCGACAAAAGCACAGATTGCCAATAAGGACTGGTCCACCATCACCGCTCAGGTGAAAGAAGCACTGGCCAAAGCCGAGCAAGCCTAGTCGCCACTCAAGACTTATTTAGCATCGAGGAGATCCAGCGTGGTCTCCTCGATTTTTTTGGCATCTTCATAATCACTAAGATAAGCCACCAGTGCATGCATAAACTGATATGAGGGTGTTTCAGGATCCAACACAGTTTCATACAGCGCCCCAAGTGAACGTGTCGCATTGAAATAGAGTGGATTCACGATTTCTAAGCGCAATGAGATCAACTCGATACGCGCTTCTAGTATCGTGCGAATTTCTTCATTTTCACGTAAATTCCAGAGACTACGTAGGTTTTTAAGTTCACCACCTGCTTCGCGAAAAACAGTAAAATCAACCATCTGCTCCAGCCATATGCGCGACTGAGTCATCGTTTCAAAAAGCTCATACTCGGTNGCGACCAATTCGTCGCGCTCCGCACGCCACCAANCATCTAAACTGTTTACAGCATCGGCTGATGCGTCTTCAGGTAANAGCTTAGTGATGCCTTCAGAAGGGTCGCCACCTGCAAGCGCACTTTCGATGATTGAACGTAGGGTATCGCGATAGAATGCGCTTTGGCGTAATGCGCATAAAAAGTAGTAAGCGTGATGGCTGAAATTAGCCTCAGATGAATCGGCTAGAGACGGTGTCAACAATGCCTTCGAATCAATGAAATCAGCTCCTTTCGACGCCTTCAACTGACTGATCAAAAAGCTCGGTCGTATCGAATGGAGGCTTTCGAGCGCGAGCGCATGGACTGGCCACGCCTTCATCCCCTGAGGCGCCTTGGGGCCATACTTATAAATTGTATAACGTGTCAAGTAAGCCTGCGTAATCGCAAAACATGCTTGCTCCAAATCCAGCGACTCATCCCAACGGAAGTCGAGTCGCACACTACCTTGAGGGCCTAGGCTGAGTGCTGAGCGACCCTCAAACGCAACGTGCTCTTCAGGGCGTAGCGCGATCAAGACTCGGTTCGGGAAGAAGACACCATTCTCTGGCAAATAGCGATTACTCTGCGCCGCAATATGCTCCGCAAGCTCACTGACATAAGACACGGAGCGGTTATCCACACCGACCACATCAAAGTAAGTGCTTTCAATGGACACCAAATTCGCGGCGGCAGAGATCAATGGGCAGAATAGCCCCCCAATTATTAAGCGGTGAATGAAGCGCATCGCTTTGATTATTGTAGCTGTAAACGGATGATACCGTCTGAGAGCTCAACAGACGTCACGCTAGACCAAGCACTCTCAATAGCGAGAAATTCATCGGAGCCCGTGTATGCCTTGAGTAAGGTGTCGACAATCCGATGCCCGATGATGTCGACCAAGGGAACGCTCGCGCTATCGATGCGCACACTCTTCATCGAAAATTCGACACTGTCACCACTATCGTCGAACACACCAGTAACGATCACTGTGCGTGAGTAAGTCTTACCATTGATAATGAAACTGGTGGGCAAACTTAGGGTGATTAAATACTTAGTTATATGAATATTCGGCACCCCTGGCAAGATGAGCATTTTAGGTGCCCCCTCACCACTTGGCGCAGTTGCAGGTTTGAACTTCGCCGATAGCCATGCATTCACTTCCCGATGGGTAAACTCGACTGCATCCAAGTTGCCATCCACCCAAGCTTGGCGCTTATCAATCCATGTTTTAACAGTCGAATTAGGNCCCTGCATGTAATAAATATCCTTAGGACTCGAATAAGCATCTTCTTGCGCTTCCTCGAACTTCGCTAGGTCACGCGCATTATTGAGCGGAGTCGCCGGAAAGGATGCCATATAGAGAGCACCGAGGACTGCACCGAAAAGTGCGGTCAGCATTCCATAAAAACACATTCCCAGAACCGATGGCTCTTCCGTTTTCTTCTTAACAGCACACATAATAATTAGATATTAGTTGGTCTCCCNTGCTCAAGCGAGCGATAGCANAGTCCAGTATAGCTTATCAACATAAGGAACCCGAAATAAACCGCAAACCCATATAACGGCGCTGAAAGTGCAAAAATACCGATAAAGACGAACGCAGGTATCACGAATCGCGGCAATTCCATATAGGTCATTCGTATAATGAGTGGCACATCTAAAAGGTCTTTGAAGTCCGACCGCATTTGTAATCGATACANAGCCGAGCTGAACAACACAGGAGAGATCAAAAACGTAAGTGATAGCACTAGATATGAAATGGCGACAAGCCCCAGGCTTCCAAGTGCACCCGATAGCAATGAAATGATAAGAATGGGCAGCAACCAGTAACTCAGCCACACGACTCCGAAGCGTAAACCATCAAAAAACAGGGCCCGCCAATCCGTCCATTCTGGAAGCGAAATCTGCCCGGTTCTACGTATTTGACTGGATAAACGATACAAGTAACCGAAGGCNAAAATATTCACAANTGGCACAAATGAGAGCAAGCCCCCAATCAACAACTTCAGCCAAAAACCTGGCTGACGGATGAGGCGCATAAAAACTTCTTCAAAAATTGGCGTTCCCTTCATAAAATTACTCTTCATAACTATCGCAGTGAATCAGTCATTGAAAGAAAAATTACGTCAATATCAGCAGCGCGTCGAATCCGCTATCGACGTATACATCCCCTCCGCGCAGACACGCCCTGTCAAACTACACGAAGCGATGCGCTATTCGATGGAAGCTGGCGGCAAGCGGATACGTCCCGTGCTGATCCTCGCAGCTAGCGAACTCTTTCCATCAGATGCCTCACCAGAGGCTGCGGCCGTTGCCATCGAGTGTCTACACACGTATACATTAATCCATGACGACCTGCCCTCGATTGATGACAGTGATCTACGTCGGGGGCGCGCCTCTTGCCATACACAGTTTGACGAAGCGACCGCGGTTCTTGCTGGCGATGCCCTACTCACATTTGCCTTTCAGTTGCTCACGCGTGCGTATCGAGACCGCCCAGAACTCGCTTGTGACTTAGTTGCCGACCTCTCAGAGGCCAGCGGTAGCGAGCGCTTGATCGGGGGGCAAATGGAAGACGTCGACAATGAGGGCAAGCCTATCGATGCGGAGATGCTCACCTTCATTCATGAAAATAAAACTGGCGCTTTATTAACGGCGGCACTGACGATGGGCTTACGCTTCTGTGGTCCAAGTGAACAACAAATCGAGCAAATCACGGAGGTTGGCTACCACATGGGCATGACTTTTCAAATCGTTGACGATATTCTCGATGCCACTTCGAGTGCTGAGNTTATGGGGAAACCGGTCGGCAACGATGATGCAGCTGAAAAGAGCACTTATGTCGCCTTNCACGGAATCGAGGGAGCCCATGCGGAAGCCAAGCAGCATACAGAAAGAGCGATCCACGCTGCTAAAGCACTAGGAGGCAACAATACCTTCTTAATTGAACTCATCGAAGAGCTCGGTTCGCGGATACATTAGCCAAGTCGCGATCAGTCACTGTTAAGTGCTGGCGGCTCTACTGGATTCGTGTGCCCGTTGAATATACTTTCATAGATCAAGTTTTCAGGCGGCTCCATTTCACTGATCTTAAAGTCGGACTTTTTCACATGATACGGGCCATAACGATAGGCCGCGGCGAGAAGTGGATAGGTGAATTCGCCATGCTGTTTCAAGTAGTCACGGCAAAAAGCTAGGTAGTCGATCCCGACTCGGACGTTCGTGCGCCAATCCCAAGCATGCCGATACGACTCATCGCTCACCTCTCTCCACGCAGGCCGTGTGATTTGCATCATACCACGAGCCACAGAACTACGTGCACGCGCATTCAAACTACTTTCCGCCCAAGCGATCGCATAGACAAATTCAGGGTCGATCCCCTGCCTGGAAGCTTGCTCCTCAATATAAGACCATACCTCATCAGGGGATACAGGTTCAGTGTGATTACCCACCGTTTGCGAGAGCACAATTGCGAGAACCCCGACCACCACACAAAGCATCAATGCCAAATGAACGATCACTCGCTCGTCTCTGTGGTAGTGATGATCAATCGGCATGAATGAACACTACACGGCCCACATCACTTGACAATGACGAAGCTGAACTACCGCTTCTTCATCCAACCGACATTAATTGTTGGCGATTTTTTATCCTTCTTTTTCTTCGGCAGTTGCCCATCGATCCATTGCACAATTGGTGCGCGGCCGCGCTTTGTTTTTGCTGAACAATAAAACACTTTAGTGGGCTGAAGCCCCCACTCATCGCACGCCTCCAGAAACTGACTCGCATGATTCTTCACAGCCGTATCCGAACTACGATCTGTTTTGGTGAAAATAATGGAGTATGGCAGCTCGCACTGCTGTAGCCATTCTGCGAATGCGAGATCCCCGTCGAGTGGCTCCAGTTGTGAATCAATGAGCAGGAAAATGTGCTTTAAATTTTCACGAACGTTCAAGTATTCACTGACGTGTAAATTAAACTCGCCCTGCTGCTTCTTAGATAATTTCGCGTAACCATACCCCGGCAGATCGACCAACGTCCAGCTGTTGTTAATTCGGAACAAATTGATCAACTTAGTTTTACCCGGCGTGCCAGATGTTTTAGCAAGCTGCTTGGTGTTTGTAAGTAAATTAATTAAAGATGATTTGCCTACATTAGATCGGCCAACAAAGGCGAACTCAGGCATGCTTGATGGCGGACATGCTTCCAAGTCGACGGCACTGGCGATGAATGTAGCGGATTCGATTTTCATAGATAGCCCAAGGTTTACCTATTGTGCCATAAATTCGATTCTATTCTTATCTTAATTTTTTCCTCCAGTGTGTCGGCGGCTCCCCTGTCACACGCTTAAAAACCACTGCCATACGCTCTGGATCATTAAAACCGCACAGTTCCGCGATAATTGAAACGGGGTGATTCGTATCGGCGAGCAACTGCTTGGCGCGATCGACACGCATCCGACACAACATTTCCCAAGGGGTGCATCGATAGTATTCTTTGAACTTTCGTTCCAGACTACGACGTGCTATACGCAAATCATCGCACATCTTACCAACACTCACAATATCTTCGAGATGCTCGGACAAGTAGGACATCGCACGACGGAGCACTGCATCCTCTACCGCAAGATGATTTGCCGAATGTCGCAGCACGACACCACTTGGCGGAACCAAGACTGGCGCTTCGAGAGTCCGCCCTTTAGCGAGCAGCGCCTGCATGGACTCACCCACTAAAGCACCAATGGTATCCCACGGAATCGAGACACTCGACAGCATCGGATAACTAAGACCACACACCAGCTCATCATTATTCGCCCCGATGACGGCCACCTGCTCTGGCACGGCAATGCCCAATTGTTGACACGCGCCACAAAGAAAGCGCCCCAGGGGGTCGTGCACGGCAAAAATACCCACAGGCTTTGGTAGCTGGCGTAGCCAATTCGATAGGTCCTCTCCAGGCGCCACAAAGTGCTCACTGTAGCGTGCATCTTCAAAGGCCGTTTCTGTATGAACAGGAATTACATGTGGGAATTCGGCGCTAAACCCAGCAATACGCTGGTCGGAATATGGAGTGCCATTACCCAAACAAGCGACGCTTCTAAACCCCGCTTGCTTGAAAGCTTCTGCTGCCGCAGCACCGACCGCTTTGTCGTCCACATCAATGCTGACTGCATTTGGATAAATGAAATCAGTATCAGCAATCACCGTCGGTATTTGTAAATCCAAGAGCGAATCCGTCACCTCAGGTAACCATTCAGTAATCAAGCCACTTGGCTGAAGTGTTTCGAGCAAGTCCTTGAGCTCGTTAACCGGACGATGAATACTCACGATTCGAAAATCCGAATCTCGACGCACAAAAGGCATCAATGCAGGCGTCAAACGGCGTAAGAATACCTCGGTCATAACGATTGCTATCTGCTGATCCATAATCAGCAAAATGAATATCACACCTTCGACGCAAATCAACAGAATATATACGCAATTTACGGTTCCCGTGTGTCAAAAAAATCCGTATAGTGACCGAGTTAATTACCTACAAACCTTGATACAACACTATGGAATATTTCGACTGCGGCAAAATTGAATTTGAAGGAACGTCTTCAAAAAACCCACTGGCTTTCAAGCACTACAACGCGAGCGAGCTCATTGACGGCAAGACAATGAAGGACCACCTCCGTTTCGCAGCGCCCTACTGGCACGTCATGCGTAACGAACTCGCCGACCCTTTTGGTGGTGGCACCGCACAAATGCCATGGGATGACGGTAGCAACTCCACTGAAAATGCTCTCGCCCGTGTCGACGTCTTTTTTGAATTTCTCGAAAAAATTGGCATTGATTTTTATTGCTGGCACGACCGAGACATCGCTCCCGAGCTCAACGACCTCGCAGCTTCAAATGCTGCTTTAGATACAGTTGTCGCCAAGCTGAAAACCAAGCAACAAGAGACAGGCGTTAAACTGCTATGGGGCACCGCGTGCCTCTTCTCGCACCCACGCTATTCACAAGGCGGCGCCACGTCGCCAAATGCTCAAGTATTTGCGTATGCAGCGGCACAGGTAAAAAAGGCACTCGAGTGCACTAACGAACTCGACGGCTTAGGCTACACCTTCTGGGGCGGTCGTGAGGGCTATGCCACTTTACTCAACACTAACATGAAGCGTGAGCTCGATCACCTTGCCGCGTTCTTGCACATGGCCGTCGACCACGCAAAGAAGATCGGCTTCAACGGCCCCTTCTACATCGAGCCAAAACCGCGCGAGCCTTCCACTCACCAATACGATTCAGACTCAGCAGCTTGCTTGAATTTCCTTCGTGAGTATGGGCTGATGGATCACTTCAAACTCAACATCGAAACAAACCACGCCACACTTGCAGGGCACACGATGGAGCATGAACTTACCGTCTGCACCAATGCAAATATGCTCGGCAGTATTGATGCAAATCGTGGCGATGAGCTCATCGGCTGGGACACGGATCAATTCCCCACCGACATTTACCTCACCACACAAGTGATGCTTGTTGTGCTTGAAATGGGTGGCTTTACGACTGGTGGTTTGAATTTCGACGCAAAACGTCGTCGCGAGTCGCACGAGCCGATTGACCTCATGCATGCTCACATCGGCGGCATGGATGCCTTTGCACGTGGCCTAAAGATCGCACATGCGATCCGCCAAGACGGCAGAATGAGCGATTTCGTGCAGGCGCGCTACAGCACATTCGATAAGGACATCGGCGCGAAGGTCGAGGCTGGCGAAGTCAGCTTCGAAGACCTTGAGAAATACGCCCTCGAAAATCCAGAGCCAATTCTCGGCAGTGGCCGTCAAGAAATGATGGAAAATCTCTTGAACGAATTCATTTAATCACTCCCCCCCCATCTATGCCCTAATCTTGGTTGGTCTTGCTCTCGCAATCTCACAGCCATGATTAGGGCATTTTTACTGCAGCCTCCTCCCCCATTTAGAACCTATCAAATTGGACGTTAAACGTTCCCATAATAATGCCCTACTCACTCGGTATTGATTCCTCCACTCAAAGCTGCTCCGCGATCGTCATCGACACGGACACAGGCACAGCCGTCGCTGAAGCGGCAGTCAATTTTGGCGAACGCCTCCCGCACTACAGTGCCCCTTCAGGCTTTATCGAAGGTAGCGCTGACGGCGTGGTTCATGCTGATCCTTTAATGTGGTTAGATGCGCTCGACCTTTTGCTCGAAGATCTTGGTAAGCTTTGCGACTTATCAAAAGTCGCCGCCATCTCAGGAGCAGGACAGCAGCACGGATCAATCTACCTCAACGACCAATGGTTTTATGCGGTCGATACCCTCGATTCTACAGAACCACTTTCAAAGCAAATTCAGCCCTGCCTGGCTCGTGCCACCTCCCCGATCTGGATGGATTCCTCAACTCGCAAAGAGTGCGCGGAAATTGCCTCTGCTGTCGGCGGTGATAGCATTGTCTGCAAAAAGTCAGGCTCGATTGCGGTCGAGCGTTTCACGGGGCCACAAATTCGCCGTTTCTATAAAAATGACGAAGCTGCCTATCAAAAAACCGAGCGCATTCATTTAGTCAGTTCCTTTTTATGCTCGATCTTATGCGGGGCTGATGCACCGATCGATACGGGTGATGGTGCAGGCATGAATCTCTTGAACATTCAGACTTGGGAATGGGATGACGAACTGCTCGACGCCACGGCACCCGCACTGAAAGCCAAACTCCCAGAAGTCAGCCAAGGCTCCAGTAAAGTGGGCGTCATCTCTGAGTATTTCGTTGAAAAATATGGATTTACCCCAGGTGCCGAAGTCGTTGTTTTTACTGGCGACAATCCAAGTAGCCTCGTGGGTATGGGCGCAAGCCAACCTGGTAAAGTGGTTATCTCACTCGGCACTTCGGATACCTTTTTTGCCGCGATGCCTAGCGTCGTTGCCGATCCAAATGGCTGTGGTCATGTTTTTGGCAATCCAGCTGGCGGCTCCATGTCTTTGCAATGCTTCGTCAATGGCTCATTGGCACGTGAAGCGGTGAAAGATAAATTTGCTTACGATTGGGAGGCCTTTACCAGCGCATTCAGCGCAACGGCTCCAGCCAACAATGGCAATGTGATGCTTCCTTTTTTCAGTCCAGAGATCAGCCCGCGCATCGAGCTTGAAGCACCCTTGTTAGCAGGCACCGAAACCTTTGTGAACTGGCAGGAAGCCGACTCCGCTATCCGCGCCTGTGTGGAAGGTCAATTTGTGAATATGAAACTACGCTCTGACTGGATGCAACTAAAGCCCGAAGTAATCTATCTGACTGGTGGCGCATCGAAAAACGATGCGATTGCGCAAGTCGTGGCCGATGTCTTTCAGGCAAAAGTGCAACGCCTTGCTGTGACTGGATCTGTTGGTCTGGGGGGCGCGATGCGTGCCGCGAACAGTGTATTTGGCAGCGATTTAGGCGCACTCGGCGATCAATTCTGCCAACCACAGGCAGACAGCACAATTGAGCCACAAGTCGAGGCTGCAACCTACACATCGACCGCAGCTCGCCTAGACGAATTATTGAGCACTCACTTGTAAACGTTTCACTTGGAAAGTGTGTGCTGCTTTAGCAAGCAGCTGCCTAAGGGCACACCGTTCGCTTACTCAAGCAGTGCGCGACGCCTTCACACTAATT
>JGI26084J50262_1000822_pt1 | contig 17788 bp, 19 predicted proteins | sample SaaInl6LU_22_DNA_FD_50262 | JGI IMG/M metagenome (IMG submission 50262) | reverse complement strand
GGTGTTTATAGAGCAATGGGTTTTAACAAAAGAGATAATAATTATCCTCAATTAACAGATCATTATTTTACAGGTGAATATCCTGTTAAACCTATAGATGAATTAGGGGATGATAAAATTACTCAATTATCATTACTAAGCACCGCTTCAAACAACTAAAGCAACCAATACAAAATTTTCAAACAGAAGAGTTAAACATAAAGACTTTAAAATGAACTTTAAATCCTTATATATAAATCAATGATCACTCATAAAGAACATATAATCAAATATTTTGAGTCTGGAATTAAAGATGTTAAAAATTTTAAAATTGGCATTGAGCATGAAAAATTTTTATTTGATGAAAAAACAAACAAAAGAGTAGATTACCCTACTATCCTTAAAATGTTTTCACTGCTAAGTGAATTTGGCTGGAAGCCAATAATGGAAAAAGAAAATATTATTGGATTACAGAAACAAGGAAAAAGTATTACTCTTGAGCCTGGAAATCAAATTGAGTTATCAGGTGATAAACTAAATAATATCCATGAAGCTTGTGCTGAATCTCATGATTATTTATTTGAGTTACAGCAAGTAACAAAAAAATTAAATTTAAAAATTGTTAGTGCTGGTTTTGATCCAATTTCAACCCTTAGTGAAGTTCCTAATAATCCAAAACAAAGATATCAAGTAATGACTAAGGATATGCCTAATGGTGGTTCTTTGAGCTTAGATATGATGTATAGAACTTGTGGTACGCAACTTAACTTGGATTACGATTCTGAAAAAGATTTTATTAAAAAGTTTAAAATAGTTAATTCTATAGTTCCAATATCTATTGCCCTTTTTGCAAATTCTTCAATAGTTGAAAAAAAAAATAGTGGTTACAGCTCTTATCGATCTAAAGTTTGGCAAGAAACATCAAGAGGGGGTTTACCTGAAGTTTTTTTTGATAATATGGATTTTGAAAAATATGCAGATTTTTCAATAAACTTTCCTTTATTATTTATTCAAAACGAAAAAGAATATTTATCAGGAAGCAATTATTCATTTTCAGATTTCATGAATGGAAAAATTAATGAAATTAACAACCGACTTCCAACTGAAGATGATTTAACCACTCACCTAAGTACAATTTTTACAGAAAATAGACTTAAGAAATATATAGAGTTAAGATCAATGGACACTTGTGGTTGGGACTGTTTGTGTTCTGGACCTGCTTTTAATACTGGAATATTATATGGAAATTTAGATGAGGCTTACGAATTAATTTCTAAGTGGGATAAGAATAAAATAATTAATGCTTACCTAGAAGCACCTAAAAAAGGGTTTAACACTGAGTTGATGGGAAAAGACCTATTACATTGGTCATCCTTGCTCCTTGGGATTTCTAGAAAAGGATTATTAAACAGAGACATTTTGAGTAAATCTAATGATAATGAGGCTAAGTTTTTAAATCACTTAGATAAACTGATTGATAATAAGACAACAAACGCAGATCATATGATAGATAAATTTTCTAAGAATGAAAATTTAAACGATTTATATGACAAATAAGATAGTTGCAATTCAAGGTGATCATCCTTCAAAACTAAAGCCTCTAACGGATACTAGTATATTTCTNGCCATTGAAGCACAAAGGTTAAAATACAAAATTTTTTATTATGAACCTAAAGANCTTTCAATTATTAACGATAAGGTCGTAGCGAATGGATTTTACGTAGAGTTTAATTATTCAAATAAGCGTTNTTTTAAAATATTAAACCAACAAAAACTAGAACTTACACAATGTAAGTATATTTTGATACGGCAAGATCCTCCTTTTAATTTAGAATANATTTCAACAACTTACATTTTGGATAAGATAAAAAATAAAGTTAAAATTATTAATAATCCAACCTCTATTAGAAATATCTCTGAAAAATTATACTCAACATCTTTTCAAAAATATATGCCAGATACAATTTTCACAAAAGATATAAATGAAATTAATAAGTTTTTTTCTAAAAATAAAAAAATGATTATAAAACCTATTCATAGTTTTAGTGGAAATGATATTCACTTATTTCAAAATAAAATAAATANGAAATTGATTANAAATTTNATAAAAAAACATGGACATATTATGTGTCAAAAGTTTTTACCNAANATTAAGTTTGGAGATAAAAGAGTTTTTATAATTAATGGTAAAGTTTGCGGTGCGATCTCTAGAGTTCCAAAAAAAGGATCCTTTTTAAGCAACATGAGTAAAGGAGCGATACCTATCTCAGCTAAATTAACAAAATTAGAAAATAAAATTTCAAATATAATTGGTAAAGATCTTAAAAAAAATGACATCTATTTTTCTGGTATTGATTTTATCGACCAAAAATTAAATGGAGATATTAATGTAACCTCTCCTACAGGATTAAAATCTTTTTATGATCTTACAAGCATTAATCTTGCAAAAACATTTTGGAAAGGATTAAAAGCTTGAACAAATTATCCGACCAGCAAAAAGGATCTTTACTCGCATTTGTTGCAGTAATGTTTATTACTCCCGATAGTTTATTTATAAGACTTTCTAATGTTGATACTTGGGGGCTTGTTTTTTATCGAGGCCTTATTCCTTTCATCACTGTATTTTTAGGAATGTTATTAATTTATAAATTAAATTTCTTTAAAATGCTTTTTTCAAGTGGCTATCATGGCTTACTTTATATTGGTACTTTCTCTGTAACCAATATTACCTTTGTTGTTTCAATACAAAATACCAATGTTGCAAACACATTAGTTATGATTGCAATGGCTCCTATGTTATCTGCAGTGCTTGGTGCAATATTTTTAAAAGAATTACCTGATAGAAAAACATGGATTACAATATTTGTAACTTTTACTGCTGCTATTTATATATTCTACGATTCAATACAATTAGGTAACTTTTTTGGAGATATATTAGGCCTAATAACTGCTTTAGGTTTGGCAGTTGGAGCAGTTACTATTAGATCCGCAAAGGATAAAAACTTAATCCCAGCAGCTGTTGTTGGAAAATTAATTGTAGCAATGTTTGCACTTCTGTTCATTGAAAGTTTTGCACTAGTTGATAGTGATCTAATTATTGTTCCTTTAATGTGTGTTATGTGTGTTGCTATACCTTTTGTGCTAGTGACTATAGCTCCAAGGTTCATACCTGCAGCTGAAGTGAACCTATTCTTCTTACTAGAGACTATAATTGGTCCTATTTGGGTGTGGTTAATTATTAAAGAACAACCCAGCCTTGAGACTATCCAGGGTGGTGCCGTTATCATCACAGCGATTGCCATTCACTCTTTTATTAAACTAAGAAATTCATAATTTTATCATAATAAAGACTTGATTTACATCTAGATCGCAAATAAGTACGGTCAGTTTTATGAATAAAGTTTTAAAGAACTCTTGGGCATTGTTTTTAGGTATTGGGTTCTTAATGATGGCCTATGGATTTCAAGGGTCCCTATTAGGTGTAAGGGCTGTTCAAGAACAATTTAGTCTAACGGCAACTGGGTTTATGATGTCAGGTTATTTTGTTGGGTACTTTATAGGTGCAATGACAATTTCTAATCTTATTTCCAAAGTAGGTCATATTAGAGTTTTTGCAGCTTTTGCGTCTTTAGCATCTTTGGTTATCTTGGTTCACTCAATATTTATTAATCCTTATGTATGGTTTATTCTAAGAGTTTTAACAGGAATAAGTATGGTTTGTATTTATACTGTTGCTGAAAGTTGGTTGAATGACAGATCAAGCAATAAAAATAGAGGAAGTATTTTATCGATTTATATGGTTATTTTATATGGATCAATGGGTATAGGAATGTTTTTATTGAACTTTAGTAGACCTGAAAATTATCAACCCTTTATATTGGTTTCAATTATTACGTCTCTTGCCCTTATACCTATTCTCTTAACTAAAAAAAAACCACCTACATTTAAAAAAATTCAAGGTATGCCTTTAAAAGAACTTTATGAAACTTCACCATTTGGAATGGTAAGTGCTCTTTTTTATGGAACAATCCAGTCTGCACTATTTACATTGTTAGCAGTATATGCGGCCTCAATGAATTTTACTATTTTTCAAATATCACTTGTGACTTTTCTTTTAGCAATTTCTGGTGCTATCTCTCAATATCCTATTGGAAAACTTTCTGATAAATATGATAGGAGAAAAGTAATAATAATTTCAACATTTGGTGCATCTTTATTTGCTTTACTTGCTATTCTATCATCAGGTCAGATGTACTTACCTGGTGAACTTGCCACAAGTAAAGTATGGTTTTTTATTTTTTTAATTTTATTTTCAATTTGTAGCTTACCAATGTTCTCTTTGATTTGTGCGCACACTAATGACTATATACCAAAAGAAAAATTTGTAGCAGCTGGAGCTGGTATACAATTTACATTTGGCTTGGGTGCTATGAGTGGTCCATTCCTTTGTTCAATATTTATGAATATTGTTGGCTCTAATGGTTTTTTTGTATTTTTACTTTTCTTTCATGCTTTAATAGGTGTGTTTGGTATCTACAGAATGAGGGTTAGAGAAACAGTTGAAAATCCTGATTCTCAGTTCGTTGCTATGCCATCTACTATCACGCCAGCCGGAATCGAATTAAATCCTACTACCGAACATATTGATGAACCTTATTCTGATAAAGTAAAAGAAATACTGGATAGAAAAGGTGTTGAATATAAAAAAAACTGAGATAATTCCACCAATAACTAGTCTTTAAGCATATTGACCTGCCACATATCCAGAAGACCAAGCCCATTGGAAATTATAACCACCTAAATGACCAGTAACATCAACCACTTCTCCAATAAAAAATAATCCAGGGTGTTTATTGGACATCATTGTTTTGGAAGAAATTTCCTCAGTATCAATGCCACCCAAAGTCACTTCAGCAGTTCTATAACCTTCAGTTCCTGTAGGATTTATCGCCCACGCATTTATAGAATTACTCAAACTAGTTAATACTTTATTCGATAATTCACATATATTTCCATTAACATTATTTTCATTGCAGATTATATGAGCTAATCGTTTAGGAAGAATTTCAGAAACTATAATGCTTATATCTTGTTTAGGATTAGAGATCTTTCTCTCATTTAGAAATTTATCTATATCTAGTTTTGGTGATAAGTTAACTTTGATATTATCTCCTAATTTCCAATAAGAAGAGATCTGTAATATAGAAGGTCCACTCAAACCTCTATGGGTAAATAACATCCCTTCCTCAAAAAAAGTTTTTTTAAATGAAACAACTGCTTCAACAGATAACCCAGTAAGCTCCTTACAAATTGCTAGTATTTTTTCACTAAATGTTAAAGGAACTAGTGCAGGTAATGTTTCAATAACTTTTAAACCAAATTTTTGAGCAATATCATAGCCAAATTTACTTGCTCCAATTTTTGGAATAGACANNCCNCCTGTTGCAANAATNAATGACTGACNGAANTATTTATCACTTCCAACAACTATAAAATANTTATCATCTTGTTTGTCTATATCATCAATAGTTGTATCTTTTTTTAAAACTACTTTTGCCATCTCNCANTCTAAAAGTAGCATATCTATAATTTGTTGAGCACTTTCATCACAAAAGAGCTGTCCTAATTTTTTTTCATGAAATTTAATATTATGTTTCTTTATTAAATCTATGAAATTATTTTGGGTGTATTGTTTTAAAGCTGATATTACAAATTTAGGATTGTTTGAAATAAACTTACTAGGATGAGTATGTATGTTNGTAAAATTACATCGTCCACCACCTGATATTCTAATTTTTTCTCCNATTTTTTTTGCATGATCGACTAAAAGTACTTTTCGTCCCCGTTTACCAGCTTCTATGGCACTCATCATGCCAGCNGCACCCGCACCTACTACAATAACATCAAATTGTTCTGTCATGGATTAATAATAAAGTTTAATAATGTGGGGGTTTTTTATCAATCATAACCATACCCGCTTCATCACTGCTCTCTAATTCGTTAATTCTTTTTTCAAGATTTGAAACTTGTTTTTTTAAAACTGATACTTCTTTTTGTTGAGAATACATTTCATCACTCATTTGCGATATTTCATTTTGAAGAAAGCTGATCTGTTCTTCTAATTTTTTGACTAAATCTTCCATATAATTGCAACTTAAAAGAGTTTCAAAATAAATCAAATAGTCAATTATGAAAATTTTTGTTAAGGTCAATTCATTATATAATAAAAAATTATGCCTTCATTTGATGTAATCAGTAAAGTTAGTTACCCAGAGTTTGATAACGCTCTTGCAAACTGCCTTAGAGAAATTGGTAATCGATTTGACTTTAAAGGACTTCATATCTCAATTGAAAGAAAAGATAAGATTATCACTACATTAGCTCCCGATGAGCTAAAATTAAAACAAGTTAATGAATTATTACAGGTTCATCTTATACGACGAAAGGTAGATCCAAGAGTATTATCAATCAAAAACTCAGAAAATGCTGCAGGTTCATCGATTAGACAGGTTAGTGAACTCCAAGAAGGTATTAGCCAAGAAAATGCAAAAAAAATTATTACTGAAATAAAAAAACTAAAACTTAAAATTCAGATTAAAATTCAAGGAGAAGAGTTACGCGCTGAAGGAAAAAAAAGAGATGACCTTCAAGAAGCAATGTCNGCAATAACTGCTATTGATATTGGTCTTCCCGTAGAATTTGTAAACTTTAGAGANTAATCTCACTTTGATGAACAAAGAAAACACAAGTAAACTCTGGAAAATGATACAGGAAGCTGGCGATTATTTACTAGGTCAGTTACCAAGCCATCCAAATCATCCTAAAGGAAGAAACCCCTACGCNCATGTTGCTTTATGTGTCAAAGAGAANTTTGAGAACTCTTATAAAGATATACCTGACGAACAATTTGATGAAGTTGTTAAATATATTGAATTTTTAAAACAAAATCCTAGTTAGATTTTTTTAAGGTCTCTAATAATTGATCCACATCACTCTCTTGAGTATTCCAGGCAGCAACTAATCTAACTGCTTGTCCATCAAGCTCATCTTCATTCATTTTGTAGCCTTCAGAATTTAAATGCTCAATCATATTTCTTGGAAATTTTGCAAAAACTTCGTTCGCTTCTGTTGGGTATGCTAGTTTAATACTATTATGTTTTGCTAATCCTTCACTTAATTTTTTTCCCATCTTATTTGCATGTCTTGCATTCCTTAACCAGACATCATTTGAAATATATGCATCAAGCTGAGCAGATACAAAACGCATCTTAGATAATAAATGCCCTGCTCTTTTCATTAAAAAAGCAATATTACCAACTAGATCTTTATTAAAAAAAATAATTGCCTCTGCTGCAAGACAACCATTTTTGGTTGCTCCAAATGATAAAACATCAATGCCTGATTTCCAGGTCATCTCAGCAGGAGTACAATTTAATGCAGTTAAAGCGTTTGCAAATCTTGCTCCATCCATGTGCATGTTTAAGTTATGCTTATGTGTAATTTCAGAAATCTTTTTAATCTCATCTAATTGGTATACTTCTCCAGTTTCACAAACTTGAGTAATGCTTACTGAAGCAGGTTGAGTATGATGCACAATGCCTTTACCAGTAATAGCTTTATCTAATTCTTCAGGTGTTATTTTTCCATTAATCCCATTTAAAGTAACTAATTTTCCACCCCCTGTATAAAACTCAGGTGCCCCACATTCATCTGTATTAATATGAGAAAGTTTATGACAATAAATATTACCATATGACGGTGTCATTGTTGCTAAAGCTAATGCATTAGCAGCCGTTCCTGATGCAGTTGGAAAAACAATTACATCTTTTTCAAATAGTTCTGAAAACTTCTTTTGTAATTCAGCTGATATTTGGTCATTACCGTATGGAGTGCTATCACCATCATTAGCTTTCAATACTGCATCTAATACCTCAGGACATGCGCCCGCTACATTATCAGAAGCAAATTTTATTCGCTCTCTTTTTGTTTTAACTGTTGCCATATTTATTGTTTTGGAAAATAATCTTTTAATTCACCTTCACGGTAAACATCTGCTGTACAACAATGAAGACCTCCACCAAATGCATAAGCATCTCTTAATTCAACAGGGATTACTTCCATTCCTAATTTATCTAATTGTTCTGCCTGATATACTTCACTTTTTTCAACACAAACAGTTTTTGGATCCAATACTAGGACGTTCATTGATAACCAAGTTGAAGAATAACATAATGGTGGTGGCTCATTATGTGCGGGTTGTGCGCTATCAATAATTTCCCATCCATTATTTTCAAATAATTTTCTTTGTTCTTTTGGCAATCTTCTTTGAGGATTATTAATGATTAATCCTTCTTTAATAGGAGTAAAGGTTGCATCGATATGAATTGGATAAGGATCACCTGGAAAATTAACAGCATGAACTCTATGATCTTTAAAATGTCTTTTAAGCCAATCAATTCCTTTAAGATTAGTAGTAAATCCATGCTGAACTACTAAATCTTTTCCAAATCTTAAAACATCTGCTGCATCAAATAATGGTTCTTCTTCAGTTGTTACAAAAAACTTATCTTCAGTCCACTCTAATCTTTTTTGAATACCAATTTTATCTGATAAATAATCTTTCCTATAATCTGCATCAGTTAANCTTGGTTTTGGCGCAGACTCGTGTCTCATATTAGGGTCNTCATTATAATATTTCTGTAATAATGGTCGGTAACAAAGGTACTCNAACCATCTACATCTATAACTCATNGTNGCNTCTAAAATTTCACTACCCACAGTTAACAACACATCTCGTGGTGGCATGCAGCCAAACATTGTTTCCGCTTCCCAGTCTGGTGTAGATGTTTTTTGGCTAAAATCTATTGGGTCTGGTCTATCGACCTTGATACCTCTTTTTTCAAGCATGTTTGAAAAATTGTCTAAAAGTTCATTTGCCTTATCAACTGTATCTTTTGTTCTTGGTCCAAACTGACCTCGCATGTCACTGTCCTCTGGAACTTTTGCATCTAATGCAGGTTCTGGTGCTGGAATACAAGTGCCATCAGCTTTGCCAACAATTACATGTTTTAAAGGATCCCATTCATTCCAACTATTAACTACAGTTTTTTCACTCATAATTTATGATTTGATAATATTATGTTCTGGACCAAAAGGAAACTTAGTAATGTTTTCAGCATTATCTTTTCCTATAACCAAGATATCATGCTCTCTATATCCACCAGCTCCTGGTTTACCCTCTGGTATCATGATCATTGGTTCCATAGAAACCACCATGTTTTCCTCTAAAACGGTATCTATATCTTCACGAAGTTCTAATCCTGCTTCTCTTCCATAGAAATGAGATAGGACACCAAATGAATGACCATAACCAAATGTTCGATAATGAAGATAACCAAGCTCAGCAAATAGTTCATTCAACTCATGACAAATATCAGAACATTTTACACCTGGTTTAATTAGCTCTAATCCTCTTTTATGAACTTTAACATTTGCTTCCCAAGCTTTTAAGGATGCATCATCAATTTTATCTAAAAAAAGAGTTCTCTCTAAAGCTGTGTAGTACCCTGAGATCATAGGGAAAGTATTTAAAGAAAGAATATCTCCTGATTTTAATTTTCTATTGGTTTTTGGGTTATGAGCACCATCCGTATTAAGTCCTGACTGAAACCAAACCCAGGTATCCATATATTCAGCATCCGGATACGTTTTTGCAATTTCACGCTCCATTCTATCTCTACCGGCTATTGCAATTTCAAGCTCGCTTTCTCCAACTTTAATATTTTTGACAATCTCTTCGCCCCCAAGATCAGCAATTCTTGCACCATTTTTAATAATTTCTATTTCTTCGGCAGATTTAATCATTCTAAGTTGCATTAAATCTTTTGAAACATCACTGAAAACTGAAAAAGTAAAAATAGACGTAAGCTTTTCTTTAACATCTAAGGTTACATGATCATTTTCAATACCAATATTCTTAGGAGGTTCATCTCTTCCAATAATTGAAACAATTGCTTTTAAAAAATTATCTCTTTTCCAATCAGTATAAATAACATTATCACTATGAGATCTACGCCAAGGTTGACTAGCATCAATGTTTGCTGAAATTGTTGAAATTTTATTAGCCGTTACTACACAGCCATAAGGTCTACCAAAAGAACAATAAATAAATCCTGTATAGTAAGCAATGTTGTGCATTGAAGTTAAAATAATCATATCAAGATTATTTTTACTCATTGTGGTTCTTAATTTAGTTAATCGACTTTGATATTCTTGATCTGTAAAAGGTAGTTTAGCCTTTTCACCATTCTTTAGAGTAAAAAAATTTGGTCTTTCCATTATAATTAATTAAGAGCAATAAACCGTCTATTAGTTTTAATTGTAAGACTATAATAAATGATAGACATAAAAAGAAAGAAGCCACCTATTATCGTATTAGTCGACGGAATTTCATTAATTCCTAAAATTGGAACCCATACCCAAAAAATTCCTCCTATAACTTCGGTTAGTGACAATAAAGTAAGTTCTGCAGCAGGGATTGCTTTTGATCCAATAGAATATAAAATTAAACCCATACAAACTAACGTTCCATGTATAGAAAATAATGCTCCGTTATAACTTGAAGACAAGAAAACCATATCATTAGATAAAATAACTATTGCAGCAACTACAAAGCAAAAAATAAACCTGCAAAAGCTACTGTTGTAAATTTTGGTGTTTCTTTTTTCCATCTCAAAGTCACTGAAAAAACAGAAAACCCAATTGAAGAAGTCATTCCAAAAATAAGCCCTAATAAAGAATTTTTTTCAGTATTACCAATGGCTATAATTATTATTCCAACTGTTGCAATAAATATAGCTATCCAAACATTAAGTGAAATTTTTTCTTTTAAAAATAAGAAACCTAATAAAGCTGTAAAAAATGGCATTGCAGCTAAACAGAGTAAAGTAACAGCCGCACTAGTATTTGTTATTGAATAAATAAAGGTAATCATTGCAATACCTAGTCCAGTTCCACCAATAACACCCGACATTCCAATTTTTAAATAATTCTTATAAAAATCTTTTCCCTCTTCAAAAAAAAGATAAAGATTTAAAATCAAAAAAATTGTTAAGCCTCTTGCAAAAATATATTGCCATGGAACTAAATTGGGTTGATCCATGTATCTTACAACCAAAGGTCCAAAGGACCATATAAGACCTGCTAATAAAACTACTGGAATTGCAATTTTTTCATTTTTTAGCTCAATCATAATTCGATACTTAATGCTTATTAATTGGCACTACAATAAAAATGAGATCTATTTAAAAATATTAATATTTGAACCAATTGGAGAATAGCAATCAATAAGTTCGCTCTTTTTAAAATTTGACTGACCATGTTTAAATAGGCCCCAAATATTAGACTCTACAAAAGATTTTATTCTAAAAGATTCCTGACCTTTGAGTACCTTGATTTCTAAATTTCCATTATGAGTTGTAGTAAGCCTTGCTTTTATAAATCTAGTAAAATTTTTTTTCTTAAAGAAAGAATTTTTTAACTTAGCTTTAAAAGGTTTTTCCTCCTTAACTCCAAGGACATTTAAAATATAGGGATATACAAAAAATCTAAAGCAGGCGGAAGAAGAAATAGGATTACCTGGAAGCCCAAAGAAAGCCTTTTCACTTCCTTTAAATTTAGCAAATAAAATTGGTTTACCCGGTCTAATAGCCACCCCTTTGAAAAAATTTGATAAATTAAATTTTTTTACTACAGAGGGGATAAAATCATGTTTACCTGCTGAAACAGCACCTGAGGTAATTATGATATCTATTTTTGATCTAAGATTTTTATCAATTTGTTTTTTAAAAAACTGTTCATCTTTATCTCTCAAAATTCCACCTTCTATATAATTAAACAAAAAATTATTAGATAAAGATTTTATATAATGACTGTTTGAATTTCTAACCTTCCAATCAGCAATATCTACGTTATTTGAAATTTCATTTCCTGTTGAAAAAAATAAAATATTAAGCTTCTTTTTAACCTTAATGCTTTTAATACCCAATGTTTTAAAGGCTAAGATATGCGATGGCTGAATAATAGTTCCTTTATTAATAACTAATTCCTTTTTTTTATAATCAGATCCCGCATGTCTTATATGTTGATTAGTTTTAATCTTTTCATTTATTACGATAGACTTTTTATTGTTAGTAAACACAATTTTTTCTATGGGAATAATGGTGTCAAAATATTTAGGAATTAGAGCACCCGTCATCACTTCAACAGCTTGAAATTTTTTTACTTTATTTAATTTAGGATTATCACCTGCTGATATTGATTTTAAAATTTTAAATTCTTTAGGATTTTTTTTATTAATCGTAGATGTATCTTTAGAATTAATGGCAAAACCGTCAAATGCAGCATTAGTTCCTGCAGGATAATTCACAGGACAATAAATATCTTGAACATTAATTCTATTTAATGATTTTGATGTGTTTATAACTTCATCTTTAATGTTTATTTTTGATTTTATTAAAATACTTTTTGCTTTTTTGTAATCAATCATTTTTATCAAGATTTAAAATAGTTTGAGCAACATCAAGGTCTTCTTTGGTATTTATATTAAAAAAAGGATCGTAATTTTTTATTTTAATATCAATTGTGCTCACACCAACTTTATTAGCCCATTCCTCAACTTTTCGATAATTATTTATTATTAAATCTTCTTCTAATTTTTCCATTAAATCAATTGACCATAAACCAAAAATATTATGTCTTTTTTCGTTAGATTTAACAAAATATAAACTGCTTTTACTTTGTTCAATTCTTGCTTTGTATTCTTCAATAATAATTGGATCAAAAAATGGAGTATCAGATGGAAAAGTTGCAATCCATTTGTATGATTTTTTATTTTCTTTTATCCACTTCATGGAACTTAGCACTCCTGCTAAAGGTCCTAGATCATTAAAACAATCTGGAATTACTGTGGTATTTTTTGCTTCTTCTATCTTCAATGGATTACTTGAGACAATCAATATTTCTTCAAATTTATTGCTAATTTTGAACAAAACATGCTCTAGCAATGTTTTGGATCCAAGTTTTACGCAATTTTTATCTTGCCCAAATCTTTTTGATTTTCCACCTGCTAGTACAACAGCTAAAATATTGTTATCATTCATAAATCAAAATATAAAACATTAATCTCTTAATTAAAGAATTATAATGGACCTAAGAATTCTCGAAATTGCATCTAACACAGCAAATCACAAAATAGTTAAAAATCATACCCATCACTCAAAAAATAAAAACCCCTTGTGTGGTGACGAAATGGAAATCAGATTAATTGTGAAAAATGATAAAATTAAGGATATGGGTTACCAGTGCCGTTCATGTGTATATTGTCAGGCATCAGTTAGTATGCTGTCTCAAAAGATTATTGATCAAAATATAAGTGATATTAAGTCTCTTATTATTTCAATTGAAGGTTTGTTTAATGAAACAGATATTAAAATTGAAAAAAAATGGAATGATTTCAAAGAAATTATGAATAAAGATAATATCTCAAGAAAAGAATGTCTTTTATTACCATTTAAAACAATATCGAAGGCATTGAAGTTTTAATCATGATTAACATTACTAAAGAAAAACTTTTAAAAGCATCTATCGCAGGAGTTTTATCAACTATTACTATTGGGTTTCTTACGCTGCTCACATATAAAACTACAATGGGGTTATTTTTAGCGGCCTCTTTTGGTTCTTCAATGGTATTACTATACGGATTTCCTGAAAGCCCATTCGCTCAACCTAAAAATATATTCTTTGGTCATTTCTTAACTGCACTAATAGGAATTTTGTTTATAAACTATGTTGATCTACCAATATTTATAAATATTGCCTTAGCAGTTGGGTTCGGTATTTTTTTTATGATTGTGTTAGATGTTGTTCATCCACCAGCAGGTGGAAACCCTATTATGGTCATCATTGGAGGTGTTTCATTTGAATATTTAATAAATCCTATAATTTTTGGTTGTCTAATAATTTTAATTTTTGGAATAATCTTAAATAAATTTATTTTAAAAAAGAACTACCCCTTAAGTTAATCCAATGAACTCAAAATATAAAATACAAAAATATAAGTCTAATAATTTAAATAATGTAGAAGACTTAATCTCTATTGAAGAACCTTTAGAAATTTCAATTAAATTTAAAACTAAAGAAACTTGGATACAAAATATAATCTCTATAACAATGAGAACGCCAGGTAATGATGAAGACCTAGTTAGAGGTTTTCTTTTCAACGAAAAAATTATTGAAAAAAATGAATATATTGAGAAAATTGAGAGTGTTGGAGATTATGTAGGTGAATATAAACTTCAAAATAAAATTGTTGTCACATTAAACAATTCTGAAAACATAGATATTGATAAGATTAAAAGAAATTTTTTAACAAATTCATCTTGCGGTGTTTGTGGTAAAACCTCTTTAGATTCATTAGAGATTATCAAAAAAGATAAGGTCTTAAAATCTTTACCTAAAATCTCTAAAGAAATAATTATCAAATCTCCTTCTGTGCTAAGGGATAATCAATCAGAGTTTTCTAAGACAGGTGGCATTCATGCTAGCGGTCTATTTACAAGCGATGGTGGAATAGTGTGTATAAAAGAGGATGTTGGTCGACATAATGCTCTTGATAAATTAATTGGTTATTCATTAAATAAGGGATTATTAACCCCCTCTTCACAATTTATAACGTGCTCTGGAAGACTAAATTTTGAGCTAGTTCAAAAGGTTTTAATGACCAATATTGGTATTCTAATTGGAGTTGGTGCGCCAACNAGTCTAGCGATCGATTTAGCTAATAAGTTTGACATTACATTGATAGGTTTTGTAAAAGAAGATAGTTTTAATATTTATAGTAACGAAGACAGAGTGATAATTAAAGGTTAATAAGTGTCAAAAAATATAAGTAATTTATCCGGCAGAATAGGTTTAAAGAATAATCTGTTCGAAAAAATATCTGAACGATCATTAAAATCAAATAATGCTGATGGTATTAAGGAAATTGCAAAAGAATATAACATGGGTGTCTCAACTATTCATGGTGCAGAAAGTTTTTATGAATTTTTAAGACCCTCNCATAGAGAAAAAAAAGCTTTTGTTTGCAATGGAAGTGCTTGCATGTGTGCTGGTACTCAAGAGCCGCTTAAAAAAAAATTACAAGAAAAATTAGGTGACGATAAAGTTGGTGAAATGTTTTGCCTTGGTCACTGCTATGAAAATAATGCTTTTCATTATGATGGTGAGAATTATGCCGGAAACGATATTAATAAGATTGATCAAATAATTAAAGGTGAAGACATAGTTCAAGAAAAATTCTTTTCTAAAAGTTATGCCTCAACTAGTTTTTTAATGGATGACAAACTTTCTAATTTAGATCAATTTAAGGAACTATTAAAAAAATTTATTGCTACTGACAAACAAGAGATAACTAAATCCCTTCTAGACTCTAATTTAACTGGCAGAGGTGGTGCTGGTTTTCCTACTGGTATGAAATGGGATTTTTGTAGAAAAGCTCCTTCAGAAAAAAAATATGTTATATGTAATGCCGATGAAGGCGACTCAGGTGCTTTCTCTGATAGATATTTATTAGAAGATCAACCATTAAAAGTTTTATTTGGAATGGTTATTTGTGGTTATGTTATTGGTAGTGATGAAGGTGTTTTATATATAAGAGGAGAGTACCCAAAATCTATAGAAGCAATTAATGGAGCAATTAATTCTTTAAAAAAAGCAGGCTTGCTTGGAGAAAATATTTTAGGAACTAAATTTTCTTTTGATTTAAATATTTGTATTGGTCAAGGTGCTTATATTTGTGGAGAAGAAACAGCATTGATTGCATCAATTGAAGGAAGAAGAGCTGAAGTAGATGTAAGACCTCCCTTCCCTGTCACTGAAGGTCTTTACAAGAAACCAACAGTTGTAAATAATGTTGAAACATTAGCTGCAGCTACGGGTATACTTATTAATGGAGCTGATAAGTTTTCTGCAATTGGAAATAAAAAATCTGCTGGAACCAAATTAGTTTGCTTTGATAGTTTTTTCAATAATCCAGGTGTTTATGAAGTTGAAATGGGAACACCAATGAAAAAAGTTTTAAATGATATTGGTGGTGGTTTTAAAGAGCCCATTAAAGCATTACAAATTGGAGGTCCATTAGGAGGTGTAATTCCTATTACCGAGATTGAAAAATTAAATTTAGATTTTCAAGAATTTACTGCTGCAGGTTTTATGTTAGGACACGCAAGTATAGTAAGTATTCCAAAAGACTTTCCTATGATTGAATATATCCATCATTTATTTGAGTTTTCTGCCGAAGAATCATGTGGAAAATGCTTTCCTGGAAGACTTGGTTCTTACAGAGGTAAGGAAATGTTTGATCAAGCAAAGAATAAAACTGCTAAGATTCCATTAAAATTACTAAATGAGCTGCTTGTAACTATGCAAAAAGGCTGTTTATGTGCTTTGTGTGGAGCAATTCCTACTCCCATCATGAATATATTAAAATATTTTGGTGATGAAATGAAGGATGATATGGTGAAAGATAATTAATGAGCTCAGAAAAAAGAAAAATCGCCTACATAGATGGAAAGCCATATGAAATTGGTCCAAACCATACGTCTGTTTTAAATTTTGTAAAAAGTTATTTNGGTGAAAAAAAAGTTCCAACTCTTTGTGATGATCCAAATTTAGCCCCTTATGGTGCTTGTAGAGTTTGTTCTGTAGAGGTGGCTCTTGTAAAAGATGGTCCAACTAAAGTTGTAGCATCATGCCATACACCAGTTGGTGAAAACCAATACATNTTTACAAATAATGAAAATTTAACGGCTTTAAGAAAAAATATTGTNGAACTAGTTTTAACTGACCACCCAATGGAATGTGGAACTTGTGAAGTAAATAATAATTGTGAACTACAAGATGTTGCAAATGATTTAGGNATNTCAGATCATAGATATAACACACCAAAACAACATAAAGGTATTCCAAGAGACACCTCTCATGATTACATGAGAATGAATTTAGATAACTGTATTAACTGTGGAAGATGTGTTCGTGCTTGTGACGAAATTCAAGGATCTTTTGTTTTAACAATGAGTGGTAGAGGATTTGAATCTAAAATCACAACTGACAACGATGCATTGTTTGGAGATTCGTCTTGTGTATCTTGTGGTGCTTGTGCACACACATGTCCAACAGATGCTATCTCTGATGTTTACCAATCAAAATCTGTTGCAGTAGATAAAAAAGTTAGAACAACTTGCTCTTACTGTGGTGTTGGATGTAATTTAGAAGCATCAATTAAAGATAATAAAGTTGTTGCAATATCTACGCCTAAAGAATCTGAAGTTAATGCAGGTCACACTTGTATTAAAGGAAGATATGCATTTGGATTTTACGATCATCCAGATAGGTTAAAAACTCCTCTAATTAAAAGAAATGGAAAATTTGAAGAAGCATCATGGGATGAAGCATATGACTTTATTAAAAAAGAATTAAATAGAATTACAAAAGAAAGTGGTCCTGATGCTGTAGCTGGAATTTCTTCTGCAAGATGTACTAATGAAGAAAATTATGTATTTCAAAAAATGATTAGAGCTGCAATTGGAACTAATAATATTGATTGTTGTGCAAGAATTTGTCACTCACCAACAGCTTGGGGAATGCAACAAACTTTTGGAACTGGTGCTGCAACTAATTCTACAGAAGATATTTATCACGCAGATTTATTTATGGTTATAGGAGCAAATCCTACAAATGCTCACCCAGTTAC